>Ga0172378_10002020_pt1 | contig 18947 bp, 18 predicted proteins | sample GrowelOW332metaG_FD_119755 | JGI IMG/M metagenome (GOLD analysis project Ga0172378, IMG submission 119755) | Groundwater microbial communities from an aquifer near a municipal landfill in Southern Ontario, Canada - Pumphouse #3_1 metaG | ecosystem: Environmental > Aquatic > Deep subsurface >... | reverse complement strand
ATACAAATATGAGCAAATTGTTGAAAATATTCAATCGTATTTTCATTTAAGTCACCACGCAATTTGACCCATTGACACTTAGTATAGTGAAAATACCACGCAATTTGACCTATACGCCTTTTTTTTTGACTGAAAAGGGAACGTATTATTTTGTCGTTTTCCCTTTGATGTTTTCTACCTCAATATATTTGGCAAGGAAGTCAAGGAATGTGACTTTGTGCTTTTTATCTTCAATCTTAACAGCAATGTCTTCTCCTCTTGATTCCATATTAATCGACAAATGCTTGTAGTCGCAGTTGAATTCAACTGTTTTGTATTTGACAATTTGCATCTCAAAACGTATTGTGACCGCATTATAATCTTTTCCTATCCAACGTGAAGGCAACGGGTCAGGAAAATCATAAAAGTCGGCATCGAGGATGAGTGTGCAACCATGCATGTCGACGTTGGTGATACTTACATCGCTTAAATCGGGTTCTTTTCCGTTGTATAGAGCTTTGATTGCTCGATTATCATCAATAAAATCTAACCACTTCTTTGCCATAATCAATCTTCATAAATGTCGTAAGAATATATCTCGTTGATAGCTGCCGTATCGAAATTCAAGTCTAATACAGGATTCTTGTCCTCGTTTTTTATGATCAGTCGGCCAATACCTTTTTCGTCCTTATCTAAGGCTATGGAACAATGAAATTCATGGAAGAAATTTCCGTGGTCTTTCAAAAGGTAATTAAGATCTGAAGAGTTGACTGAAACCTTGTTTAGTTCCAAATGGATGGTAACGAAGCTGTGTTCACTTTCATCGGCCTGCCAGTTGTAAGGAATGTCATCTGGCCAATCTTGGATATCAATATCCAGATACATCTTTAGATCCTCGCCTGGTGCCAGTTTGATTCCGAAATAACAGACATCTTCCAAACTTGGATCTCTGTCATTGTATATCAATTTTACAACATCTGCGTTACTTACATGTTTTACCCACATAATTATTTGTTGTTTTAAAGAATGTTCAAAAGTAAGTGTCGGTTGCGGAAGCTCTGATTTCTTGTTTCTTGCCAATCCGTTGGGTCGGATTTTTTTGCTAGTCAAAGAGATTTTTGTTCATCTTTGATTTTAAAGAATAGTATGAAATCAGTTTAGAAAGAAGGCTTAGAAGAAGATGGAGTAGCAGATGCTCACAATGGCCAATGCCATGAGGACGATGCCCGTGCCTTTATTGATGATGTTAAGTCCTCTTATGTTAAAACGACTTCTGAAAACATTGACAAGGTTGACAAGAAGTGCCCACCAGAATAATGCTCCAAACATGATGAAGAATATACCGGCAATGCTTTGCCAAACAGTAGTGTCGTCTGTAATATAATGGAACTTAGCAAACAAGGCAATGAATAGAAGTATTACTAAAGGATTGGTTATTGTTAGGCCAAATGAAGTTAAAAAGTCTTGTAGATAATTCTTTTTGTCGTTGTTCATTTTTGACAACTCTCGGACGGGGTTGTTCCTATATGTATAAAGACCAAAAAGAAAAACTATGATGGTGCCGATTAATTGTAATATGGATTGGTGTAATGTTATGAAATCTATGATGAAAGACATACTAAAGGCTGCAATGACAGCGTATAGTAAATCGGACAATGTAGCTCCTAAAGCGGTGGCTATTCCATGTGCTCGTCCTCTGTTTAATGTACGTTGTAAGCAAAGTATTCCGATCGGGCCTACAGGCGCTGATACGAAAATACCAATAATAAGTCCTTTTAACAACATAGAAATCATGCTGCAAATATCGCTATTTTTCTTAAAAAATAACCACTATTTGATAGTTTTTAGCAGTTTTGTTTAAAATCACAACAAATATCAATGATTTTTTCTCTTCTTTATTTGATGAAAATGATTCTTGAAATTTATCTTATTTATTGATAATCAGTCTTTTCTGAATCAAATAGAAAGGAAGAGAAACAGGCTTTATCTTTTGTCTAGATTGCCTTCAAAGTAATTGATAAATGCATTGTTTACGAGACGATTGCCGCCTGGAGTAGGGTAGTTACCTGAAAAATACCAGTCTCCTGTATGGTTTGGACATGCTTTGTGCAGCTGTTCTATCTGTTGATATACGATTTCAACCTCTGTCTTGACGTCAGAAGGTGTCAACATCTGAGCTATCTTACGTGAAATCTCTTCGTCTGTAAATGGTGCGTAAATCTCCTTCACGTAATTGACAATCTGTTCTTTTGAAAGATTTTGTTGTGCTTTTGATTTTAAATAAACATCATTAATCAAACCTGTTTCCTCCCTTTCCTTAAGTAGTTCTATCGCAGCTTTGAAGGCTATGAATTCACTCATACGCGACATGTCGATGCCATAGCAGTCAGGAAAGCGGACTTGAGGAGAAGAGGATACAATGACAATCTTCTTAGGGTTGAGTTTATCCAGAATTTTGATGATACTCTGTTTCAATGTTGTTCCTCTTACGATAGAGTCGTCGATGATGACCAGGTTGTCTTCTCCACTTTTTACCGAACCGTATGTGACGTCATAGACGTGAGCCGCCAAATCGTTACGATTTTCATCTTGGGCGATGAATGTTCTCATCTTAATATCCTTTATGGCTATTTTCTCCATTCTTGGACGGGCAGAGATGATCTCTTGGATTTCTTCGTTTGAGAAATGGACACCAGAAGCAAGCTTTTTCTTCTTCTCCTCAATCATAAACTTATCCATTCCGTCCATCATGCCGTAAAAGCCAACTTCTGCAGTGTTTGGAATGAAAGAGAAAACGGTATGTTTTAAGTCGTAGTTGACCGCCTTCAAGATGGAAGGTGTAAGTAATTCCCCCAGTTTTTTACGCTCACGATAGATGTCGCGGTCGCTTCCTCGTGAGAAGTAGATGCGTTCGAAAGAGCATTGTGTGAGTTTTAGAGGCTCGTGAATCTGCTCCAGATAAAAGTCTCCGTCACGCTTCATGATGAGGGCTTGACCAGCACCAAGCTCTTTTACATCGTCGATAGCTACATTCATCACTGTTTGGATAACGGGACGTTCGGATGCTGCAACGATGATTTCGTCATCGATATAATAGAAAGCCGGACGGATGCCGTGAGGGTCACGGAAAAGGAAAGAGTCGCCATGTCCGATCATTCCGCAGATGGCGTAACCGCCGTCCCATCCATTTTCGGAGCGACGGATGATTTGTCCGATATTCATGTTCTTTTCGATCAATTCCGAAATCTCTTCGTTCTCCTTCCCCTCTTTGTCGTATAGATCATATTTACTTTGAACTTCTTGGTCCAACTGGTGGCCTATGGTCTCCAACATTAGTATGGTATCGCCCATGTCACGTGGATGCTGACCGATCTTTGTCAATTTGGCAAAGACTTCGTCTACGTTGGTAAGATTGAAATTTCCAGAAAGAACCAGCGAGCGATTCTTCCAGTTGCTTCGTCTTAAAAAAGGATGGACGTATGAAATGCCGTGCTTCCCGGTTGTGCTGTATCTTAAATGTCCCATATAAAGTTCACCCGCGAAAGGCAGGTTCTCTTCTGCGTATTTCGGATCGTTCCAAATGGAGTCAGGAATATCTTTATAGTTCTTGTACATATTTCCGAAAATCTCGTTGATGGCACTAGAACCTTCGGCTCTCTCACGGAAGATGTACTCTTCGCCTGGTTTTGAATGCAGTTTAATGCAGGCAAGACCCGCACCTTCCTGTCCTCGGTTATGCTGTTTTTCCATAAGGAGGTAAAGCTTTTCCAAACCATACTTCCAAGTGTTGTATTTCGTAAAGTAATACTCTAAAGGTTTCCTTAATCTGACGTAAGCTATTCCGCACATAATTCTATTTGTTTATAATATTTTCGTTTTTGAAAATAGTCTATCAAGTAATAAGTTGAAAAGTTCGTCAAAAAGACACCTTCGCTTCTTTTTCGCTTTATGGACTAACTGTTTCTATAAAAAAAGGCTGTGTTTCAAGAAAAACACAGCCTTTCGTCTTTTATTCTACGGTAACAGATTTTGCCAAATTTCTTGGCTGATCAACATCGCAACCCTTCACAACCGCAATATGGTAAGCGAGCAGTTGGAGAGGTATGGAGGCTAAAAGAGGTACGAGGCACTCTTTGGTCTCCGGAATTTGGATGCAGTAGTCTGCCAATTTGCGAACCACCTCGTCTCCTTCCGTTATGATGGCAATTACCTTTCCTTTCCTAGCCTTAATCTCTTGTATATTGCTTACTACCTTCTCATACATACCTGCGTTGGTCGCAATGACAACTACTGGCATCTCTGCGTTGATGAGGGCTATTGGACCGTGTTTCATCTCTGCAGCGGGATATCCTTCGGCGTGGATGTATGAGATTTCTTTGAGCTTCAATGCACCTTCTAGAGCGATAGGATAGTTGTATCCACGACCTAGATAGATGAAGTTGCTGGCGTATGTGAATATCTGTGAGAATTTCTCTATGTTGTCGTTGATTTTTAAAATCGTTTTGATTTTATCTGGAATCAACGTCATTTCGTGTAAAATGTTCAGGAAATGATTTTCCTCTATTGCTTTCTTCTCTTTTGCAATGGATAGAGCGAGCATCAACAAAACTAAAACTTGGGCAGTGAATGCTTTGGTGGAGGCAACTCCAATTTCGGGACCAACGTGTGTGTAGCATCCGCTGTCTGTTGCGCGGGCAATGGAAGAACCTACTACATTGCAGATTCCGAAGATGAAAGCTCCATTCTTTTTAGCCAACTCAATAGCAGCCAATGTATCTGCGGTTTCTCCTGATTGGGAAATGGCGATTACGATATCGTCTTTATTGATGACCGGCTTACGGTAACGGAACTCAGATGAATATTCTACTTCTACTGGAATACGAGCGAATTCTTCGATAGCGTACATTCCGATTAACCCGGCGTGCCAAGATGTTCCACAAGCGGTGATGATTATTCTTTTTGCATTGAGGAATTTTTCCTTGTGGTCGATGAATCCGGAAAGGGCGATGTTGTTGACATCTGTATTTATACGTCCACGCATACAGTCGGTCAATGACTTAGCTTGTTCAAAGATTTCTTTCAGCATGAAGTGGTTGTAGTTACCTTTCTCCAATTGGCTGAGGCTAAGTTCAAGCTGCTGTATTTGAGGTGTCTTTTCTATGTTGCTTATTGTCTTTATTTTCAAAGGCTCTCCACGTTTGATGATGGCAATTTCCTCGTCGTTCAGATAAACAACCTTATTGGTGTATTCAATGATAGGTGTTGCATCGGAAGCCAAAAAGTATTCGTCTTCTCCGACTCCGATGACAAGCGGACTACTTTTTCTTGCTGCGATGATGGTGTCTGGATTCTCTTTGTCCAATATAGCGATGGCATAAGCTCCTACAATTTGGTTCAAAGCCATCTGTACGGCAGTGAAAAGGTCTGTTTTATGTATGGTTTTGATGAATTCAATCAGTTGAATAAGAACTTCCGTGTCGGTGCTGCTCTGGAACGTATAACCTTTGGCTATTAATTGTTCTTTCAATACAGCGTAGTTTTCTATGATTCCGTTATGGATCATAGCCAGTTTCTCGGATTGAGAGTAGTGAGGATGGGCATTTGCATTGGTTGGCTCGCCATGAGTGGCCCAACGGGTATGAGCAATTCCGATGGTTCCACTGGTATCTTTGTCAGATGCGAAATCCTCCAGATAGGCTACTTTACCTTTCGTTTTGTAAACGTTCAGTTGTTTGTTTTTATTTATAAGTGCAACTCCAGCACTGTCGTATCCTCTATATTCGAGTCTGTGCAACCCTTTTATAAGGATCTGGTATGCATCTTTATTTCCTATATAACCTACTATTCCACACATAAAATTATTATTTTTTGCATTAAGCGACTTTTTATTATAAAAGGTTCTGTTTGTTTTTGTCGTGATTCAGAATGATTTTCAAACTTGATTTGTTTTGCTTCTTAGTCTTGCCATGGCCTCTTCCACATCTTCTCTGTTTGCGAAGCTTGTGAAACGAACGTAACCTTCACCGCCTGGACAAAATCCTACGCCTGGAGTGCAGACTATGTTGTGTTCGTAAAGCATCTCTTCGAAGAATTTCCAGGAAGTGATGCCTTTGGGTGTTTTCATCCAGAGATAAGGAGAGTTGACGCCTCCCCAAACTTGGTAACCTAATTGAATCAACGTCTCTCTGATGAAATGAGCATTTTCCATGTAATAGTCGGTCAATACCTGACGTTCCTTTATACCTTTTGGAGAATAAGCCGCTTCGGCACTAAGAATGGAGGTATATGGCATTCCGCTGTATTTTGAGGTATGACGTCTTTGCCACATTTTTTCAATCGAGACACTTTCTCCCATCAGTGTGTATGCCATTACTTCGTTTGGTACAATGGTGAATGAAAAGTTGGTGCCTGTATAGCCTGTTGTTTTGGAGAGACTTCTTATTTCGATGGCAACCTTCTTTGCGCCTTTAATCTCGTAGATGGAGTGGGGCACATCCTTTTCTTTGATGTAATGAGCGTTGGCTGCGTCGAAAATTATCAATGCCTGATTGTCGATGGCGTATTTCACCCATTTTTTCAATTCTGTGGCATTGAGCGTAATTCCTGTTGGATTGTTGGGGAGGTTGAGATAAATAACATCAAGTTTCTCCTTTGGTATTTGGGGAACGAATTTGTTCTCCATATTACAGGGTATATATATAAGGTTACTCCATCTTCCGTCTTCCATCTTTTCTCCGGCTCTTCCGTTTCTTACATTAGAATAGATATATGTCGGATAAGTAGGATCGAGTATGCCTATGATATTATCGGTACTGAGAATTTCGCTGAAATCTTCGGCCGCGTCTTTCGAACTGTCGTTTAGAAAAATCTCCTCCTGTGTGAGTTTGACCCCACGAGGTTCGTAATCGCTTTTGAGTATGCTTGTTATAAGCGCTTTTCTATGCTCTTCAGAGTTGAAGTTTTTGACTCCGCCTGTGTCGGCCAACTCATCGATGGCTTTGTGCAGAGTATCTATGACTTCTCCTTTTAGGATGCTCGTAGTATCTCCAGCGTCAAGATGAATCACTTTCGCTTTTGGTCTTGTCGCTTTAAAGACATTTATCTTTCTCGTTATTTCAGAGAAAAGATAGTTGTCTGGAAGTTTTAGATAATCTTCGTTTATTAGAGCCATACTTGATAGTTTATTTTTTCAATCAGTCGAATGTCTAAAAAGTTGTTCTTTACGAAATGACATTTTTCTGAAGAAAAGTTGATCAAAGTATAAAAATGTCATGTTTTGCAGAGAAATTACACTTTTTTGTTAAAAGGAACTTCAGAACAGAGCATGAAATATATACAAATGTAGTTAAAAAGGGAAAAGGAAAAAAAATATGAGATGTTATGTTGTTTCTTGTGGGGTCTTTGTTTTATATTGACACAAAAATACATAAAATACTTTCAATTTGTCGCATATTAACCCTGTTTTATTGATAAAATTAATATTGATAAGAAAAAATCTATTATTTTATGTCAATGTTTTCCGATTTTGTTCTAAAATAGTTATCTTTGCCATTGTTTAAGAATAAAAAACGAAAAAAAGCAAAACAAAAAGCTCAAAAAATGACTTTTTGTAAGAAAAAGCTCAAAAAAACAGATTTTTTATTTTTAGATGACAAGGTCAAAACAAGAAGAAGAAGAAAAATAACAAATAACTCAAAAATTTAAATTTTTTAGCAATGTCAACAAGTGCAAGTGTAGCAGAATTTATGGCCAAAGTAGTGGCTAAGAATCCAGGTGAGAAGGAATTCCACCAGGCAGTTCAGGAAGTTGTTGAGTCTTTGATGGATTTCATCGAGGCAAATCCTAAGTATAAAAAGGCAAAGATTCTTGATAGAATGATTGAACCAGAAAGAACAATCATCTTCCGTGTTCCTTGGATTGACGATAAAGGTGAGTACCAAATCAATCGTGGATATCGTATCCAGATGAACAGTGCTATCGGTCCTTATAAAGGAGGTATCCGTTTACACCCTTCTGTAAACTTAAGTATCTTGAAGTTCTTGGCTTTCGAGCAGGTTTTGAAGAACAGTTTGACTACTCTTCCAATGGGTGGTGCAAAAGGTGGTTCTGACTTCGACCCTAAGGGCAAATCAGATAACGAGGTTATGCATTTTTGCCAAAGCTTCATGACTGAGTTGTCTCGTCACATTGGTGCTGACACTGACGTTCCTGCTGGTGATATCGGTACAGGTGCTCGTGAAGTTGGTTTCTTATTTGGTCAATACAAGAGATTGAGAAATGAGTTCGTTGGTGTTTTGACTGGTAAGGGTCTTTCTTACGGTGGATCTTTGATTCGTCCTGAGGCTACTGGTTACGGAACAACTTATTTCGCTCAATATATGCTTGAGACTAAGGGTAATTCATTGAAGGGTAAGAGAGTTGCCATCTCTGGTTCTGGAAATGTTGCTCAGTTCGCAGTAGAGAAATGTACTCAAATGGGTGCTAAAGTTATTAGCGTATCTGACTCAAACGGTACTATTATCGATGAGGATGGTATTGATGCAGAGAAACTTGCATTCATCAAAGATTTGAAGGACGTAAAACGTGGTCGTATCAAAGAGTACGCTGCTAAATATAAGAATGCTAAATACTTAGAGAACCAACGTCCTTGGAAGAATGTCAAAGTTGATGTTGCTATGCCTTGTGCAACTCAGAACGAGTTGGATGGTGAAGACGCTAAGGCTCTTTTGGCAAACGGAACTATCTGTGTAGCTGAGGGTGCTAACATGCCTTCTACTATTGAGGCTGTAAACGCATTCATTGATGCTAAAATTCTTTACGCTCCAGGTAAAGCTTCTAATGCTGGTGGTGTTGCAACTTCAGGTTTGGAAATGTGCCAGAATTCAGCTCGTTTGTCTTGGTCTTCTGAAGAGGTTGACGCTAAGTTGAAGAGCATCATGAAGAATATCCATGACAACTGCGTTAAATACGGAAAAGAAGCTAATGGTACTGTTAACTACGTTAAGGGTGCTAATATCGCTGGTTTCGTTAAGGTAGCTGATGCTATGCTTGCTCAAGGTTTAGTATAGTATTGTTATAATTAGATAGAAAGTTCCCCGTTTAGCGGCGGGGAACTTTTTTTAGACTTTTTTTAGATTTTCTATTTTTGTAACCATTTGATAGAGTTGTGTTTATAAAATTACCTTAATATTAAAACTGAAACATTATTCACGGTTTCTTCTGTTTGTTGAGGCTTGTCTTTGATTAAGGTAATGAATCTTTTTTAGGGAAGACAAGAGATTTTTGAAATGGCCATTTGACCATGATTTTGAATTGGATAATAATTGGATAAAATATATAGTCATGAGTAAATTAAAAGTTGCAGTCATTGGATATGGTAATATCGGACGTTTTGCTGTAGAGGCTATTCAAGCAGCTTCTGATATGGAACTTGCAGGTGTTGTTCGTCGTGCCTCTTCTGTTTCAAAACCATCAACAGAGTTGGCTGGAGTTAAGGTCGTTTCTGATATCGATGATCTTGGTAAGGTAGACGTAGCTTTAATATGTGGTCCAACACGTAGTGTACCTGAAATGGCAAAGGCTATTGTAGAAAAGGGAATCTGTACAGTTGATAGCTATGATATCCACGGAGAGTTATGGAATGTTCATGAAATGTTGGATGCAGTTTGCAAAAAGCACAATGCAGCATCTATCATCTCTGCAGGATGGGATCCAGGAACAGACTCTGTTATTCGTACTCTTATGATGGCAATGGCTCCTAAGGGAATTACTTATACTAACTTCGGTCCAGGTATGAGCATGGGTCACTCGGTGGTTGCCCATTCTAAGGCTGGCGTAAAAAACGCATTGTCAATGACCATTCCTACAGGTACGGGAGTTCACCGTCGTATGGTATATGTAGAGTTGGAAGACGGAGCTAAATTGGAAGACGTTACTGCTGCTATCAAGGCTGACTCTTACTTCTCTCATGACGAAACTCACGTAATGGCAGTAGAGAGCGTAGATGCTCTTCAAGATATGGGTCACGGTGTTCTTATCGAACGTAAAGGTGTTTCGGGAAAAACTCAGAACCAATTGATAGAGTTCCGTATGCACATAAACAACCCAGCGTTGACAGCTCAGGTTCTTGTATCTTGTGCTCGTGCGGTTGTTAAACAAAAACCAGGCTGCTACGCTTTGCCGGAAATTGCTCCTATGGATCTTTTGGCTGGAGATAAAGAGACATTGATAAAATCTTTAGTTTAGTAGAAAAATAAATAAAATCTTTAAAAGACAACGGAGTGTTTCCGTTGTCTTTTTTTATGGGCTATTTGTCTTTTTCTCAGTCAGAAATTTCTTACTATTGGGAACAATAGAATCCCTCAAACCTCTTTATATGGCTTAAATCTGCTAGTCGTTTTATTCTTATTTAATGCAATCTATAGTTGAAAATTTAGCTTAAATTGGCATCCTCCCTAATTGTTAAATCTCCTTTTTTGGAGGTATCTTGTTGTTATTTATTATTTTAATGATTAAATTTAATCCGTGCTAAAGAATAACTTTTGTTCTACTTGAGTTATTTTAAGGAAAATATTATTTCTAACTATAAATTTAAAGGTGATGAAAACTACAAAGACAATGAGAAGTATATTGTTGATTTTATCTAATTTATTTCTATTAGGAATTTTTTCAGCTTATGCGGATGAACATACTCCGATTGAGCCAAAGCAGTTGCCTGCCAAAGTTCAGAAGTTTATAAAATCTTATTTCCCTAAAACAGAGGTCACAATGGCGTCTATGGAGAAAGACTTCTTGGAGACATCATATAAGGTGGTTCTTTCAAGTGGAGCTCAGATCGAATTCCATAATAATGGAGAATGGAAAGAGGTGAAAAATCCTGGAGGTATGATTCCTGCGGCTCTGATTCCTGCGCAGATTGCAAAGAATGTAAAAAGTCTATATCCTGGTACTTCTATTGTAGAAATGGACAAAAATAGTAAAAATTACGAAGTGACATTGTCTAACGGTTATGAGCTTACATATAACTTTAAATTTAAGCTCATTGATATAGATGATTGATCACGTTCTGAATCTGAATAAATAAAGGCTGCGTCATTAGATGCAGTCTTTATTTTGTCTTAAAAAGAGAGGTATATCAGATAATTATCCGGCAGATAGAAAGTCGGCTATGGAATTTGTACAAATACGGGACTTCTCAAAGCATCTAAAAGGAGCTGGCTTTTCACTTTTTGGTTGCCCCGAATAAAAGTAATTCGCATTAATTGGTGGTTTCAACTAAAACAACAGAAATCCTGCAACGCCCGAAACCGCAATCAGTATCATTGGGTTAACCTTCCAAAAAAGCGACGCCATAAATGTTGAGGCACAAATAATGATGCTGATGTTTTTGTTGTCCAAGCCTACGTCAGAGAAGTTCTCCTTGTTCATGAGAAGTAAGGCAGCTGCCAGAATCAATCCCGCAACGGCGGGTTTCAATCCCGAGAATATATAGGCAATGTATTTGTTGTCTTTGTGCTTGAAGAGAAACCTGATGACAAAGAACATCATAAGGATCGAAGGCAAGCATAGTGCCAATGTTGCAATGATCGAACCTGATAACCCCGCTACAGTGTAACCCACATAAGTAGCCGTGTTGATGGAAATGGGTCCTGGGGTCATCTGAGAAATAGCCAGTATGTCGGCAAACGACTGACTGGTCATCCATCCATAATTGTCTACCACCTCATGTTGAATGAGAGAGATCATGGCATATCCGCCACCAAACCCGAAGAGTCCGATTTTGAAAAAAACGTATGAAAGATAAATCAAATCCATTTTCTATACATCCCCCATAATAAGCCACCGGTAGCGGCAACGATGATAATAAGAATAGGAGAGACTCCGCACTGCCATATCAGCAAGGCTGCTGAAATGGGAATGAAGATGGTCTTCCATGTTAGTTTAGCAGATTGAATCATTTTGATGGAGGGTGCCAAAATCAAAGCGACTACGCAAGGGCGTATGCCTTTGAATATCCTCTCTACGATTTCGTTGTCTTTGATTTGAACGAAGAATATGGCGACTAACAGAATGATAAGGAATGAAGGCAATGCAGCTCCTAATGCAGCCGAAGCAGCACCTCTAAAGCCTTTGATTTTATAACCTACGTAAAGTGCTGTGTTGATGGCGAAAACGCCTGGGATAGTTTGCACTACCGTAATCATATCCCAAAACTCATCCTCTTTCACCCACTTTTTCTTTTCAACAATGGCTTTTTCCACCATGCTGAGCATAGCATAGCCACCTCCTAGGGTGAAGGCTCCGATTCCTAAGAAAATTCTAAACAATTGGAAACACACGTTTTTACTCCTTTTGGTTTTGATTTGCAAAAGTAGCAAGAATGTACGGATAAAACACTATTATTTAGTCTATTCTGCCTTGTTCTCTTCTGACGAGTTATTGCGCTTACGCAAGAAATCCAACGTTTGTCCTAGAGGACAGCATATTCTGCACCAAGGTCTGGAAATGAATAAAGATAGCGCAATCGATGCAAATCCGATTACTAATGTAATCAACGAAGCGGTGTTTATATTGAATGCACTGAATGGTTCTATATAGTCGAAATCAAAATTGATTCCTAGGATTAGCAAAAGAACAATGGCGATCAGTATGGCTTTCCTGATAAAAAGCAGGTAATGGAACACTTTGTGTGATATGTTCAATTTGTTCTTGTTTGCTTTTCCCATTAATTCCTGTGCAGCGCCAAACGGGCAAAGATATGTGCAATAGAAGGCACGGCCGGTTAGAAGAGGAAGCAGTATGGCTGCAATCGTGATCAATAAAAGCCCCCATTGCAAGGATAAAGGAACTCCGTTTGTCAACCAAGTATAGAATTGGAAGAGAGAGAGCATCGAACCTTGCCATACACCCAAGATGATAATGGAAAGAATAAGTATAGGAATGCGAAGTTTTCTTGCTTTTGCAGGTTTAAAGAAGGCATATAGGGCTAAAATCAATAGAATAACCGAAGCTAGATTCTTAGCAAATAAATCCCAAGCGAAATCTATTTTGACATTCTCTTTCTGGAAAAATGCGATTCTTTTCCTGAAAGATGCATCGATTGCCCTTGATGTGAAGGTTGCGCCGGAAACAGCGTCAACGTCAGTTGCTAAAGCCTCGCTGATACTCTTGCCGTTCCAACGCTTGAGCATGCCGCTTTTCTGTACTTTTTCCACATAACTTGGTGTGTCGCTGTTATCTAGTATTTTAATTCCTACGATTATATTATCTGCATCCAGTAAAATAAGGATGGGAACAGGGCCGGCATAACCGTTGATGTCTTGTGCCACAGGGAAGGAGTGCAGAATGGTTCCTATCTTGCTGTTGCTTTTATCAAAAACCTCATAAAAGGCAGTGTCAACTTCAGAAATCGATCTGGCCTCTGGAAAAATGGATTGAGCTTCTTTTAAATCAATGGCAGAAGCCTCTTCTGCGGCTTCGATTTCTTGAGATGAACGCTCTTGATTATTGCAGAATCCAGAAGCAATGAGAATGCAAACAGCTATGGTGATCAGAATTGTTACCGCTCTTTTCATGATGTATAAATTGATTTTATTTTACAAATGTAATATAAATCTGAAATTTCAGAACCTTTTAGAAAAAGTGTTTGAATTGCAATCTTCATTTCGAATGTTTTGTCAGAAATGCCCGAAAAAGCAAAAAAAGAATATTTGTCTCAAAAACGGTTGTTTTTATGTTTTATAATATATTTTTATATTTTGTAAAATGTTTTATAATTGTGAACTTTGTAAAGTTTATGAAACCAGATTCTTGCCTAAATATAAATACCAAAAAGACACAAAAAAGGGAAACGTTGACGCTTCCCTTTTTTTATTGTATTTAATTAGTGAATGTTTTTTGTTATTTGTATTCCTCTTCAACTTTCATTTCTCCACTAACAATTTTATTGACTTTAGGTTGGATAAACCAAATACCGATAGGTAAGAGCCAAACCATAAAGATCTCTGCAATGTAGTCTGATAATTTTACATCATGTTGGTATTCTGCCATTTTGATTGTCTTTGCAGTGAAATAAAATATGTAAAACATGGCTGCAAGGACTAAAATGTAAACAATAGATATTAGTCCCAAAAAAGGTACAATGCTACCCAATGTGGTCACATTGTTAGAATCGTTTATGCCGTTAACAAATATCTCTTTTGCAAAAGAAAAGCAGTAAATCATGGCTCCCACAATAAGAAGTGTGGATATTAATAAAGAGAAAAATGCAATTTTGAATAGCTTAAAATTCATGGTTGCATTTTTTTGTAAGCTTTTCTGTAATCTTTTCTGTAATCCTGTTACTATGGACCAAATCCATACATAAAAAATCATCGAAAAAGCAATAATGATTAGATAGTAATACTTCACATGATCGAACATGTCAAACGTCAGTGCTAACGACTGTAAAGGGTCTGGATTGGCTGGGTCGTAATTGTTTGCAACCATTTCGTTAATCATGAAAGACATCATCGATCCCATCATGATAAAGGTGATGATCATCGGAATAGCAAAGGTCAAGATAAATACTTGCCAATGCTTCATTTTTAAAAATAAATCTGTCATTTTTTATTGAGATTAGGTTTAACGTCTGTATTTTTATAAACTTAACAAAGCTACAATAATTGTAATACAGAATGAAATATTTGTTGCATAAAAAGATGACAAGTTGGTTTGTTATTTTTCTTTATGTTATTTTATTGGTTTCTAAATATTTATGTGCTTAAGTTTGTTTTTGTTCTTGTGCTGATTATTGGAAAAACTATTTGGTCAGTAGCTGAACGAATTTTATAAGATCCTTCCAGTTACCAATCCTATATCAACTTGCTGTTTCTGAAAAATTTACTATCTTTGCAAAAGATTATCTACAAAACTTTTGAAACAAAGCAGTCTAGTGATTAGATACTGCTTTTTTACTATTATTTTTTAGAAATATGGGATTATTCAGTTTCTTCTCTAAAGAAAAAAAAGAGACATTGGACAAAGGTCTCGAAAAGACCAAGGAAAGTGTATTCTCTAAGATTACGAGGGCCGTTGCTGGAAAGACAAAGGTAGACGACGAAGTACTTGATAATTTGGAGGAGGTTCTCGTTACTTCTGATGTTGGTGTAGAAACCACATTGCGTATCATTGACCGCATTCAGAAACGTGTGGCTCGTGAGAAGTATGTCGGAACGGACGAACTGAATGGAATTCTGAAGGAGGAAATCGCTGCATTGTTGGAAGAGAACAATATGCAAGATGGCGATGATTTTTCTTTGCCTGAATCTAAAGATCCATACGTCATAATGGTAGTTGGTGTGAATGGTGTTGGAAAGACAACCACCATCGGTAAATTGGCTCATCAGTTTACAAAAGCCGGCAAAAAAGTATATTTGGGTGCTGCGGATACTTTCCGTGCCGCTGCCGTTGAGCAGTTGGTTATTTGGGGAGAGCGCGTTGGTTGCCCAGTTATAAAACAGAACATGGGCGCCGATCCTGCTTCTGTAGCTTTCGATACACTCTCTTCTGCAAAAGCAAATGGAGCCGACTTGGTCATCATCGATACGGCAGGACGTCTTCACAACAAGATAAACTTGATGAACGAGCTTTCTAAAATCAAGCAGGTAATGCAGAAGGTGATTCCGAATGCTCCGCACGAGGTCCTTCTTGTTTTGGATGGTTCTACCGGACAGAATGCGTTCGAACAGGCTCGTCAGTTTACCAAGGCAACAGATGTCACATCTTTGGCCATCACAAAATTGGATGGAACAGCTAAGGGTGGCGTTGTGATTGGTATTTCAGACCAGTTCAAGATTCCAGTTAAGTATATAGGTGTAGGAGAGGGTATTGACCACTTACAGGTCTTCCGAAAACGAGAGTTTGTAGATTCTCTCTTTAAATAATAAAAAAACAAAGGATCCTTTCAGGGGGTCCTTCTTTCTATATAAGCCTTTCTTGTCAAAAATGGAACCTGTCATTTTTTCCAAAAGATGCAGAAAAATACAATAGATATAATAAACCTCGGATGTTCCAAAAATTTGGTTGATTCTGAGATGTTGAGCCGTCAGTTGGAGGCCAAAGGTTATAAGGTGGTGCACGATCCTCAAGATCCGAAGGGTAGCATTGTCATTATCAATACATGTGGTTTTATTGGCGATGCGAAAGAGGAATCCATCAATACGATTCTTCAGTTCGGAGAGCTGAGACGCAAGCATAAGATTGAACGTCTGTTGGTGATGGGGTGCCTTTCTGGCCGTTATATAAAGGAGTTGCCGACTGAAATTCCGGAGGTAGACCGTTATTATGGTAAGTTCAATTGGAAGGAGATTCTGACAGACTTGGGTCACAGTTATGACCCTAAATTGTCGTTGGAGCGAACTCTTACCACCCCTTCCCACTACGTCTATCTGAAGATTTCTGAAGGCTGTAACCGTTTCTGTTCTTATTGTGCTATTCCTATTATTACGGGTCGTCATCAGTCTCGTCCGATCGAGGATTTGGAGGCTGAGGTGAAATGGCTCGTTTCTCAAGGAGTGAAGGAGTTTCAAGTGATAGCTCAAGACCTCTCTTATTATGGAATGGACCTTTACCATTCGTTGAAGTTGGCAGAGTTGCTAGAGCGTTTGTCTGATATAAAAGGAGTGGAATGGTTGAGGCTCCACTACGCTTATCCTGCACAATTTCCATTCGATGTTTTGAGGGTGATGAGAGAACGTGACAATGTCTGCAAATATATCGATATTGCCTTTCAGCATATTAGCGATAATGTCTTGGAGAAGATGCATCGTCATGTGACTTCGAAAGAGACCTACGAATTGATTGACCGAATCCGTGAAGAGGTGCCTGGGGTTCATATCCGTACAACTTTGTTGACTGGTCACCCAGGTGAGACCGAGGATGATTTCAATCAGTTGATGGAGTTTGTAAGAAAAGCCCGTTTTGAGAGAATGGGAGCGTTCCAATATTCGGAAGAGGAGGGCACTTACTCGGCAGAACATTACAAGGATGATATTCCGTTTGAGGTGAAGCAAGAGCGCGTTGACCGCATCATGGAGGCTCAGGAGGAGATTTCCCGTGAGATTAATCAGCAGAAGGTTGGTAAGGTAATGAAGGTTATCATAGATCGAGAGGAGTCTGACTTCTTCGTAGGTCGTACACAATTCGATTCTCCTGAGGTTGATCCTGAGGTTCTGATCTCAAAGAATAAAGATTTGAAGATAGGAGAATTCTACCCCATCTTGATTACAGGAGCAGAAGATTACGATCTTTATGGTGAGCTGAAGGATTGATTTTCGTAAGATGTTGCAGATGCAAATAATCAGCGATTATAGTGCATCCCCTAAATAAAGAATGATAGTCAAGAAAAACAGGTAAGCTGTTTTTCTTCTGTCATGCCATATAATACTTTTGATAGAGGCCTATTTCTGAACCGTTTTTCAGATTCTTTCCTGTTTGTGTAAGAGAGACACCATGTTTCATGGAAGGAAAGCGAAAATCAGATGGATATTTTGTTTTTTTTAATTGAAAAGATAAAATACAGTTTGCAGCTAGATGGTAAATTATTTCAACTTAAATAAATTAATATGAAAAAGTTTAGTTATTTAATCTATTTGCTTCTTGTGTTTTTGCTCTCCTCTTGTGGAGGTGGAGCAAAACAACCAACACAGGAAGAGGCTGTCGTTGATACGATAAGCCTTTTAAAATCGGAAATGGTGTTAACGTTAGCCACTGGCTTTCTCAGTCAGATGCAAGAGGTGAGGTTCGTGCCAATCAAATCACTAAGAAGGATTTTGATTCAATTGCAGCCATGGGATTCGATTTTGTTCGTATTCCTATTGATGAGGTGCATTTCTACGATGAGAATATGAATCGCGACAATGAGGCTTTTCAATTGTTGCAAAACGCCATCAATTGGGCTCTAGAGGATAGCTTGAATGTGATTGTTGACCTTCATATAGTTCGTTCTCACCACTTTAATAATGAGAATAAGCATGCAAATACATTGTTTCAAGATTCTGTTGTACAGGCCAAATTTATTGCAGTTTGGATGGATTTGCAGAAATCTTTGAAGGATTATCCGGTAGATCGTGTGGCATACGAAATCTTGAATGAGGCAGTAGCTCCTCATCACGAAGATTGGAATAAGTTGTTGGCCAAAGCATGTAAGGCATTAAGAGTAGCAGAGCCAAACCGTTATTTGGTAATCGGTTCAAATGGTATGCAGACAGTTCATACATTTGATTCTTTAAGAGTGCCAGAAAATGATCCTAGATTAATTTTGAGTTTTCACTATTACGATCCAGTTTTAGTGACTCACTATCGTGCACCGTGGACTCCTCTCAAAGATTATGATGGTCCAATCTCTTACCCTGGATTTCCTATCGCAGATACTACTATTTATAAAAAAAATCCGGATCTTGCTTTTTATCTTCGTTATGTAAATCAAAAACCTTGGAACAAGGAGCAAATGGTGAAAGATTTTGAGCCAGCAATCAAGAAGGAAAAAGAGTTGAACTTGCAGTTGTTCTGTGGTGAGTTCGGTGTATATCCGAAATATATCGACAAAGAGGTGCGATTTAAGTGGTATAATGATATAGTCAGTGCTTTTCGCGAAAACAAAATCGCCAATTGCCACTGGTGTTACAAGGGTGATTTTCCCGTCGTAAGCGAAGATGGTTCTGCAAATGAACTTCCAGCTATTTTAACTAGAAAATAAGTGTGTTTATAATGACGGGGATTCAAATTGATAATGCAACTTGAGGAGGAAAAAAATGGGTCAGGTAGAAAAAATATTTTTCAGAGCAGAAAGAGAAGAGAAAATCTCCCTCTTTCCAATTGCCCTGTGGAGAATATGTTTCTATTTTTGCACCCTCAAGCCCCCCAGCAATCAGTTGCATATGGAAAAGAAACATATAACCGATGGGCAAAGATACGAAATCTCTGCTTAT
>Ga0172378_10002015_pt1 | contig 18959 bp, 31 predicted proteins | sample GrowelOW332metaG_FD_119755 | JGI IMG/M metagenome (GOLD analysis project Ga0172378, IMG submission 119755) | Groundwater microbial communities from an aquifer near a municipal landfill in Southern Ontario, Canada - Pumphouse #3_1 metaG | ecosystem: Environmental > Aquatic > Deep subsurface >... | reverse complement strand
GCTATCAAGGGTACAAATCCTGATACTGATGAAGAAGAAGATCGCAAACCAAGTGATGAAGAGCCAACTGCAGCTTTGGCATTCAAGATTGCGACAGACCCATTTATGGGTCGTTTGGTGTTCTTCCGTGTATATTCTGGCAAAGTAAGCGCTGGAAGCTATGTATACAATCCACGTTCTGGAAAGAAAGAGCGTATCAGCCGTTTGTTCCAGATGAACTCTAATAAGGAAATCCCTATGGAGAGCATTGACGCGGGTGATATCGGCGCAGGTGTAGGCTTCAAGGATATCCGTACAGGTGACACTCTCTGCGATGAAAATAAACCAATCGTACTGGAGTCTATGACTTTCCCTGATACTGTGATTTCTGTTGCAGTAGAACCGAAGAGCCAAGTTGATATTGCCAAACTTGATACAGGCCTTGCAAAACTTGCTGAGGAAGACCCTACCTTTACGGTACATACTGACGAGCAAAGTGGTCAAACTATTATCTCTGGTATGGGTGAACTTCATCTTGATATCATCATTGACCGCCTGAGACGTGAGTTTAAGGTTGAGTGTAATCAGGGTAAGCCACAAGTTAACTATAAAGAGGCTATTACGAAACCGGTTACTCTGCGTGAAGTTTACAAAAAGCAGAGTGGCGGTCGTGGTAAGTTCGCTGATATCATCGTAACAGTCGGCCCTAAAGATGTGGATTATAAAGAGGGAGACTTGCAGTTCGTCAATGAAGTAAAGGGTGGCAACGTGCCTAAGGAATTTATCCCGTCTGTACAGAAGGGATTCCAGGATTGTCTGAAAAATGGCGTGCTTGGTGGATTCCCAATGACAGGCCTTAAAGTTACTCTTACTGATGGTAGCTTTCATCCTGTAGACTCTGATCAGTTGTCATTCGAACTTGCTGCCCACAATGCGTTTAGAAGTGCATGTCCTAAGGCTGGCCCAGTTTTGATGGAACCTATTATGAAGGTTGAGGTTGTTACTCCTGAGGAAAACATGGGCGATGTTATCGGAGACCTGAATAAGCGTCGTGGTTTGGTCCAAGGAATGGATGAGGCCCGTAGCGGTGCACGCATCGTTAAAGCTATGGTTCCACTGGCAGAGATGTTTGGTTATGTAACAGCTTTGCGTACCATTACTTCAGGCCGTGCGACCAGTTCTATGGAATATGACCACCATGCGCCCTTATCGGCCTCTATTGCAAAAGCAGTGCTGGATGATCAGAATGGTCACTCGGAACTTCTGTAAATGAAATCAAAAGAATAGGAGAGGTGCTTCTTAGCGTATGACTCTTAAGCAGCGGCCTCTCTTCTTCTATGTGATAATAATAAATAATATTAATAATGAGTCAGAAAATCAGAATTAAACTGAAATCTTACGACCACCAGTTGGTTGATAAGTCAGCAGAGAAGATCGTGAAGGCAGTTAAGGCTACAGGTGCTATTGTCAGTGGCCCTATTCCATTGCCAACACACAAACGTATTTATACTGTAAACCGCAGTACTTTCGTTAACAAGAAGGCACGTGAACAGTTCCAGCTTTCAGACTACAAGCGTCTTATCGACATTTATAGCTCAACGGCTAAGACTGTAGACGCCTTGATGAAACTCGAATTGCCAAGCGGTGTTGAAGTAGAAATAAAAGTATAATTTAATAATTAATGTTTAATTGAAATGCCAGGATTAATTGGAAAAAAAATCGGAATGACATCCGTTTTCAGTGCCGACGGTAAAAATGTACCGTGCACTGTTATCGAAGCTGGTCCTTGTGTCGTAACCCAGGTGAAAACCGAAGAAAAAGATGGTTACAAGGCTGTTCAGTTAGGTTTCGCTGAGGCAAAGGAGAAAAATACCCCTAAGCCACTTCAGGGACACTTTAAAAAAGCCGGCACAACACCAAAAAAGCACTTGGCCGAGTTCAAATTTGATGAGGAGTATAACCTCGGTGACACTGTCACAGTTGAGTTGTTTAAAGAAACTCAGTTTGTTGATGTAGTTGGCACCTCTAAGGGTAAAGGCTTCCAAGGCGTTGTAAAACGTCACGGATTCGGTGGTGTAGGCCAGGCTACTCATGGTCAGGATGACCGTGCTCGTAAGCCGGGATCTATAGGTGCTTGTTCTTACCCAGCCAAAGTATTCAAAGGAATGCGTATGGGTGGCCAAATGGGAGGTGACAGAGTAACTACTCAGAACCTTCAAGTGTTAAAGATAATTCCAGAGCAAAACCTGCTCATCGTGAAAGGCTCTTTCGCTGGATGCAAAGGTTCAACCGTTTTAATTGAGAAATAATGGAAGTTAGTGTATTAAATATCAACGGTCAGGAGACCGGAAGAAAAGTGACCCTTAATGAGTCAGTCTTCGGAATTGAGCCTAACGATCACGTACTCTATCTTGATGTGAAGCAGTATCTGGCTAATCAACGTCAGGGTACGGCTAAATCTAAGGAAAGAAGTGAAATTAGCGGTTCTACTCGCAAACTTGGTCGCCAAAAAGGTGGTGGCGGTGCTCGTCGTGGTGATATAAATTCACCATTACTCGTTGGTGGAGGTCGTGTTTTTGGTCCTAAACCACGTGACTATAGTTTCAAATTGAATAAGAAAGTAAAGGTTCTGGCTCGCAAATCAGCTTTGTCTTATAAGGCTCAAGAAAATGCAGTCGTAGTGGTTGAAGACTTTAATATTGATGCCCCAAAGACTAAAGATTTTGTAAATATTACTAAAAATCTCAAAGTTGAGGGTAAAAAAGCTCTCGTGGTTTTGCCAGAAGTGAAAAAAAATGTATATTTGTCGGCTCGTAACTTACAGCATGTTGAGATTATGACAGCATCTGCGCTCAATTCTTATAAAGTTTTGAATGCTGATGTTCTTGTTATCACAGAGAATTCGCTGAATGTTATTGACAGTATCTTAATAAAATAAAGGAGAAAGCAGATTATGGCATTTATTATCAAACCATTGGTTACTGAGAAGATGACCAAGATTACAGACAAGTCTTCTGCTGAAAAAAAGTTTGTTGCAGGCAGCCAAAAAACTATTGACAAGTATAATGCTCAGGAAGAAAGCCTTAGCTATACAGTCAAGAAGAAAGATGGCAAGGAAGAAAAAAAGGAAAAGACTATTCATACTTATACAAAGTCAATTTGTGTTAAGTATGGCTTCGTGGTTAAACCAGAAGCAAACAAACTCCAGATTAAGAAAGAAGTTGAGAATCTGTACAATGTTACAGTAGTTGATGTGAACACAGTTCGATATGCGGGGAAGCGTTCATCACGTTATACCAAGGCCGGTCTTGTAAAAGGCCAAAGAAATGCGTTCAAAAAAGCAATCGTTACTCTGAAAGAGGGCGATACAATTGATTTTTATAGCAATATTTAATAAAAATGGCAGTACGTAAATTAAACCCGGTAACACCGGGACAAAGACACAAAGTTATTGGCACATTCGAGGATATTACTGCATCTGTGCCAGAGAAGTCTCTCATTTACGGTAAGCGTTCCACCGGTGGACGAAATAACACCGGAAAAATGACCGTTCGCTATATGGGTGGCGGTCATAAGCAAAAGTATCGTCTTATCGATTTTAAACGTGAGAAAGATGGCGTTCCAGCTGTAGTTAAGACAATAGAATACGATCCTAATCGTTCGGCTCGTATAGCATTGTTGTTTTATGCTGATGGCGAAAAACGCTACATAGTTGCTCCTAACGGACTTAAGGTGGGTGCTACATTGATGTCAGGGGCAGACGCTGCTCCCGAAATCGGAAACGCTCTTCCTTTAGCTAACATTCCTGTTGGAACTGTGATTCACAATGTTGAATTGCGTCCTGGACAGGGTGCTTTGCTCGTCCGTTCGGCTGGTAATTTTGCTCAGTTGACTTCTCGTGAGGGCAGTTATTGTGTAATTAAGCTCCCTTCTGGAGAGACTCGTCAGATCCTCTCTGCTTGTAAGGCAACCGTTGGAAGTGTTGGTAATTCTGATCATGCATTGGAGCAGTCGGGTAAGGCCGGGCGCTCTCGTTGGTTGGGACGTCGCCCACACAACCGTGGTGTTGTTATGAACCCTGTAGACCATCCTATGGGTGGTGGTGAAGGACGTCAGTCTGGAGGTCATCCTCGCTCACGCAAGGGCTTATATGCTAAGGGTCTTAAGACTCGTGCACCAAAGAAGCTTTCTAGCAAGTATATTATTGAAAGAGCTAATAAAAAATAAAGAGTAAATTATGAGTCGTTCACTTAAAAAAGGTCCATATATAACCGTATCACTTGAGAAAAAAATTTTCGCAATGAACGAGAATGGAAAGAAGAGTGTCGTAAAGACATGGGCCAGGGCATCAATGATTTCCCCAGATTTTGTGGGACATACTATTGCTGTTCACAACGGAAATAAATTTATCCCTGTTTACATTACAGAAAACATGGTAGGCCATAAGCTTGGAGAATTCTCTCCAACTCGTCGGTTCGGTGGCCATTCTGGTAATAAGAAATCTTAAACAGGGCAAACCATTTAAAAGTAAAGAATAATAATGGGAGCAAGAAAACATATAGTAGCTGAAAAGATTAAGGAAGCTCGCAAAAATTTGTACTTCGCTAAGCTCAATGGCGTTCCTTCTTCTCCACGCAAGATGCGCTACGTTGTAGACATGATTCGCGGGATGGAAGTTAATCGCGCACTCGGAGTACTGGGGTTCTCTAAAAAGCAAGCAGCAGTAGACGTTGAGAAACTTCTGCGCTCAGCTATTGCTAACTGGGAGACTAAAAATGACCGCAAAGCAGAAGATGGTGAACTCTATGTAAGCAAGGTCTTCGTTGATGAGGGTGTTACAATGAAACGTATGAGACCGGCACCACAGGGCCGTGGATATAGAATCCGTAAACGTTCTAACCATGTCTCATTGTTCGTGGAAGCTAAAACTAATGATGAAAAATAATAAATAGAATGGGACAGAAAGTTAATCCAATAAGCAATCGACTTGGTATTATACGAGGTTGGGATTCAAATTGGTTTGGTGGCAAGAACTTCGGAGAAAACTTGGTCGAAGACCGGAAAATCCGCAAGTATCTTAACGAGCGATTAGCTAAGGCTAGTGTTTCGAAAATTGTCATCGAACGTACGCTGAAACTTGTTACCATTACTATTTGTACGGCCCGTCCGGGAATTGTCATTGGTAAAGGTGGTCAAGATGTTGACAAACTGAAAGAAGAGTTAAAAAAACTCTATAATAAAGACATTCAGATTAATATTTTTGAGGTCAAAAAACCAGAACTTGATGCGACAATCGTAGCAAATAATATTGCTCGCCAAGTAGAGGGTAAGATAGCTTACCGTCGTGCTATTAAGATGGCGATTCAGAATACGATGCGTGCAGGTGCTGAGGGTGTCAAAATCCAAATTAAAGGGCGTCTTAATGGTGCAGAAATGGCACGTCAAGAAATGTATAAGGAAGGACGTACACCTTTGCATACCTTCCGTGCAGATATAGATTACTGTCAGGCTGAGGCCTTAACTAAGGTGGGTTTGCTGGGTATCAAGGTATGGATATGCCGTGGGGAGGTTTATGGTAAACGCGACCTTGCTCCTAATTTTACTCAGGATAAGCAGAATGGTGGCCGTCCTAATTTTGGCGGGCGTAGTCGCGGTAATCGTAGAAGAAACAATAACCGTTAAAAGTAGAAGTAATAATGTTACAGCCAAAAAGAGTAAAATATAGAAGACCTCAAGATGGACGTGGTAATAAAGGCAACGCCCATAGAGGTACACAACTGGCTTTCGGTACATTTGGTATCAAGACCCTTGAAGCCAAATGGATTGACAGTCGTCAGATAGAAGCAGCTCGTGTGGCGGTAAATCGCTACATGAATCGTGAAGGTCAGGTTTGGATTCGTATTTTCCCCGATAAACCTATTACTCGTAAGCCGGCAGATGTCCGTATGGGTAAAGGAAAGGGAGATCCTGCAGGATGGGTTGCACCTGTTACGCCAGGTCGCGTCCTCTTTGAAGTAGAAGGTGTTTCATTTGATGTAGCAAAAGAGGCTCTTCGCCTTGCTGCTCAGAAATTGCCTGTTAAGACAAAATTTATTGTTAGACGTGATTACGATAAAAACGCTTAAGCTATGAAGATTAAAGAAATAAGAGAACTCGCTGACAAGGATTTGCGCGAGAAATTGGAGAATGCTATAGCATCATTGAATCAGATGAAGCTTAATCATGGCATCACTCCTCTTGAGAATCCATCACAGATTAAGGTTGCTCGTCGTGATATTGCGCGTATAAAGACCGAACTTCGACAGAGAGAACTTAATAAATAACAAAGGTCCAGATGGAAACAAGAAATTTAAGAAAAGTAAGACAGGGTGTCGTTATCAGTAACAAAATGGATAAAACCATTGTTATTGCATCTAAGTTCAAGGAAATGCACCCCATATATGGTAAATTTGTTCAGAAGACAAAAAAATACCATGTACATGACGAGAAAAATGAGGCTAATGTCGGTGATACCGTACAGATTATGGAGACTCGCCCTCTGTCTAAGACAAAGAGATGGAGATTAGTACAAATTGTTGAAAAAGCTAAGTAATTATGATACAAGCAGAATCAAGACTTACAGTATGTGATAACAGCGGTGCACGCGAAGCTCTTTGTATTCGTGTTCTCGGTGGAACCGGTCGCCGTTATGCTAGTGTTGGTGACGTTATTGTCGTTTCAGTCAAGAACGTTATACCTTCAGGTGAATTGAAAAAGGGTGCAGTATCTAAAGCTTTAATTGTTCGCACAAAGAAAGAAATCCGTCGTGCAGATGGATCTTATATTCGTTTTGACGATAATGCTTGTGTGTTGCTTAACAATGCTGGTGAGTTACGTGGTAGCCGTATTTTCGGCCCTGTTGCTCGTGAGCTTCGTGCAGTGAACATGAAAGTGGTTTCTTTGGCACCTGAGGTCCTTTAATTTTAAAAGTAAGTAATAATGAGTAAATTACATATTAAAAAAGACGATACTGTTGTTGTTCTTGCTGGACATGACAAGGGTAAGACAGGAAAGGTGCTCAAGGTATTGGTTGAGAACAACCGTGCCATTGTAGAAGGGGCTAATATTGTCTCTAAGAGTACTAAGCCTTCAGCTCAAAATCCTCAGGGAGGTATTGTGAAGAAGGAAGCTCCTATTCATATCTCAAATTTGAGTTTGATCGATCCTAAGAGTGGAAAAGCTACTCGCATTGCCATTAAACGTGATGGCAAGCAGGTCGTTCGTGTCGCTAAAAAATCAGGGGAGGAAATTAAGTGATGGATACAGCAGAGTTAAAAAAAGTCTATAACGAGGCGATTGCTCCTGCCTTGCAGAAGCAGTTTAACTATACTTCTATAATGCAGATTCCTGTTCTGAAGAAGATAGTTGTCAACCAGGGGTTAGGTGATGCAACACAGGATAAAAAAATTGTTGATGTTGCAGTTAATGAGATTACATCCATAACGGGTCAAAAGGCTGTTGCAACATATTCTAAAAAAGATATTGCAAACTTTAAGCTTCGTAAGAAGATGCCTATCGGTGTTATGGTGACTTTGCGTCGGGAGCATATGTATGAGTTTCTTGAGAAATTAGTCCGTATAGCTCTTCCTCGTATTCGTGATTTTAAAGGAATTGAGAGTAAGTTTGACGGCCGTGGAAATTATACCCTCGGTATAACCGAACAAATTATCTTTCCTGAAATTAATATTGATCAGGTAGATCGCATTCAGGGTATGAACATCACTTTTGTAACGTCGGCAACGACTGATGAAGAAGGTTATGCATTGCTCAAGGCATTTGGTCTTCCATTCAAGAACGCTAAAAACGATTAAGAGATATGGCAAAAGAATCAATGAAAGCTCGCGAGGTTAAGCGTGCAAAGCTTGTAGCTCGTTATGCTGCAAAACGTGCAGCTCTGAAAAAGGTTGTTGCAACTTCAGATGATCCAGCTGAGGCTTATGAGGCAGCTCGTAAACTTCAGTCTATTCCAAAGAATGCTAACCCTATCCGTCTTCATAACCGTTGCAAGATAACAGGCCGTCCAAAGGGGTATATTCGCCAGTTCGGTCTTTCTCGTATTCAGTTTCGTGAGATGGCTTCAGCTGGTCTAATTCCAGGTGTTAAAAAGGCAAGCTGGTAATTATAGTAAAAACGTAAGAATACATATTAATATTGTCGGGATAGTCCCGATTAATTAAACATTTTTTCATGACAGATCCAATAGCAGATTTTCTGACAAGACTCAGAAATGCAATTATGGCTCATCACCGCGTAGTGGAGGTGCCTGCATCTAATTTAAAGAAGTCTATTACAAAGATTCTTTTTGAGAAAGGCTACATCTTAAACTACAAGTTTGTCGAAGATGGTCCTCAAGGTTCTATTAAAATTGCCTTGAAGTACGATTCAACGACCAAACAAAACGCGATTAAGAGTTTGAAACGTGTTTCAACACCAGGACTTCGTAAGTATACTGGTTATAAAGACATGCCGAGAGTAATTAATGGATTAGGTATAGCTATTATATCTACATCCCAGGGTGTAATGACAAACAAAGAAGCTGCAGACCAAAAGATTGGCGGTGAGGTTCTTTGCTACATTTATTAATTGGAGGATTGAATATGTCAAGAATAGGAAAATTACCAATTATTATCCCTTCAGGAGTTAGTGTTAACTATGATGAGAAAACAAATGTCATTACAGTAAAGGGCCCTAAAGGTGAACTTTTTCAAAAGATAGATACTTCTATCGAGTATAAGAATGAGGAAGGTAAAATCACATTAGAGGTAGATGAAAACAGTTCTGTAGATTATAAGCAGAAGCAAGCTTTCCATGGTTTATATCGTTCTTTAATTAACAATATGGTTATCGGTGTAAGTGAAGGGTATAAGAAGACTTTGGAACTTGTTGGCGTTGGCTATCGTGCGTCCAACCAAGGAAACTTGCTAGAGTTCTCACTTGGTTATTCTCACCCCATATTTATACAACTTCCCAAGGAGGTTAAAGTTGAAACCAAGTCTGAAAGAAATCAGAACCCTATCATAAATTTGGAATCATGTGATAAGCAGTTGTTAGGAATGATTTGTGCTAAAATCCGTTCTTTCCGCATGCCGGAACCTTACAAAGGAAAAGGTATTTTATTCCAAGGTGAGATTATTCGCAGAAAGTCTGGAAAGACAGCTGCTGCTAAGTAATTTTAATTGATTTACAATTATGACAACAAAGAAAGTAGAAAGACGAATTAAGATAAAGTTCCGTATCCGTAAGAATGTAAAAGGAACTATAGAGCGTCCGCGTCTTAGTGTATTTCGCTCAAATAAGCAGATATACGTTCAGGTAATTAATGATTTGACTGGTAAAACTCTTGCTGCAGCATCATCTCTTGGACTTGAAAAAATGGCAAAGACTGATCAGGCAAAGAAGGTCGGAGAAATTGTGGCAGAGAAAGCTAAGGCTGCAGGTGTAGAAGCCGTGGTCTTCGATCGTAATGGTTATCTCTATCATGGTCGTGTTCAGGCTTTGGCTGACGGTGCACGTGAGGGTGGTCTTAAATTTTAAACGATTATGGCAATGAATAAAGTAAAAGTAAATAGTGACGTTGAACTGAAAGACCGTCTGGTCGCTATCAACAGAGTAACAAAAGTTACAAAGGGTGGCCGCACTTTCACATTCGCTGCTATCGTCGTTGTTGGAGACGGCAATGGTGTTATTGGCTGGGGACTCGGAAAAGCAGGTGAAGTTACTTCAGCTATTTCTAAAGGAACAGAAGCTGCAAAGAAGAATCTTGTGAAAGTGCCTGTACTTAAAGGAACTATTCCGCATGAGATAGAAGTTAAATTTGGTGGAGCGCAAGTACTTTTAAAGCCAGCAGCAGCAGGTACAGGTTTGAAGGCTGGAGGTGCTATGCGTGCAGTCCTTGAAAGTGTAGGTGTTAAAGATGTTATTGCTAAATCCAAGGGTTCATCAAATGCACATAATTTAGTGAAGGCTACAGTTTTGGCTCTTAGTCAGATGCGTGATGCTTATACTGTTGCTGGAGAGCGGGGTATAGGTATGTCTAAAGTCTTTAATGGTTAATTAGGAGATTATAAAATGGCAACAATTAAAATCAAACAGATTAAAAGTGGAATCGGTTCCCCTGTAGATCAGAAGAAAACACTAATCTCATTAGGTCTTCATAAGATTTCTCAGGTTGTTGAGATTGCAGATACTCCTAGTAATCTTGGAATGATTCGTAAGGTTCATCACCTTGTAGAAGTAGTTAAATAAACATTTTAATTCAGATACGTTATGAAATTAAATAATTTGAAGCCAGCTGAGGGCTCAACACATTCTCGTCGTCGCTTAGGTCGTGGTACTGGCTCTGGACTTGGAGGTACGTCAACTCGTGGTAACAAGGGTGCTAAAGCGCGCTCTGGTTATAAGAGAAAGATTGGTTTTGAAGGAGGCCAGATGCCTTTACAGCGTCGTGTTCCAAAGGCTGGATTCAAGAATATCAATCATAAGGAATATTTCGCAGTTAACCTGTCTACTCTTCAGAAACTTGCAGAAGAAAAGAAACTCACAAAAATTGGAATTCCTGAGCTTAAAGAGGCTGGCTTTACAAATGGTAAAGAACTTGTGAAGGTGCTTGGCAATGGTGAATTAAAGGCAAAAATTGAAGTTACAGCGAATGCTTTCTCTAAGACAGCAGAAGAAGCTATTAATGCAGCTGGTGGCAGTGCAATTATAATCTAGGTAGATGAAAAAGTTTATTGAGACACTAAAGAACTGTTGGAAGATAGAGGATTTGCGTCAGCGACTCCTCATAACGCTTCTTTTTACGGCTATTTATCGTTTTGGCTCGTTTGTTGTACTTCCTGGTATAAATCCGAGTATGTTGCAGAAACTTCAGTCGCAAACCTCTGGTGGCCTAATGTCGCTATTGGACATGTTCTCTGGTGGCGGATTCTCTCATGCGTCTATTTTTGCGTTAGGAATTATGCCTTATATCTCGGCGTCTATTGTTATGCAACTTTTAGCCATAGCGGTGCCTTATTTTCAGAAAATGCAACGCGAAGGAGAAAGTGGACATAAGAAGATTAATTGGTATACACGAGTTCTGACAGTGGCAATTCTAATTTTCCAGGCCCCATCTTATATTATCAATTTGAGGGGACAGGCAAACCAAGCTTTAGCTTCTGGCATTTCGTGGTCTGAGTTCATAATCCCAGCTACTATAATTCTTGCAGCAGGAAGTATGTTCATCCTTTGGTTGGGCGAGCGCATTACAGATAAAGGTGTCGGGAATGGAATTTCACTTATCATTATGATTGGCATCATTGCACGCCTTCCTCAGGCTTTTGTTCAGGAGGTTGGCTCTCGTTTTACTGCAATCAGTGGAGGTGGCTTAGTGATGTTTATCGTTGAGATTCTTATTCTTTATGCAATTGTTTGCGCATCGATTCTTTTGGTGCAAGGAACACGAAAGGTTCCAGTACAGTATGCAAAACGGGTTGTTGGTAACAAACAGTATGGAGGCGCCCGTCAGTATATACCACTGAAATTGTTTGCAGCAAATGTAATGCCAATCATCTTTGCTCAGGCTTTGATGTTCATTCCATTGGCTATTGTTCAGTATCAGAGTCAGAATGCTAGTTGGCTTGTTCAGAATTTGATGGATACTCGGAGTTTGCTTTATAATATAATTTATGTAATCTTAGTAATAGCTTTTACATATTTCTATACTGCAATAACTCTGAATCCAACTCAAATGGCTGAAGATATGAAGCGTAATAATGGTTTTATTCCTGGAATTAAGCCAGGGAAGGACACTGCTGAGTATATTGATACTGTTATGACGCGCATTACTTTGCCGGGCTCATTATTCATAGCTTTCATTGCAATCATGCCAGCATTGACAGGCTTCCTAAATGTGCAGAGAGAGTTTTCTCAGTTCTTTGGTGGTACATCTCTATTGATTCTTGTAGGTGTCGTAATAGATACTTTACAGCAAATCGAGAGCTACTTGTTAATGCGTCATTATGATGGCCTTCTGAATTCCGGTCGTACTCGTAGTGGGGCTGTGTCTGCATATTAATGCAGTTATTGGCATATAATTGGCGATACGCATAGAAAATGTGAATTGAAAATTTGGAAAGGTGATTGATTAATATGGCAAAACAAGCTGCTATAGAGCAAGATGGGACTATCATTGAGAGTTTGTCGAATGCGGTGTTCCGCGTAGAACTTAAAAATGAGGTTCAGATTATAGCGCATATTTCAGGAAAAATGAGAATGCACTATATAAAAATTCTTCCTGGTGATAAGGTTAAGGTCGTAATGAGTCCTTATGATTTAACAAAGGGAAGAATAGTATTTAGATATAAGTAATATTTAAGATATGAAGACAAAAGCATCATTAAAGAAACGTACTCCTGACTGTAAGATCGTTCGTCGTAAAGGTCGTCTGTTCGTTATCAACAAGAAAAACCCTAAGTACAAACTGCGCCAGGGGTAATGTTAAATAAATGCAAAAAGACATATATGTATAGATTTATGTGTACCTTTGCATGCTTTTAGCGAATTTTAAAATTATAAATTAATTTATTTAATTAACAAAATGGCAATAAGAATTGTTGGAGTAGATTTGCCCCAAAATAAGCGTGGCGAAATCGCATTGACCTATGTCTATGGTTTAGGTCGAAGTAGTTCAGCAAAGATATTGGATAAGGCCGGTGTGAACCGTGACTTGAAGGTCAGTGAATGGTCTGACGATCAAGCAGCTAAAATCCGTGAAATTATCGGCGCTGAATTCAGAGTAGAGGGAGATCTCCGATCAGAGATCCAAATGAACATTAAGCGCCTGATGGATATCGGATGCTATCGGGGAATTAGACATCGTAATGGTCTTCCTGTTCGTGGTCAGAGTACTAAGAATAATGCTCGTACGCGTAAGGGAAAGAAAAAGACTGTTGCTAATAAGAAGAAAGCTACTAAGTAATTCTGAGGAGGAAATTAATTATGGCAAAGACAAAAGCAACTTCAAAGAAAAGAAATGTGAGAGTTGACGCAATGGGTCAACTTCACGTACATAGTTCTTTTAACAATATTATAGTTTCACTTGCTAACAGTGAAGGTCAGATTATATCATGGTCTTCTGCAGGTAAGATGGGATTTCGTGGTTCTAAAAAGAATACCCCTTATGCAGCTCAAATGGCAGCTGAGGATTGTGCGAAGACAGCTTATGAGCTTGGACTTCGTAAGGTTAAGGCTTATGTAAAGGGCCCAGGTAATGGACGAGAAAGTGCTATTCGTTCAGTTCATGGTGCAGGTATTGAGGTAACCGAAATAATCGATGTTACACCTTTACCGCATAACGGATGTCGTCCACCTAAGCGCCGTCGCGTATAAACTAAAATAAGAGTAAATGATTTACTCTTGTAAATTATAAATCTTTTAAAAAGAATATTTTTATATTATGGCTAAATATATAGGTCCGAAATCTAAAATTGCGCGCCGATTTGGTGAACCCATTTTCGGTGCTGACAAAGTTTTGTCCAAGAGAAACTTCCCTCCTGGACAGCATGGCAATAATCGTCGCCGGAAACAATCCGAGTATGGTGTCATGTTGGCAGAGAAGCAGAAAGCTAAGTATACTTATGGTGTACTTGAGCGTCAGTTCCGTAATATGTTTGACAAGGCTTCTAAGGCTGATGGAATAACGGGTGAGGTTCTTCTTCAGAATCTCGAAAGCCGTCTTGACAACGTTGTGTTCCGTTTTGGCATCGCTCCTACTCGTTCAGCTGCACGCCAACTTGTAGGTCATAAGCACATTGTTGTTGATGGTAAAGTAGTGAATATTCCGTCTTATGCTGTTAAACCTGGTCAGGTTGTTGGTGTTCGCGAGAAATCAAAATCTCTTGAAGTAGTCGGCGCAGCCCTTGCTGGATTTAATCACAGCAAATACCCTTGGCTCGAATGGGATGAAAACAGCAAGAGTGGAAAGTTCCTGCATAAGCCAGAACGTGCCGATATCCCAGAGAATATAAAGGAACAGTTAATCGTTGAGTTGTACTCAAAAGCTTAAATTAGTAAATTAATGGCAATATTAGCATTTCAAAAACCTGATAAAGTAGTGATGCTGGAGGCTAACGACCATTTCGGCAAGTTCGAATTCCGTCCTCTTGAGCCTGGCTTTGGTGTTACCATCGGTAATGCTCTACGCCGCATTCTTCTTTCATCGCTCGAGGGTTATGCCATCAACACCGTCCGTATCGGAGGTGTTGAGCATGAGTTTTCTTCCGTGCCCGGTGTTAAGGAAGATGTTACCAACATCATTTTGAATCTCAAACAAGTTAGATTCAAGCAAGTAGTAGAAGAATTCGAGAACGAGAAAGTTAGTATCACCGTTGAAAATACTACTGTTTTTAAAGCAGGTGATATGGGCAAGTATTTGACTGGATTTGAAGTGTTAAACCCTGATCTGGTGATTTGTCATTTAGATGCGAAAGCCTCAATGCAGATGGATATTTCTATTAACAAAGGTCGTGGTTATGTTCCGGCTGATGAAAATCGTGAGTTCTGCACTGATGTTAATGTACTTCCAATCGATTCAATCTACACTCCTATTCGAAACGTAAAGTATTCAGTAGAGTCTTATCGTGTTGAACAAAAGACAGATTATGACAAACTGGTTATTGAAGTTTCTACGGATGGTTCCATTCATCCAAAAGATGCACTGAAAGAGGCTGCCAAAATCCTTATTTATCACTTCATGCTGTTCTCTGATGAGAAAATCACTCTTGAAAATCCTGATCAGAACGGCAACCAAGAGTTTGATGAGGAAGTGCTCCATATGCGTCAATTGTTGAAGACAAAACTTGTAGACATGAACCTTTCTGTTCGTGCTCTTAATTGTCTGAAGGCTGCTGATGTTGAGACACTTGGCGATCTTGTTCAATTTAACAAAACTGACCTCTTGAAGTTCCGTAATTTTGGTAAGAAATCGCTCTCAGAGCTTGATGATTTGCTTGAGGGTCTGAATCTGTCGTTTGGAACTGATATATCAAAGTATAAACTGGACAAAGAATAAAGTCCATAAAAGTAAAAACAAAAAATGAGACATAATAAAAAATTCAACCATCTGGGTCGTACTGCAAGTCATCGCGCTAGTCTGCTCGCAAACATGGCAATTAGCTTGATCCTGCACAAAAGAATCACTACGACTCTCCCTAAGGCCAAGGCTTTGAAAAAATATGTAGAGCCATTGGTTACAAAGGCTAAAGATGATTCAACCAATTCACGCCGAGTAGTTTTTAGCTATCTGCAGAACAAAGATGCCATTACTGAGCTTTTTGGAAATGCCAAGACAAAGTCAGAAGGTAAAGTGTCTATAATAGATAAAGTTGGTGACCGCCCAGGTGGCTATACCCGTATTATCAAATTAGGCGCTCGTCAGGGTGATGCTGCTTCTCAAGCATTCATTGAGTTCGTTGACTTCGATGATAATATGGCTAAGGCACCTAAAGCAGAGAAGAAGACTCGTCGCAGTCGGCGTCCTGCTAAAACTGCAGCATCAGAGGCATCTTCAGCAGAAGAGGTTAAAGCAGAAGAGGTTTCTGTAGAAGAGCCTAAGGCTGAATAAAAGATTATTCTATTTACAATTATAGAGCACTTTCCATTTGTTTGGAAAGTGCTTCTTTATTTGTGAATGTGAAGTGTTTTCCTTACAAAAATTCTCGTCAATCAGATTTCCGTTTTTTATTTTTTTAATCTTTGGCAATAATCAACTTTAGGGGAATCCCTATTTTAATTTAGGGAAAAGACATTTTAGTTATTCTCTAAATAAATTATCTTTGTCAACATATTGATCAATAATTCGAGGGTATATGAGAAAAAATATTGTAATCACACTTAGCATCATTTTGCTCATAAGTAGTTGCGGTACTTATACTGGCGCAGGCGCTTATACTGGTGCAGCATTCGGTTCTGTTTTTGGTAGTGCCATTGGTGGTCTCTGGGGTGGTCCTCGTGGCTCAGATATCGGCACGATTACCGGTATGGCGGGCGGAGCTGTTATCGGTGGTGCCATAGGTAATGCTGCTGACCGGAAAGTCCAGGAAGGGGCGATAGCTCATCGTGAAGCAGTGAAGGATCAGTGTGCCCAGCAAAGCAATGCTGAAGAGGGTTGTCAGGGCGGTTGTAATCAGAGCCCTGCAACTCAGAAAAACAGTAATTATGGAAGTGGACTCGATGAAACCAATGGCAGTGATGACCGCATCTATGATTTTAATGGTTCTGACTACAGTGGCAGCTATACAGTCCAACAGCCAACAACCACGGTGCCCGAATTATCAAGTGTTGAAGAACTTACAGGAGGATTCTCATATTCTCCATCCATTGAGATTCGGAATGCAAGATTTATAGATAATAATCAAGACAATGTGATTTCTCGCGGAGAGCTTTGCAAGGTCATCTTTGAAGTAATTAACAAGGGGCCTTCTGTGCTATACGATGTGCAGCCAACCGTCATTGAGGCCTCTGGAAGCGGGCATATCTTCATTTCTCCGGGTGTACATGTGGAAAAAATCAATCCTGGTAAGGGTATTCGCTATACAGCATTGGTCAAGGCTGACAATCGTTTGAAGGACAGCATTGCCAAGATCTGTATTTTTGTTCTCCAAGATGACAAAAATAAGATCTCGAAGGTGAGTGAATTCAATATTCCTACATGTAGTAGATAATCTATTCAAGTTGTTCGATATATATATCACGGAGCCTAAGATCTATGTAGCAGGAGTTTTTTAAAGTATTATCAGTATTTCCTTGTAACTATAAAGTTTCACGAATGTCTTTTTAAAGACCTATGTCTTAATACTTTTTAGTCATCTTTTGGGACTTTGTCTATGAATGGCAGATTTTTGTAATTTTATAAGTGTCTGATAATCATGGAATTGTAAGATGTAATTTTTTTTAATTTTCAATGCGGCTTTCTGTTTTGTAAAAGACGGTTCTTTATCTCGTAAAAGATAGCTTTTTGGTCAGTAAAAAGTTATTGATAGCATGGTAAAAAGCCATCTTTTGTAACCTAATCTTTTTTGTGCTTATTTTAATATATAAAATCACTAGTGTCCCGTTAAGGCGAAATAATATTTGATTAAAGTATTTATAGTCAACATGTTACAAGCTAAAATCGTTTATTCGATTTGATTTTTGTATGCTTTGCAAGCATCTTAAAAAAGCGTGCGATGAATAAAGGAAAAACAATATTCTCACAAATTATGTCACTCCTACCAGAACATGAATTCAAAGCTTGTGTTGACCATTATAAGGGGAACTACAGAGTAAGGAACTTCTCTTGCAGAGATCAGTTCTATGTAATGAGTTACGCTCAGTTAACAAACCGGGACAGTCTGCGTGATATTGAAAATTGTCTTAAGGCATTGTCCGGTCGGCTGTATCATTGTGGTATTAGTTATGCTGTTCCGCGTAATACGTTGGCTAAGGCAAACGAGAATAAAGACTGGAGAATCTATGCTGATTTTGCTCAGGTTTTGGTCAATAAAGTCCGTCCGCTTTACGCAAAAGACGACTTCAGGCTAGACCTGAGCAATATGGTTTATGCTTTCGATAGCAGCACAATCAGTTTATGTCTCAAGCTTTGTCCATGGGCTAAGTTCCGCAAGCACAAAGGTGGTATCAAAATGTACACTTTACTTGACCTGAGAGGCAATCTTCCTGTATCTGTATATTTGACAGAAGCAGCTGATGATGTAAAGGCATTGGATCATTTGTATATAGAGCCGTCATCTATCTATCTGATGGATAAAGGTTATGTTGATTTCTATCGTCTATTTCATCGAGTTCATGAGAAGCTAGCTTTCTTTGTTACAAGAGCCAAGGACAATATGCTTTTTGAAGTTGCCAGTTCAAGTGATGTTGATAAGACCACCGGCGTTATTGCTGATGAGAAGATCATGCTCACCGGGCTTCGTACTTCGAAGTGGTATCCTGGAGAAATCAGAATGGTTACATACGAGGATTTTGCTACAGGGAATGTCTATAGATTTCTCACGAACAATCTTGAATATGAAGCATTGACTATTGCTGAACTTTACAGGGAAAGATGGAATATGGAACTGTTCTTCAAGTGGATCAAGTAGTACCTGCACATCAAAACCTTCTATGGAACATCTGAAAATGCCATTTATCTGCAGATATGGATTACTGTTTGTACATATCTTCTACTGGCGCTAGCCAAGAAGAGAAAGCACATCTATCAATCGTTACACACTATTTCAAAGAACATCGGCCTGTTCCTTACCGACAAGACCCCAATTAACGAATTATTTAACAAAAATGCTCCCGATAAGGATGGTCTGGAATGCGACTATCCAAGTCTATTTAGTCCGAAAGATTTCTAAACGGGACAGTAGTGATATAAAATAAAATTTTGTCGATGAAATCAATTTTTTGCGAAGGTCTTGGATAAGTTGAGCTGGCTAGTGGTTTCAATGATATATTATTGTAAGCCCAGTGCCTGAGTGTGTACGACAAATGTTTATCATAAGTGGTCTTATCTGCACTAATTAATTATTTCTATACTAAGGCTTTCAAAATCTTATTTAACGTGAGTTCGACGAATTTAGAATAAGGAGAGTTGCCTGTCCATAGTCCTTTGTAAATTGATGCATGGTTTCTTGGGAAAGCAACAGTAAGCGGCCAAGGCACCTAAGATGTTCACGATGAAATTATCAAAGCATCTGTGTCTGGAGTGCTCCACCTGTGCAATATTCTTAAGTTCATCATTGACAGTTTCAATAATGGCTCTTTTCCTTAGCAGCAGCTTGTCAGAGACAGAAATTAAAGCTCCTTTCATATTACTCTTAAGCTTGGTGATGAGCTGTATGCCGTCAACGAACAGTCTTTCAAACAGGTTCCTGCTGATATAGCCTCTGTCACCAACAAGCTTGCCGAATATATAT
>Ga0172378_10002014_pt1 | contig 18961 bp, 14 predicted proteins | sample GrowelOW332metaG_FD_119755 | JGI IMG/M metagenome (GOLD analysis project Ga0172378, IMG submission 119755) | Groundwater microbial communities from an aquifer near a municipal landfill in Southern Ontario, Canada - Pumphouse #3_1 metaG | ecosystem: Environmental > Aquatic > Deep subsurface >... | reverse complement strand
TCACTATTACAACCATGAGCGAATCAAGGTTAAATTAAAAGGACTGACCCCTGTTGAATACAGAAATCAGTCCTTAGAATCTACCTAACTTGGAGTCCAACTTTTTGGGGTCAGATCATCATGTTGGGCTTTTTGTTATTTAGAGTCACTAGGCATCGGAGCAATATAAGCAATAATTAGCATAATCACACCTGCGCCCAAAAATGACAAAACACGGCTTAAAGTACCAATATTGGCCAAATCGAGTAACACTAATTTTAGATTGACCAACACCAAAATACTGCCGCCTAACACCCATATCCCTTTTAAGTGACGACGACTAGCAAATTGCATGGTGATTAAAGCCAAAACTGCCCAAAGTAAAGTCAGACTCAGTTGTACGGTCGAATCTTGCCAAAGGCCAGTTTCGTTATACGGCGTGTCTAAATACACATGTAAAGCACGTAGCATGATGTAACTACTCAGCCATAAGCCGCCAAGCACACTACACACCCCAACTAAACCTTGCTCTAAGCCAGATTTTTGTTGTTGTAGCAACACCCAAATAAAAGCAATCAATACCGCAAGGCTCACCGCATCAAAAGGATTTAAAATCGGCAAAATATAAGCATTAAAACTATGCTGCTCAAACAACTGCGAACTGATCATCCACATCGCCATTAGTACCAACGCGCTTCTAGCTTGCCAAAATTGCTGCCACGGTTGACCTTGTTTGGCGCACCACAGCGCAAAACCAAGCGGTAAAATCACTAAACCCACAAATGGCATATGTGGTAACAGACTACTACTTGCCAAAGCCAAACTGATTAAGGTGGTTAAGCTAATCCATTCACGATCCTGCTCAAGTGCGCTTAGCGGTCGCATACAGACTGCAGCAATACACAGCAAAGCTGCGCAGAATAAGCCTTGTTCAAGCCCGCTATCCCAAACAATCACGCCCGCTTGCGTATGGGCAAACAGCAACCAAAAAGCGTAAGCAAACATAGGTACTAAACCAATCCATTTTGGCAAAGCCCATGTCCACGTTGCACCGCGATACGTCAATAACTCATTGATGATCAGGTATGCCACGCTCAAGATTAAAAGCGTGCTGACACTTTGCAGTGGACCTGTTAATGCATCGAGCACTAACCACTGTAACAACACCACATTGACCAACATTAAGCCGCTCAGCAATAACACATCTAAGCTTTTGAGTTGCTGACGTGCATGTGGCTGAATATTGCTAAAAATGATTGCTGCGCTATAACATACCGCTAAAATCCAATATACCGTACGTGGTACATCGCTTAATTCCACAAAGTAATAGGTAGCCACCCCACCTGCAATTGCCAGCAAAGCCATGGCAATATAACGCCCAATGTCAGAATCACGTTTTAAAGCAATCACCAGCATCGCTATACCTAAAATAGCCCAACCCATGACGCCCCATTCGGCAGGCAAAATAATTGCAGGAATAAAAGCTGCGAAAATTAAGCTTAAAGCTAAATAGCTTTGTTTAATCCAGCCCATCTGTTGTTGCTGTTTAGCAAGCACATATAGAACAGCATATAACACGGCGTAACCAGCACTTAAAGCAGCTTGCATCATGGTCTGTTCAAAATAAATCAAATATAAACACGCATAGGCAAGTAATGGTGCACCAAATAACAAGCCTAAATCTAAGCTCGGTTGCAAAGAAAAGCTGTGTAAATCTTGCTTACGCAGTAATTGACTAAAACGAAAAGCCAACCAAATAAACAACAGGCTGTGTAATACCACCAAAAGCGCAATCTGATCTTGTTGAGTGTCATTGGCATGCAACAGCACATAGCCGCCTGCAATGCCTAAGGTAATTAAAAAGCCCACCTGATTGAGCACTTTCCATGGACGCAATGTGGTGAGTACGCCCATCACTAAATTGACCACCAAGTAGTAGCTCAAAAATTCAGTGGCACTGGCATTGCGAATCGGCAAAGTAAAAGGCGCAACATAAGCAATCAGCATGGCCATGAGTGCCAATTCGCGACTGTTTTGCTTGAGGCTTAAATAAATACTTAAAGCCATCAGTGCTAAAAACAGCACACTGACCACAGCAAAATTGGCTAGGATTTGATTGTAGTAGCTAAAAAATAACGTGAAGCACAACGTGGCGATCCCTAAACCCTGTAAGGCCAAGGCAAAGCTACGATTTTTAGCGCTTAAATACACCCCAAAGGCGGTGATGGCAGTAGCAGTGATCGCCACAGCAGCCAGTTTTAGATTTAAACTGATTTGCCAATGTTCGGTGGCAAAGCGCAACAACAGCACCACGCCAATCACTAACACTAAAATGGCGCCCTTTAGCACCAAATTTCCGCTCAATAACCAATCGGTCAAACTGTTGGGCAAGGAAGCTTGATACTCAGCAGAAGGTGTATTACTTAGGTTAGTGCTAGCAAAGGGTGCTTCTACCGCTGTATTGGGAATGTATTGCGGCTGTTGTTCTAAGCGCTGCTCGATATGCCGTAGCCAACTGAGTAAAAAATAAATCCATAGGCTCAATGCAGCCGCCAATAACCACGACCACGACATAAACGCGGCAAATACCGCCAAAATTGAGGCCAAATATAAAGGAACCCGTGAACGTGCCATGTGCTGTGGCTCGGCTTTGTGTGCCAAAGCATTCACGTACTGCATAATACTGATCACAAATGCAGCCCCACATAACAAACTCACGATGGGATGATCAAGCACAAACCACGAACCAATCCCCACCACGAGCAAGCTCAACAGCCACATCATGCGTTGTTCAGATTGCTGACTCACCATGATTTTATTCTCAAGTGTTTTGTTGATAATACATCAGTCGATGGGATGTTGAATGGCATAGTGTTAAAATCAAAGCCAATACTGTTAGTTGCAAAAATTAGGATCTCTCATGCCCCCATTTGTTTTGGTGGATGGCTCATATTTTTTATTTCGTGCCTTTCACGCCCTGCCGCCTTTAACCACGTCAACAGGCTTACATACCAATGCGGTACGTGGCGCAATTTCTGCCATTCAAAAATTGATGCGTCGCACCCAACCAACCCATATGGCCGTGATTTTTGATACCGCAGAGCCAACTTTTCGTCATCATTTATCGCCCATGTATAAAGGTGATCGTCCAAGTATGCCAAGCGAGTTGGCCGAGCAAATCCCTTATTTACACGACTTAATTCGTGCGTTAGGGATTCCACTGCATTATTTATCGGGTGCCGAGGCTGACGATATTATTGGCACATTAGCAAAACGTGCCGAAGCTTTAGGACATCAAGTTTTGATCTCCACAGGCGATAAAGACATGGCGCAATTGGTGACTGAAAAAGTGACCTTAGAAGACAGCTTTAAAGAGCGCCCAATGGATGTACAAGGCGTCTTTGATAAATTTGGGGTGTGGCCACATCAAATTATTGATTACTTAACCCTCATGGGCGATGCCTCTGATGGCATTATGGGGGTACCGGGTGTCGGACAAAAAACCGCAGCCAAGCTACTCACCGAATATGGCTCGATTGGCAGTATTTTAGAAAATGTCGATCAAATTAAAGGTAAGGTTGGTCAAAATATTAAAGACAGCGTAGAAGGGATTGCGCTTGATCATCAACTGGCGAGTATTGTCTGCGACCTTGATTTAACTTTCGGTTATGACGATCTTAAAATTCAAGAACCTAATGTCAATGAATTACGTCGTTTATACACCGAACTTGAGTTTCGTAATCAATTACAGTCGCTTGATCATCCCAACAACCCTAACAGCTCGCAATATCAAAAAATCAATCAAGCTTTGGCTACGCAAAGCCCTGAAGCTGTACAACAAGCCGCAGAAACCAGTCAAGATGACCAATTGGGCCAAGCCAAATACCATACCATTTTAAGCCAAGCCGATTGGGACAGCTTATGGGCACGTTTAAATACCGCAACCCGTTTTGCTTTTGACACCGAAACCACGAGTTTAGATTATCGTATTGCGGAAATTGTCGGCTTTTCGGTGGCATTTGATGCCCAAGATGCCTATTACGTCCCATTGGCACATGATTATGAAGGTGCACCGCAACAATTAAATCGCGATGTCATCTTAGCGCAAATTAAACCGATTTTAGAAAATCCAAATATTGATAAAATTGGCCATCATCTTAAATACGATGCGCATGTGTTAGAAAATCATGGCATTCATTTACAAGGTTGGTATTTTGATACCATGCTCGCCTCTTATGTCTTAAATTCTGTGGCGACTCGTCATGGTATGGATGATGTAGCGCGCGTGTATTTAAGTCACTTTACCACTACGTTTGAGCAAATTGCCGGTAAAGGCGCCAAGCAAAAAACCTTTAATCAAATTGAACTTGAAGTGGCTGCCGCTTATGCTGCAGAAGATGCTCATGTGACCTATCGTCTATATGAAGTCTTAGATGAAAAGCTCAAAGCTGTGCCTGAACTGAGCCATATTTTACACCATATTGAAATGCCAACCGCGCGTGTACTCACGCTTATGGAAGAAAATGGAATTCAACTGGATTTGGCTTTTCTTGCGCAATTGGGCAATGATTTTGAAGCTGCCATTGCAAGTTTAGAGCAGCAAATCATTGAACTTGCCGGTGAAAGCTTTAACGTCAGCTCACCTAAACAAGTCGGTGAAATCTTATTTGAAAAATTAGGACTCAAAGGCGGTAAAAAAACCTCAACAGGTCAATACAGCACCAATGAAAGTATTTTAGAAAAATTAGAGCACCCGATTGCTGAGTTGATTTTAGACTATCGCGGCTTAACCAAGCTGAAAAGCACGTACACCAATGGCTTAATCAAACAAGCCAATGAAAGTAGTGCGCGTGTGCATACCAGTTATCATCAAGCTTTAACTGCAACAGGTCGTTTATCATCAACCGACCCAAACTTGCAAAATATTCCAGTGCGTGAGCAAATTGGGCGTCAAATTCGTAAAGCGTTTGTGGCACCACAAGGTCGTGTATTACTGGCAGCCGATTACTCACAAATTGAGTTACGCTTAATGGCGCATTTTTCTCAAGATGATGCTTTAGTGGATGCTTTTAATCACAATCAAGATGTGCATCGTCGTACAGCGGCCGAAGTCTTAGGCATTGCATTAGAAGATGTAACCGGTGATCAACGTCGTCAAGCCAAAGCGGTTAACTTTGGTCTGCTGTATGGTATGTCAGAATTTGGTTTAACCCGTCAGTTGGGTTTTAGTCGTCAAGAATCACAAGATTATATTAAGAAATACTTCCATCGTTATCCGGGTATTTATGAATATATGCAACGCACCCGTCAAGTGGCTTTAGAGCAAGGCTATATTGAAACCATTAGCGGTCGCCGTTTATATACGCCAGACATCAACGCGCGCAACATGATGGTACGTAAAGCAGCTGAACGCGCAGCCATCAATGCACCGCTACAAGGGTCAGCAGCTGATATTATTAAAATGGCCATGATTGAAGTAGATAAAATTTTGCCTCAAGATCAAGCTAAATTATTACTGCAAGTACACGATGAATTGGTATTTGAAGTGGATGCTGAAATTGCCGACCAATTGGCTGAGCAATTGCGTGAGGTGATGCAATCGGTGATGCAGTTGTCTGTACCGTTAATTGTTGAAGTAGGCAAAGGACTCAACTGGGACGAAGCTCACTAAACTTTAAATAAAAAAAAGGACGCCACGGCGTCCTTTTTTTAAATCTTGATTTATACAATTGAGCTGAGCATCATTTGTGCAATATACAAGGTAAAAAACGCTAAGATAGGCGACAAATCAATCATTCCCATATTGGGCATAATCTTACGAAACGGCGCCAGCATAGGTTCGGCCAATTCTTGAATCACGTCAATATAAGGCGAACGTGTTTGGCTAAACATTAAAATCCAACTACAAATAATATAAGCAAACAATAAGTACTTTAAGATCGATACTAATGAATGCAGCATCGACAACACCGTGGTTAAAATAAAGTAGCCTGCCCCACCTGTGGGTTGTGCATTTAAATATTTAAAGCCAAATACTTTCAGGAAATACAATAAAACGGTTAGTACCAATGCCGCCAAATTGACACGTCCACCTGCAATGGTAGGCAAAATACGCCCAAATACATCAACAATTTTAGTGGCTTTGGTGGTAGACAGCACCACAGGGTTATAGCTATTCACCCCAGCCAATTGCATTAAAAAGCGGAAGAACAGCAATAAAATTGCGACATTAATAATAATGTCAAAAAATAGCGCAGAGGTTGAACCCATACTTGAATTTTCCTAATCAAAAATTTATTTGCTGCTTTCGCTTAACTCTTGTGCCAGTTCTTGACTACGGCTTTTGGCTGCAGCTAAGGCAGCTTGAATATTTTGCGAAATTTGTGCATGGTCAAATACTTCAATCGCCGCTTGTGTGGTGCCATTTGGCGACGTGACATTTTTGCGTAATTGGGCTGGGCTATTGGCACTGGTGATCGCCATTTGGGCAGCCCCTAATGCTGTTTGTAAGGTTAAAGCTGTTGCAGTTTTTTCATCTAAACCTAAATTCTTACCAGCACGGATCATGCTTTCCATCATATAGAAGAAATAAGCAGGTCCTGAACCTGATACCGCAGTTACTGCATCAATTTGCGATTCAACAGGTACCCAAATGGTTAAACCTGTTGCCGCCAAAATTTGGCTGGCTAAATCACGATCTGCCTGATTCATAGCTTCATTGGCAAATAAACCATGTGCACCAATTTGCACCAAAGCTGGTGTATTTGGCATCACACGTACTACACGCTCTGTGCCTAACAAATTGGCAATTGTTGCCACTTCTGCACCCGCGACAATAGATACAATCAATTTGCCATCACATAAACCATGTAGTGGTTTTAACACCTGAGACAAGACTTGTGGCTTGACTGCAAATACCACAACATCGGCAACTAAAACCGCAGCTGCATTGTCTGTGGTAACTTGCACGCCTTTTTCAGCAAGGAGATCACGCACCCCTTCTACTGGATCAGACACTGTAATACGTGTCGGTGCTAAACCGCGAGCAATTAAGCCACCAATTAAGGCTTGTGCCATATTGCCGCCACCAATAAAACTAATATTACAATCTAAAACAGCGCTCATGATCTCTCTTGCTCAAGGGGTAGAAAACAATAATTGAGGTTGCCAGCCATGCTGTTGATTATACTGCGACTCGGCAAGCCAAAATCCTTTGGGGGTAAAAACACCTAGCATAACATTATCTTTACTTAATATTTGTATCTGATGTCGTTGCCAAGGAAAAATTTGCGCCGCTTGAATGGCTTTTTTAAGTGGCCAATGTCCAACGCGCCCATGTAAGTGAATCTTCTCGCCACCTATACGCGGCATGACAGACAAAGGCTGCTCAAGCAAATCCCAACTTAGACCCCACGCCTGTTGCTCAATACAAAATTCACCGGCTGCCAGCTTAATCTTTTGGTCTAAAGACACACTCAATTCTTGAGGCACTGGGCTTTGCTGTTGGGCTAAATACTCAGCTTTGCTTAGTTTATATAAGACATTTTGATAGCGCAGATAATAAAATCCTGCATGATGTAAAGCTGACCGTGCATCGCTTTTTGCGGCAATCACTTCACTTTGTATGCGCTCCACTGTGGCTAAACTTGGGCGATATGCTGCTTGACCTTTGATCCAATTGGACAGCAACTGCCGTTGTCTTGGCATAGACAACTGTTGTAATAAGTTAAGATCAAGTTGATGGGCATCGCCACAAAACTCTAAATCTTGCTTTGCTACCTCTGCCAAAATCTCAGCAGCATCTTGCATCAGCACACTGCTGCGGCTAATGGCTTGCTGCATTTGAGGAAAACGCGATTGTAATAACGGCCATAGCTTTTCACGGCACCACGCCCGATCATAATGGGTATCAAAATTGGTGGGATCTTGAATATAGGCAATATGGTGTTGCTGCACCCATTGGCTAATCTGCTCACGCGATAGATTTAACAAGGGGCGCCAAATATTCAAATGTGTTCTTTGATCATGGATGCGCATAGCGCTTAAACCATCTACCCCACTGCCTGAAAACAAATGCAGTAATACCGTTTCGGCTTGATCTTGTTGATGATGAGCCAGCACTAAAATTTCATCAGGGGCAATATGCTGCTCAAAAGCCTGATAACGGGCAATACGGGCTTGGTTTTCTAGATTGCCGTTTTGTACGTCAACCTCAGCCACCACACAGTTAAGATTGAGTTTTTCACATTCAAGGCGCACAAATTCGCCCCAACTGGCACTGTGTTGTTGCAGTTGATGGTTAATGTAAATGGCACGGATTTTGTGAGGAAATAATGCAGACATCACATGCAGCAGCAGCATGGAATCCATGCCGCCACTACACGCAATTAAGAATTTTACATCAGCACTTGGCCAAGTGTTTAAGAGGCAAGACCTAAGTTGCTGCTGCCAAACTTCATTAAACGTTGGTAACGTGCTTCGCATCGCTCTTCGGCACTCATTGGTTCTAATTCAGCTAAGGCTTGTTTTAACACATCTTTGAGTGCATACATCACTTTTTCTGTGTTTAAATGCGCGCCTTCACCTTCATCGACCACATATTCAACAATTCCAATTTGCTTGAGCTTCTCTGCCGTTAAAGCTAAAGCTTCGCTGGCCTGTTCAGCTTTTTCAGCGGTTTTCCATAAAATAGAGGCACAGCCTTCAGGTGAAATCACCGAATAAATACTGTGTGATAACATCACCACACGATCGGCTACACCAATACCTAAAGCACCGCCCGAACCGCCTTCACCCAGTACAGTAGCAACCACAGGTACTTTTAAGCTCGACAATTGCGCAAGGCTGGTTGCAATTGCTTCAGCTTGACCGCGTTCTTCTGCACCTACACCCGGGTATGCACCCATAGTGTCAATAAACGTAAAGACAGGTAAATTAAAACGCTCTGCCATATCCAATAAGCGTTGTGATTTACGGTAGCCTTCAGGGTTACACATACCAAAATTATGTTGCAGTTTTTCACGCGTGCTACGACCACGGTGTTGACCAATCACCATCACAGGTTGACCATCAAAGCGGGCTAAACCACCAATCATGGCACCATCATCACCAAATAAGCGGTCGCCATGCAACGCGTCAAATTCGTCAAAGATTTCACCAACGTAATCCAAAAATTGCGGACGCTCCAGATGACGTGCAATTTGAACTGTTGTCCATGCTTTAGATACAGCTTTATTTTTCATAGGTCGACCATTATCCCTTAATTAACCCGTTCGTTAATCGATAAATTGTTCCGACTGAATATTCAATTCAATATCCCAATGCTTAAATTGCACTTGTTCATCATGTAACTCGGCAACGAGCAGAGGCCATTGTTTGGCATCACCAGAAACGCTAAGTTGCCATTGTTGCGCATTGATGACCTTTAATTCAATGGCAGGAAGCATCTCATCACTACGACTGTGATTGAGCAAAACAGCCAAGCGTAGCAATAAACATAAGTACATTAAGCGTTGACCACCGATACGTAAAACATCCAATTTGGCATCAAGGCGTAACTTACGACGATGATACGCCACTAAATGCGACAGGTAGTTTTGGTCAATTTGCGAGAAGCCGGCAATATCGGAGTGTTGTAACAAATAAGCACTATGACGATGGTAACCGCTGTGACTAATCGCCAATCCAATTTCATGTAAATACGCGGCACGACGCAGTAAATCACTGTCATCCACAGTTAATTTCAAGGCATCTGCGACATGTTCAAATAAGTTTTGTGCTGTAGCCACCACGCGTTCTGCTTGCTTAGGATCGGCATTGTAACGCCCCATTAAGGCATGCACAGAACGGTCACGGATATCTTCATGTTGAAAACGACCCAAGAGGTCGTACATTACGCCTTCACGTAAAGCGCCATCTGAATAAACCAATTTATCAATATTAAGAACATCAAAAACAGCGTACAAAATGGCAACACCGGCTGGCAAAACTGCTCGACGGTCTTCTTTTAAGCCCTCAAATTCCATATCCGAGATATGTTTATATTTGAGCATTTTGTCTTTGAGTTTGTCTAAACCTTCACGGGTGAGCTCTTCTTTTTCGTTGCTCCAGCCCATATTCACGCAAATCTGACGACAGGCTTTAATGGTGCCACTTGAACCGACCACTGTATCCCAACCGGCTTCTTTATAGGTGTTGACTAAACCTGACACTTCTTTACGTGCAGCAGTAATCGCGCGTTCAAAAGCTTTAACGCTAATTTCGCCCTCTGCAAAATAGGCTTTGGTAAAGGCCACACAGCCCATTTGCACAGATTCGGTATGAATCGGTTCAAATTCTTCACCAATAATCAGTTCGGTTGATCCACCACCAATATCAATCACCAAACGGCGACCGCTATTTTCCATGCTGTGCGACACACCTAAATAAATTAAGCGCGCTTCTTCACGACCAGCAATAATCTCAATTGGTTTGGGTAAAATTTCTGCGGCTTTTTGAATAAATTCATGTCCGTTTTTGGCTTGACGTAAAGCATTGGTCGCCACAATACGCAAACGGTTGGCTTGCACTGAGCTTAAACGTCCAACAAAACGCGCCAAACATGCCAAACCACGCTGCTGCGCGGCTTCGGTTAGGTTTTTATTTTCATCAAGACCGGCTGCCAATTGCACTTTTTCTGACATCGAGGCAACTTTTTTGACTTCGCCATGATCTACACGCGCAATTGCCAAATGGAAGCTGTTTGAACCCATATCAATGGCAGCAAGCAACTCTTCATCAATCAAAAAATCAGACATTATTTACACAAATCCTTGCACAATTGCGCCTAGATTAATTCACCTATCGGCAATTTAAAAGGCATTTATGCACTGATTTTGCTAACTTTAGCTTTTTTCTCCTGATGTGACAATTGTGTTACACGATAGTCACTATCGTGATCATCTATTAGACAAATTCTCAAGAAAACGGCAAAATCGTCATATTCCCCTACATTGTTATAGGCGGCTATGTAATACTAATAATTATAGAGCTGTCTTAAAAATTCATCTGGAGCCAAATCCATGTCTATCGTAAACACTACTGAAGCGACTTTCGCAGCTGATGTTTTAGAATCTGAACTTCCTGTTCTTGTAGACTTCTGGGCAGGCTGGTGTGCGCCATGCAAAGCGATTGCACCGGTACTTGAAGTCCTTGCAAGCGAATACGAAGGTAAAGTGAACATCGTAAAAGTTGATGTCACTCAATTACAATCTGTTGCTGCAGACTACAATATTCGTAACATCCCTGCATTATTGATGTTTAAAAATGGTGAAGTGGTTGCCACTCAAGTGGGTGCTGCACCAAAATCTAAGTTAGCGGCGTTTATTGAAGACAACATCTAATTCAATGTCATCAGCCCAATCATACGCTGAGACCACTCGGCGTATTTTTTTGCACTAAAATTGACAAAAACCCGTTTGTCTTCTATATTAGCTATTCAAGAAATAAAGGATGTCAATCCTGTCATTTTCTTACAAGACACAACACATAACATGCCACTCGGCAACAGCAATTGTTTTTACACAATTCTGAAATGATCGTTCCAAATTTTGAATTGTTGCTTTACAAAACAATGACGTGCATCTCTTGTCCGTTTGCGCCCGTATGTTGCTTCCTTTCTTACACTTTATCCCAGAATCTTACATTCTATCTGACCACCTATGAATTTAACAGAACTCAAGAAAAAACCGATTGGCGAACTGATCAAGATTGCCGAATTTATGGGCCTTGAAGGAATGGCACGTAATCGCAAGCAAGACATTATCTTTGCGATTTTGAAGCGCCACGCAATGAATGGGGAAGAAATCTTTGGTGACGGCGTTCTCGAAATTCTGTCAGATGGTTTCGGCTTTTTACGTTCAGCAGCAGGCTCTTATCTTGCCGGTCCAGATGACATCTACGTCAGCCCGTCGCAAATCCGTCGTTTTAACTTACGTACTGGCGATACCATTACCGGTACCATTCGTCCACCGAAAGAAGGTGAACGTTATTTTGCTTTACTCAAAGTGAACCAAATTAACTACGACACGCCTGAAAACTCGCGTAACAAGATTTTATTTGAAAACTTAACGCCACTGTTCCCAACTGAACAGCTGATTATGGAGCTCGGTAACGGCACCACTGAAGATTTAACTGCACGTGTGGTGGACTTAGTGGCTCCAATTGGTAAAGGTCAACGTTCTATTATTGTTGCCCCACCCAAAGCCGGTAAAACCATGTTGTTACAAAACATCGCGCAATCGATTGTTCGTAATAACCCTGAAGTCATTCTAATTGTGTTGCTTATTGATGAGCGACCTGAAGAAGTGACTGAAATGGAACGCACAGTTCGTGGTGAAGTCGTGGCTTCTACTTTTGATGAATCCCCTGCTCGTCACGTTCAAGTGGCTGAAATGGTGATTGAAAAAGCCAAGCGTTTGGTGGAACACAAAAAAGATGTGGTGATCTTACTCGACTCAATTACCCGTCTTGCCCGTGCCTATAACACCGTGATTCCATCATCAGGTAAAGTTTTAACCGGTGGTGTGGATGCACACGCTTTAGAGCGTCCAAAACGTTTCTTTGGTGCAGCACGTAATATTGAAGAAGGTGGCTCACTCACCATCATCTCGACTGCTTTGATTGAAACAGGCAGTAAGATGGATGAAGTGATTTACGAAGAATTCAAAGGTACAGGTAACCAAGAAATTACCCTTGATCGCCGTATTGCTGAAAAGCGAGTCTTCCCTGCCATGAACATCAAAAAGTCAGGTACACGTCGTGAAGAGCGCTTAATGTCTGAAGATAATCTACGTAAGGTTTGGATTTTACGTAAATTACTACATACTCAAGACGAACTTGTGGCCATGGAATTCTTACTTGATCGTATGAAAGAAACCAAAACCAATGATGATTTCTTTGATCAAATGAAGCGTAAAGCCAGCAACTAATCTGGCACAAAAAATTCTGATTTAAAGCAGAGGCTGTCTATAACGACAGCCTTTTGTTTAGGTTGACAAAAGTTACACAACGACACAATTGATGCCAATTTATGTAAACTTATTTTCAAAATTTTAATCAATTCAAGGACAAGCTAAAAAAACCGAAGTTTTTTAACTAGTTATTTGTTATTTCTCCAATATAAACCTTCGCCTTGATTGTTATTTTCTGTTAAAAAATCAGCGATTCTTTACGTTTTTGTGGCTTTTTTTCACATTGCCTAGTGGTATTTCAAAAAGCGCAGTGATAGCATATTCGCATACCCGTTAGACTGCTCCTGCCTTGTTAAACCTAATAAAAAATTAGGCGCAATAACAGCACACAACAGGCTAACCCAGGTCTTTTTTTATCTCATATTTAGAGAGTGATGCCATGTTATTCAAAAAAATCGCTATTGCTGCTGCAGTTGCTACTACTTTAGCTTTCGTTGGTTGTGCTAAAAAAACTGAAGAAGCTGCTGCTGACGCTAACGCTGCTGCATCTGAAGCTGTTGTAGCTGCATCTGAAGCGACTGCTGCTGCTGAAGCTGCATCTGTTGCTGCTCCTGCATCTGAAGCTGCTGCTGCATCTGAAGCTGCTGTTGCTGCATCTGAAGCTGCTGCTGTAGCTGTTGACGCTGCTGTTGAAGCGACTGCTGCTTCTGAAGCTGCTGCTCAATAATCTAAACTTTAGATTATTTGAAAAAAGAGAGCCCTTTGGCTCTCTTTTTTATTGTCTAAAATTTAATAAAAAAAGAGCAGATCAATCGATCTGCTCTGTACCTACGCGTTGACGGAACTTTTGTCCGGCACGGAAAGTCACCACACGGCGTGCAGAAATCGGAATTTCTTCACCCGTTTTCGGATTTCGACCCGGACGCTGACGTTTATCACGTAGCTCAAAGTTACCAAAACCCGAAAGTTTAACTTGTTCCCCAGAGATCAGCGCTTGGCTGATCTCATCGAAAAATAACTCAACCATTTGTTTCGCTTCACGACGATTTAAACTCGTGAGCTCACTTAAATGATCAGCCATTTCTGCTTTTGTTAATGCTGTCATGAAGCCCTCAATGTCGCTTGGTAAGTGTCTTGCAACACTTGTAGGATATTATCCATACCTGATTTAATTTCAGCATCTTCGAGTGTACGACTTGGATGCTGCCATAAAATAGCAAATGCCAATGAGCGTTTGCCGTCTTCTACACCTTGTCCAGTATACACATCGAATAACCAAGTTGAGTCTAGTAACTCGCCGCCAGTTTTTTCGATAAGTTGCTGAATTTCGCTAACATTAATCTTATCACTAATTAAAAGCGCAATATCACGTCGAACAGACGGAAAACGTGATAATTCTGTAAAATTAGATACATAAATTTGCAAAACAGCCGCTTGATCAAGTTCAGCGACCCAAGTCATGCCTAAATCAAGCTCAGTTTCTAAAGATGGATGCAAACGACCTAAGTAACCGATTGACTGACCATTGACCATAATCTCTGCCGATTGACCCGGATGTAACCAGCTACGCTCTGAACGTACATAATCCGCTTTGACACGCGCTGCTGCCAATAGTTCTTCAATGTCGCCTTTAAAATCAAAGAAATCCATTGGCTGTGGTTTACCATGCCAAGATTCTTGAGTTTTAGCACCCACTGCAATTAAGGCTAAGGTTGGGATTTGTTTTAAATCATGAATAGTGTTTGCATCTTGATAATCAAAACGTAAACCTAATTCAAAGAAACGTACACGGCTTTGTTGACGGTTAATGTTGTGCTGTACACAAGGGATTAAACTCGATAACAAAGTTGAGCGCATCACCGCTAAATCGCTTGAAATTGGGTTTGCCAATGCCAATGGATTAACCGCAGGATTCAGTTGCTTTTCAAGTTTTAAATCAGCAAAGCTAAAGCTAATGGCTTCTTGGTAGCCCAATGTCACCGCAGTTTGACGCAACTGAGCCAATTCAAATTGATCTTGATATTTGGCCAATTGAGCATCAATCACAGGTAAGCTGATTTGAATGTTGTCGTAACCGTGAATACGCGCCACTTCTTCAATCAAATCTTGGTAAATGGCCATGTCATAACGATGCGATGGCGGTACAACTGACCATTGACCTTGTGCGATCACGTCTACCTTACAACCAAGGCGTGTGAGCGCATCTGTAATAAAGTCAGAAGCCACTTCATAACCTAACAATTGATCCACTTGAGCTTGATTAAGTTCAATTGCATCGCGTGTTGGTAACACGCTTGGGTTTTCTGCTACAGTAATTGGACCAAACTCACCGCCTGCCAACTCAGCAATTAACTGTGAAGCACGGTGCATCGCCAGCATTGGCAATTCAAAATCTACACCACGTTCATAGCGCTGTGATGCATCGGTATGTAAACCAAAGCTACGCGCACGACCAGCAATCGCAAGTGGTGCAAAGAATGCAGATTCTAAGAAAATTTCAGTGGTTACATCGGTCACAGATGATGACAAGCCACCCATAATCCCTGCAATTGCTAACGCTTTTTCATCATCAGCAATCACCATCACATTGTCTTGTAATTCAACTTCTTGCTCGTTAAGTAAAACAAGCTTTTCACCAGCTGTGGCTTGACGTACATGCACTGAACCTTGAACTTGACCCGCATCAAAAGCATGTAATGGCTGACCAAGCTCCATTAACACGTAGTTGGTAATATCCACCAAAATACTGTGCTGACGGATGCCTGAACGTGCTAAAGCACGCTCCATCCATACTGGTGTTGGTGCTTTGGTATTGACGTTTTTAATGACACGACCTAAATAACGTGGGCAACCTTCTGTTGACACCACAACTTGCTTTTCGTCGCTAATGGTTGCTGCAACTTCTTTGATGTCAGGTGTAGTCACTGCCAATTGGTTAATCACGCCAATCTCGCGTGCGATACCGCGAATGCTAAAGCAGTCACCACGGTTTGGGGTGATACTGATGTCAATCACGTTGTCATCAAGCTCAAGATATTCACGGATATTAACACCTACAGGTGCATCTTCTGGTAGCTCTAACAGACCATCAATTTTGTCTTCTAAATCAATTTCAGATGCGCCGCACAGCATGCCTTGTGATTCAATGCCACGTAGCTTACCTTTTTTGATCTTAAAATCGCCCGGTAAAACAGCACCAATAGTAGCCACTGGCGCTTTCATGCCTACGCGTACGTTGGGTGCACCACATACAATTTGTAGTGGCTCAGCAGCGCCAATATTTACAGTCGTTACACGTAAACGATCTGCGTCTGGGTGTTGTTCAACCGTTAAAACTTCACCCACCACTACACCTGTAAATGGTTTTGCGGCTGGTGATAAGTCATCAACTTCTAAACCCAACATGGTCAGTTGATCAGACAGTTTGTCGCTATCAATAGCTGGGTTGACCCACGTACGTAACCAATTTTCGCTAATTTTCATTAAAATAAAACCTGTAATTTGAATCTTTAGAATCCCCCTCAAACTCCAATCAAGGAGTAGCCCTCCTGTATAAGCTAAGAGGTTAAGAGAGGATTAAATAAAAAGTTTTAAGCAAACTGGCGTAAGAAACGCACATCGTTTTGGTAGAACATACGTAAGTCGTTAATGCCATAACGTAACATTGCAAAACGCTCAACCCCTAAACCAAAGGCAAAACCTGTGTATTTCTCAGGATCAATACCTGCAGAACGCAGTACGTTTGGATGCACCATACCGCAACCTAATACTTCCAACCATTTGCCACGTTCATCCATAATATCCACTTCAGCACTTGGCTCTGTGAATGGGAAATAAGATGGGCGGAAACGTACTTTTAAATCTTTTTCAAAAAATTCATTTAAAAGATTGACCAATAAACCTTTAAGTTCTGCAAAGCTCGTTTTTTCAGCAACATACAAACCTTCGATTTGATGGAACATCGGTGAGTGGGTTTGATCTGAGTCACAACGATACACACGCCCCGGACACACAATACGAATTGGTGGCTGCTGGGTTTCCATGGTACGAATCTGTACGCCCGAAGTATGGGTACGTAACAAATGATTGACGTCAAAATAGAATGTATCGTGCATGGCACGTGCAGGGTGATGCCCCGGAATATTCAAGGCTTCAAAGTTATGATAATCATCTTCAACTTCAGGACCTGTTGCCACAGAAAAGCCTGCTTTGGTAAAAAATTGGCAAATACGTTCTTGGACTTGAGTAACCGGATGAATACTGCCAACGCTTTGACCACGGCCCGGTAGGCTAATATCAATGGTTTCGCTGGCAAGTTTGGCTGCTAAAGCAGCTTGTTGTAATGCAGTTTGACGCTCAGTTAAAGCGGCATTGATTGCTTCACGTACAGCATGAATTTGGGCACCAAACTCTTTACGCTGTTCAGGATCCATTTTGCCTAAAGACTTTGATTGCTCGGCAAGTTGGCTCTTCTTGCCGGTAAATTGCACTCGTACTTGATCGAGTGTAGCAAGGTCCTCTGCTGCTGCGATGGCAGCAAGCGCTTCAGTAGTCAGGGCTTCCAGTGACATAGTAACTCTCAAAGCAACATTTAGAAATATAATTAAAACCTGTCATTCTAACAGTTTTTCGCTATTTTTATGAAGCGTGTCTTTAACGAAAATTTAATTGCTAGGCGCTTTTGACAAAGGCTAAGATAAATACAAATTTCAATAGAGTGATGGCATGGCGCTAGACCCCATTTGGCAACAACAATTGACCTTAGTCAGCTATGGCAATCAATATCTTGCTCACGACTTAAATTTGAGTCGTTGGCTCAATCACGCGATTTTTGCGCAACATGCCTTTTTCTTTCGGGATTTAAACTCACAGCAGTTGTTGGCACAGCATTTTCAGATTTGGCTTGAAGGCTTAAAAGCCCAAGGTGTGACTCGCTTAAGCCTACATTGCTCCAGTTTATTGCTTAACGAAAAAAATCCCAACCCCAATATTGAGCTGATTCCTTATGCACATTTTATTGTCAGCCATAGCCCAAAAGCCCAACATGCTTGGCTGTGTGGTCGTGAACTTGCTGCTTGGTATCAATCGGAACAAGATTACGAAGCGCCAATTGGACAAGAGATGGTAAACCGCGTAGAAACTTTATGGCGTTATGAACTTAACAGCAAACTGGCTAAACACATCGCTGCTGATTTACAATGCCCCAATTGGGATGAAATTGAGCAATTTTTACAAACCGAATTGTTTAACCACCCATTGGCTCAAGATTTTACTGTGCCCCATGCAGGCATGGCTTACTATGGCATTCCAGATCCGCAAGATCAAAGTGATTATCTGGCTTTAATCCCAAGCGAGGTGCAAGCAGATTATGCGCATGAACGCCTACATCAGTTAGATGCATTGACGCAACATATCGCGACACTAAGAAAATTAGCACAGCAGCAAGACGCTCAAGATTTGCCTGCAGAACGACATCTGCAATATAAACACTTTGCTGAAAAAATTGAGGATTTACACGCTAAATTTATTGTAAAAGTCGCCAACCACTATGCAACTGCTCACTTAAGTCATCAAAGTGCGCAGACACCATTAGATAGCGCTATAGATGAAAAACTCGATTTTCCAACAGCATCAAGCAAGAAAGTCGGTGCAACACATGTGATTAAACTGATTTTAATGACTGCCCTGATTTGTGCAGCTGCATATTATTTTGGATTTTAAACAAAAAAAAGACCGCAAAAGCGGTCTTTTTTTCAAGTCATAAAGACTTATGCAGCCAATGCATCTTTCGCTTTTTGAGCGATAGCAGCAAACGCAACAGCGTCATGCATAGCGATGTCAGCAAGTACACGACGGTCGATGATCACTTGAGCTTTTTTCAAGCCAGAGATCATACGGCTGTACGATAAACCATTTTGACGAGCACCAGCATTGATACGCGCAATCCATAAAGCACGGAATTGACGTTTCTTTTGACGGCGGTCACGGTAAGCATATTGACCAGCTTTGATTACCGCTTGGAACGCTACGCG
>Ga0172378_10002013_pt1 | contig 18968 bp, 20 predicted proteins | sample GrowelOW332metaG_FD_119755 | JGI IMG/M metagenome (GOLD analysis project Ga0172378, IMG submission 119755) | Groundwater microbial communities from an aquifer near a municipal landfill in Southern Ontario, Canada - Pumphouse #3_1 metaG | ecosystem: Environmental > Aquatic > Deep subsurface >... | reverse complement strand
TAATCAGTATCTTCAAGAATCTTTCCAGTTTCTCGGTCAATTCTACGATATGGAGTTTCAATAAATCCATATTTATCAACCTTAGCATAAGTTGATAAGTTGTTGATTAAACCGATGTTTTGACCTTCAGGAGTTTCGATTGGGCAAATACGTCCATAGTGAGTAAAGTGAACATCACGGACTTCCATACTTGCTCTATCACGAGTTAAACCACCAGGACCAAGAGCACTGATTCTTCGTTTATTGGCAAGTTCAGCTAAAGGATTTGTTTGATCCATGAATTGCGATAATTGTGAAGAAGCAAAGAATTCACGAATTGCAGTATTGACTGGTCTAACATTGACGAGTGATTGTGGAGTTAATTCTTTAACTTCCATTCCTGCAGTAATTGACATTCTTTGTTGAACGTTCTTAGTCATTTTGGTTAAACCAATTCTAAATTGAGTTTGAATAAGTTCACCAACACATCTAATACGACGATTGCTTAAGTGATCGATATCATCGACATCACCGAAACCATCCATTAAGTTAATAAAGTATGAGAAAATAGCAACGATATCACCAATAGTGACACGAGCAATTGTTGAATTTAAGTCGGTACCGATGACGTTAGCAACAATTTGCTTCTTGTCATCAGCAAAAACTTTAACTAAATTGATTTTGCTATGATCATCAAGTCGAGTATTGACAGGTAACTCAAGAGTATGAGCACCAGCTTCAAAGAACTCTTCATTTTGTAATTCATCAACCATTTCTTTGGTTAATAATGTACCTTTTTTATATTTAATTTCACCGTTAGAATCAATTAAATTTTCGGCTAAAACTCTACCAGGTAATCGGTTATAGATTCCTAATTTTTTAGCATATTTAAAACGTCCAGCACGACCTAAATCATATCTCTTACCATCAAAGAATTTTTGAACTAAGAAAGTATGAACACCATCTTCAGTAATTGGTTCGCCTGGTTTTAATTTTCGGAAAATTTCTTTTAAAGCTTTAAGTGAACTATTGATATCACTATCTTTTGTAAGGGTATTTGTTAAAGTTTCTCTTTCACCAAAAAGCTCGATGAAATCTTTATCTTTTTCAAAACCTAACGCTTTTAAAATTGTAGTTGCAGGCATCTTTCTTTGACGATCAATACGAACCCAAAGAAGATTCTTTGCATCACTTTCAAATTGTAACCAAGTTCCACGAGTTGGAATTAAATCTGCTTCGTAGATTAATTTACCAGACTTAATATCCATGGTTTTAGATAAATAAGCACCTGGACTACGGACAATTTGAGAAACAATGACTCTTTCAGCACCATTAACAATAAAGGTACCGCTATCGGTCATAATTGGGATATCTCCCATAAAAACTTCAGATTCTTTAACTTCACCAGTTTGACTGTCATGAAGTTGAAGTGTCACTTTTAGTGGAGCACTATATGTTAAATCCCTTTTCTTGCACTCATCGAAAGTGTATTTTGGTTCTTCTAATCGATACGACTTGTAGTCAATTGAAAGAGTTTCCGCATAGTTTTTAATTGGAAATACATCCTTAAAAACCTCTTCAATACCACTATTCAAAAAGCTCTTATAGGATTCAGTTTGAATTTCGACGAGATATGGTAAAGGTAATTTACCACTAATCTTTGAAAAATTAATACGATCATTATTAATTTTTGGGTAATCTTTATAAGATTTCATTTCTTCTGCTCCTTTATATAATTACTTAATCATATCGTAAACAAAATAGCCGCGATCTCGATCAATAAGTTCAACTTTAGAAAAGATAGTTTCTAAAAATTTCTTATGAGACTCGGCTCCTTTATCTTTACGAATAACGATTAAGAAATGACCAGTTTGATTGAGGTGCATATATGCATCTCTATATATCTTATATATTGCATCCTTGCCTATTCTAATAGGTGGGTTAAATACAATATAATCAAACGTGTCTAAGACGTTACTAAAACCATCAGATAAAACCACATTTGCATTAATTGAGTATTTGCAGAGATTTTTCTTAGCTAATTCACAACATGATGAATTAATATCACTCATAGTTAACGCAATATCTTTTTCAAAATATTTTAATGTAATTCCGATAACTCCGTAACCACAACCCAAATCTAATACTTTTCCACTTAAGTTGAGTTTTAGTAAAGTGTTAATAAAAATATAACTACCTTCATCAACCTTCATTTTACTAAAAACGCCATTATCGCTTACTAGGTGAAAATCTACATGTTTAAATGAATATCTTACGACATATTCATTACTTTTCAAGTTTTCATCGTGTAAAAAATAATGACTCATTCTACCTCCTCTTAAATAGACAAAAACCTGCCACTATCCCTAAAGGATAAGGCAGGTTAAAAGTATTTCGACTACTTAATTTCGACTTCGGCACCAGCAGCAACTAAAGCTTTCTTATGTTCTTCAGCTTCAACAGGTGAAATGTGTTCTTTAACTGGACTTGGAGCAGCATCAACAAGTTTCTTTGCATCCATTAAGCCTAAACCAGTGATAGCTTGGACTGCTTTAATAACAGCAACCTTCTTATCACCACAGCTCTTTAAGATTAAGCTAACTTCGCTTGGTCCTTTTTTCTCTTCTTCAACAGCAGCAGCGGCTACTGGAGCAGCAGCTGAAACACCGAATTCAGTTTCGATTGCTTTAACTAAATCATTTAATTCAACAACAGTCATTTCTTTAACAGCAGAGATAATCTCTTCTTTGGTTAATTTTGCCATTTTTTATTCCTCCATTTGTAATTCTAAAATGTAATTTAACTATTTTGCAGTTTCTGCATTTGCATCAGTAGCAGCTGGTTGCGCATTGGCAACTTGGCTGAGAGAATATGCAAGATTTCTCATTGGGGCTTGTAATACGCTTAATAACATAGAAACAAGACCTTCTTTTGATGGTAAGCTTGCGACTTCTTTAATGTAGTCTCCGCTAACAACTTGTCCATCGAGCGTTCCGCCTTTGATTTTAAAACCTTCGTGCTTTTTAGCAAATTTATTGATCAATGCTAAACTTCCGTTTGTACCATCCTTTAAGAAAAAGTACATGTTTGATCCAGTAAATAAGCTTTCAAGTTCTTGATAATCGGCAACAAGTGCACGACCAACAAGAGTGTTCTTGTAAACAGATGCTCTTGCATCTTTAGCACGTAAAGCTCTACGAAGTTCGCTAATTTCTTTAACAGTTAATTTGGAATATTCGCAAACAACAAATGCTTGTGATTCTTTGACTGCTTCAGCAACTTCTTGAACAACTGCGGTTTTTGCTTTTAAAACTTCTTTGTTCATTCTTTACCTCCTATTTATTTTAGGGGCCAATATACATTGAGGATTTATATTCAACACCTCGGTAACATGATTAAACTCTATTGAGTCGTTACGGTCTATGGTATATTTGAGCCAACTAAACTATTTAATAACGACTAGACTATTCACCAACAGCAATTTTAATGCTTGGACCCATAGTGGTGTGGACGCTACTGCTTAAAACATAAACGCCTTTAACACTTGAAGGTCTAACCTTTAAAAGTTGAGCGATAACGACATTAAGGTTTTCAGCAAGCTTACTAGCTTCAAATCCAACCTTACCAACTAATAAATTGATGTTGCCATCTTTATCAGCACGATATTCAACTTTACCTGCTTTTAATTCGGAAACCATTTTCTTAACATCTGGACCAACAGTTCCGATTTTTGGGTTTGGCATTAAGCCTTTTGGACCTAAAACACGTCCTGCTTTACCAATTTCACCCATCATTTCTGGAGTGGCGCAAATAACATCGAAATCGAACCATCCACCAAGAATCTTTTCAAGTAATTCTTTTCCACCGGCATAATCTGCACCAGCGGCTTTAGCGTCTTCAACTTTTGAAGTAATGGCGCAAACTCTAACGTTTTTACCAGTACCATTTGGAAGAACAACAGTTCCTCTGATTTGTTGATCGGCTTGTTTTGTATTAATGTTGAGTCTAATTGATAGACCAACAGTTCCTTCAAACTTTGTAATGCCTGTGGTTTTAACTAATTCACAAGCTTCTGCAACTGAATAAACCTTGTTAGTATCGATTAATTTAAGAGCAGCTTGATATTTTTTACCGTATTTTCTCATGATTAATCTCCTACTCTACTATCTCAAGGCCCATGTTAATTGCACAGCCTTCAATAGTTTTCATTGCGGTTTCAACATCATAAGCATTTAAATCAGGCATCTTATATTCAGCGATTTCTCTGATTTGTGCTTTGGTGACTTTACCGACTTTTGTTGTTTTTGGGTTAACACTACCCATAGTTAATCCAGCAGCTTTTAATAATAATTCTGATGCTGGGGAAGTCTTGATTTCCATTGAGTATGTTTTATCTTCATACGCAGTGATAATGACTGGAACAGTTTGGCCTCTACGGTCACCTGTCTTAGCATTGAAATCTGTACAAAACTTTGGCATAACGACACCAGCGCTAGCAAGTTTTGGTCCTGGTTTAGCTTCGCCGCCAGGTAATTGCATCTTAACGACTTTAGCGATTTTCTTACTCACTTTCGTTTCCTCCTATAAGTGATTAGTGGTTTTATGAAGTTTCGCGACTTCTTCCACCGGTTATATATAATATAACCAACGTACAAACAATACGCCCTATAAAAATATCACAAAACCAAAAAATTATCAAGGTTTTCTTGAAGAGCATTTGTGCACCTTTGAATATATGTAAATTTTAGATTTATTTTAATAAGTGCATGTATGCAAAATTAGCGATAAATGCTTTATTTATTAAAAAAATGAAGGTTTCCCTTCATTTATTTTAAATCTTAACGATTTCGCTAAATTCAACATCAACTGGAGTATGTCTACCGAAGAAGATGGTATCAACACGAACGTTTCCACTATCTTTATCGATTGAAACAATTTTTCCTTCGACGTTAGCAAATGTACCATGAATGATTTTTACTAAATCACCAATGTGATATTGTTCATACATTGACTTATCAACAACACCCATTCTCTTTAAGACGGTTTCCATTTCTCTAGCACTAACTGGAGTTGGTTTTTGACCACCACCACTAGATCCAGCAATACCAGTAACACCTTGAGTATTACGAACCATAAACCATGAATCATCAGTCATGATCATTTCGACGAAAATATATCCTGGATAAAGATTTTTGGTCTTAATTTTTGGAGTCATAACGCCATCTTTTTCAACCATAGCTGGAGTTCCATCTTTATTTAAAACTGGGATAGTTTCTAAAGCAACAATGATTCTGAAAACTTTGTCTCCTAAATTCATTGATTCGACTCTACGTTTGATGTTATCAGCAACTTTTTCTTCGTGTGATGAATATGTTGTCGCAATATACCATTGCTTATCTGCAAATTTATCTATCATAAAATTATCCTCTCAATCCTTCAAATGCTGTTCTAAGCTGTTGTAAAATGGTTCCTGCTGCTAAATCTTCAACAACTAAAAACATAGCTGCAAAAGCGGTAATAACTAAAACTGTCACGATGGCTGGAACAAAAACATCTTTCTTAGGCCATCTAACACGCTTCATTTCTTTGCCAACACCTTTGAAATATCTGATAATTTTTCCCATAACTTCCCTTACCTACTTTCCTTATGAACAGTGTGTTTATTACAATGAGGACAGAACTTGTTAATTTCAAGTCGTTTTGTTTCCTCACTACGTCTGGTCGTAGTATAATTTCTGTTCAAACATTCAGAGCAAATTAAAATAACTTTTTTCCTCATATGTATTATTCTATTCCTTTTTACTTAATAAGAATATAGGTAATTTCGCAATCTTTGTCAATGAATTTATTATTTCTTATGTCCTTTTTTGTAACTATATTTTTCGTATATATCGTGTAGATAATCTTTAACATATATTTTCATTTTTTTGGTAAGTCTATGAAAGGTATTAAGCGTTAAACTATATTTTAATTTCATAATCTTAGAAATCTCTTCAAAAGTATAATCATATAAGTACAATTTCAAAACAATCTTCTCTGTCTTATTAAGATAAGCAAAATTTTTATCAAGTACCACTTCAGTTAATTCATAGTTGCAAATACGTTCTTTTGATTCATCAATATGAAGCATATTTGGTTCCGTCTCCTCTATATCAAAATAATCACCATCTCTACATAAAGCTTGACGCTCCATTCTTTTTGTTGCAGCTAAAGACTTTCTGATTTCGTCTTTAATCAAATTAGCGTATATATAACGATAGTATTTTACTAATTCGCCAAGTTTAGAATCATATTTTGCAATCACGTGCATAAATGCATTTGATGCTAGATTTTCAAGATCCTGGATGACTAAACCACAATTTTTGCTTAGCGAATAATAAGAATACATAACGCTTTTTGCTTCGGATTTTAAATATTCGTATAGTATTTTTTGTTTTGTTCGATCACCTTTTTTGCAAGCTTCCAATAATTCAATACACTCTTTATTGCCTTTATGGCACACTAAAAAAGTATTCATGTTTCCTCCTGTAAATAAATAATTATTTAAATTTTATTTAGTTCTTATTTCATAAAGAACAATTGCACAAGATACCGACGCATTTAGGCAACTAACGTGTCCACTCATCGGAATTTTTACCATTAAATCGCAATTTTCACGCACCAATCTTGAAATTCCATATCCTTCACTGCCTACAACAATAGCAAGAGGAACACCATCTGGAATTTGTTTAAGATCACTGGTCGCCTCACCTGCTAAGCCAATAACCCAAAATTGATTCTTCTTTAAAGTTTCGATTGTTTGATTTAAATTAGTAACTTCACAACACTTTACATAATTAATAGCTCCAGCGCTAACTTTTGCAACGGTATCGTTTAATGAAACGGAGTTTCTATTTTTATAGATAACTGCAGAGACATCAAAAACATCGCTACTACGTAAGATTGCGCCGAGATTATGTGGATCGCTAAGTTCATCTAGAATAACAACAACTGGGTTCTTTTTCTCTTTACAAGAAAGAAGAACTTCATTTAGCGAAAAAGTCTTAAACGGAATTACATCCGCTGCACAGCCCTGAGCATTTCGATCGAATTTATTATAAAACTCATGCCTGTCAAACGTCACAATGCTGATTTTGTTTTTATTTGCCAAACCTAGTATTCGCTTATTATCAAAGCCATCAACTAAATATAATTTTTTAACTCGATTCGACAAAAGTGATTCGTAAACAGCATTTGTACCTATTATTCTATCCATTATTTAAACCTTTCATATATCACCTTTTTGTCAAAATAGCGAAAAACGCAAAAAACACCGAAGAAATGCGTAAAAAAATTATTGAATAATTTGCATTTGTACTGGTTCAATATTGACTCTTGCGTAATCCAAGAAGCCTTGAATCTTTTTTGCGTCTCTACAAGCAATCTTAAAAGTAATACGAACTACGTCATCATTTCCATAATGAACAAGTGAAGTATTAACGTCTTTAATTTGAATTTCTTTTTGTTCAGCAATTTCTAACAAAGTAGGAATTGCGTTATTATCACGTTCAACAATAATCATTACATTAGTATTAGTTTTGGTAGCTGCTTTTTCAAGTTTGACTAAGAAAACTAAAACAATAATCGCAAGGAAAGTAGTTACAATAGCAGCAACCCACCACCCAGCACCACAAGAAATACCAATCGCCATCGCAATCCAAATTGTTGCAGCGGTTGTTAAGCCTTTAATTGAAACACCATTTTGGACAATTGATCCAGCTCCTAAGAAACCAATTCCAGTAACAGCAGCAGCAGCTAAACGCATTGCATCATGACTGCCATCATAGGAATTATATCCATACATGCTTAAAATCATTAATAAACAACTACTTAAAGAAATCAAAATGTGAGTTCTTAAACCAGCTGCGTGACCATTGATTTCACGTTGAAATCCAAGTATGCCTCCAAGAATGACTGATAAAAATAACGAAATAACTACGAGTGCAAGGTTGCCCCATGCTCCTAAGCTATTAAAATAATCAACAATCATTCGATCAATTGACTCATATGTGGTAGTTAAGATGAAAAAATTGGTCATTGTGTGCTCCTTATAGAATTTTCTTTTCTAATAATTCGTTACGAAGAAGGTCGCTAGTTGCGAAATCTTTATTTTTCTTCGCTTCGAGATATTTATTATAAAGTTCAATATCTTCAACTGAAAATTCTTGAACTTTATTATGTAGACCTAAGATACTAACCATATCTTGCAATATATAGAAGAAATTTTCAAGTGCTGATAACGATGCATCTTTTTTTCTATACTCCATATTTGCATTTTTGATAATTTCAAGCATTTCAGTGATTGCATTTGGTAAGTTAATGTCATCTGCTAAATAGCTAACAAATTTTTCCATTCCATTAGCTTTTCCATGAAGTTTTCCATTTGAAACTGCAATTTTAAGATTAAGCAATTTCCAAATATTGTCTAATTTTTGTAAAATAGTTTTTGTATCATTAATTGTTTCGTCACTAAAATTAAGAACTGAACGATATTGGCAATTTAGTAACAATAAACGAATAGTATCTGCTCCATAAATGTTAATTCCATCTTTAGCAAGTAAGACATTTCCTAAAGATTTGGACATTTTTTCGCCTTTAATATTCATCATTCCGTTATGAATCCAATAATTTGCAATAGTATTTCCATGAGTCGCTTCGGCTTGGGCAATTTCGTTTTCGTGATGTGGGAAAATTAAATCATGACCACCACCATGAATATCGATATGACCACCAAAAATTGAATCGATCATAACGCAGCATTCTGTATGCCAACCTGGACGACCTTCACACCATTTAGTAGGCCATTTAATACCTTTTTCAGTATTTTTCCAAAGTAAAAAATCATAAGGATTTTTCTTCTTATCGTTTGTAGCAACACGATTTCCGGCATCAAGTTCATCTAATTTTATATTTGATAATTGTCCATAACTTGGGACACTTTCAACATCAAAGAATACTTCTCCATCTTCAACATAAGCAGCTTTATTTTCTACTAAATTATCAATATATTTGATAATATCAGGCATAAATTCTGTAACACGAGGATTTTTATAAGCGTGTAAGCAATTTAAACTATCTAAACAAGCACGATAAGATGCGATATATCGGTTAGCAATTTCTAATTCTGAAACTCCTTCTTCTTGTGCCTTATTGATAATTTTATCATCGACATCGGTGTAATTGCTGACGAATTTTACATCATATCCTACATACTTTAAGAAACGACATAAAGTATCAAAAATAACAACTGGTCGCATATTTCCAATATGTGGTTCATTATAAACAGTTGGACCACAACAATAAATTGAGACCTCTCCAGCTTTGATAGGTTTAAAATCTTCTATCTTGTTCGTTAACGAATTGTAAAATTTAATTTCCATAGGTTAATAATATATCATATTTTAAGAAATTTTAATAATATTTGACATTTTATAGCGCAATAAATAAAACATTATAAAATTGATTTAACTTGAGTCTAACTATATAATTCATAATATACGAAAAAGAGGATATTAATTATGAAAAGAGCTTTAAGCGGAATTAAGCCTACTGGTAATCTCACACTAGGAAATTACATTGGTGCATTGATGCACTTTAACGATGATCAAGATAAATACGAAAGTTATATTTTTGTTGCAGATTTGCACGCTTTAACAATGCCAATCGAACCACAAGAACTATGCAACAATACCAGAGACATAGTTGCATTCTATGTTGCAGCTGGTTTAGATCCAAATAAAACCACTATATTTTTACAAAGCGATGTTTCTGCTCATGCTGAACTTAACGCTATTGTTCAAAACTATTTATACATGGGCGAGTTATCAAGAATGACTCAATTTAAAGATAAATCACAAAAATTAAATTCCTCAGCAATTGGTTTAGGTTTATTTGCTTACCCAGTTTTAATGGCTGCAGATATTCTTCTTTATGACGCTGATATCGTTCCAGTTGGTGAAGATCAAGAACAACACGTCGAGCTTACACGTGACTTAGTCCATCGTTTTAATGAACGATATAAGAGTGAAATTTTTAAAATGCCAGCCGCAAAAGTTCCAACCGTTGGTGCAAGAATCATGTCTTTAAGCGATCCAACCAGAAAAATGTCTAAATCAGATCCTAAAGGTGATATTTTCTTAAAGGATGATTTAAAAGTTGTTCGTAAAAAAATTATGTCCGCTGTTACTGATATGGATAACACTATTCGTTATGATGTAGAAAATAAGCCAGGTATTTCAAACTTAATGACCATTTATGCATCGCTTAAAAAAATCAGTATCAAAGAAGTTGAAAATGAATTTAAAGATTGCAATCGTTATGGAGATTTTAAGAAAGCAGTTGCTGATGAAGTAATTAGCGTTTTAGAACCTTTCCAAACAAAATATAAAGAAGTTCTTGAAAGCGGTGAAATCGATAAAATCCTCGATGCAGGCGCTAAAAAAGCAAGTGTGCTCGCTAACAAAACTTTAGAAAGAGCAAAGAAGGCTGTTGGTTTATATGTACACAAATAAATACTTAATTGCCCTAGACTTAGATGGTACTTTATTAACTGATAAAAAAACAATTTCTATAGGTACTAAACGTTACCTAAAAGCGTTAGAAAAAGCTGGAAATCTAATTGTAATTACTACTGGTAGACCTCCTAGAAGTGCCTTACCTTTTTACAAGAGATTAAACTTAAAAAGTCCAATGATTTGTTATAATGGAGCATATTGTTATAATCCATCTGATGAAAACTTCCTTCCAATCAAACATCTTGTTAGTAAAGATAGTCTAAAAGAAATATATAAAAATTTTATTAAAGACCATATCGATAGCGTTATGGCTGAAAATTTATCTAATCTATATATTGATAAAGAAGATTGTTTCTTATTTACTTTTTACGATAATAACAACTTAACCATTAAAAAAGGTGATATTTCTGAAAACCTTGATCAAGATGTCTTCACTTTTGTTATGCATACTGAGGATAAATCAGAAGAAAATATTAACTTTGTTAAAGATTACGTTTCAAACAATTATGATAAGATTGAAGTCCATTTTTGGGGTCATAATAACTATTGCGAAATTCAAAATAAAGGCGTTAATAAAGCAGCCACTGTTCGTAAACTCTTATCGCTTTATGGCATTGATGAAAATCATTGCATCACCTTTGGAGATTCAATGAACGACATTGAGTTAATTACTGAATTTAAAAATGGATACGTATTACGAAACGGTATTAAATATGTTAAAAATATTGCACCTAATCAAACTAATTTCGACAATAATCATAACGGTGTAAAAAGACAACTCGAAACAATAATTAATAAAAACCATTAAGCTCACGCTTAATGGTTTTCTTTTATTTGTTTTTAATGTCTAATAATTCTAACAAATGATCATAATATTGATCGCATTTTTCGTTCGCGACTTCAGGGTCATTAAAGACGCATTCAATATAGAATTTAATTTTTGGTTCTGTACCAGAAGGTCGAATACAAATTGAGGTTTGATCTTCTAAGTAATACTTAACTAAATCTCCAACTGGAAGATTAGTGATATCTTCAATAGTTCCTTTTAAGAAATCATATCTCTTACGACCAAAATAGTCTTCAAATCTGGTTACTTTTTTCCCATTAAGCTCATTAAATGGAATATTGATTACTTTATTCATAATATCTTCCATTTTTTTAGCACCACTAGAACCTTTTAAAGCAATATCGAAAAGTTTATTCTTGTGATAACCAAATCTCAAACCTAAATTTTTATATGCTTCAACTAAGTTAATTCCTTGTAAATGATAGAATAAAGCCATTTCGCAATATAATAAAATCGCTTGAATTCCATCTTTATCACGGACAAATGGTTTTGGTAAACAGCCATAAGACTCTTCATAACCAAATTCATAAACATAATCTTTATGAATGTCATAATAATTAATACGATCACCAATAAACTTAAAACCAGTTAAAAGTTGTTCAGTTTTAATGTTATATGATGATGCAATTTTTCGTCCGATATCAGAACTAACAACGGTATTAAAGAGAATACCAAATCTACTTAAGGTTCCCTTCTTTTTTCTTTCACTAAATAAGTAATCAATTAAAATTGCTGCTGATTCATTTCCAGTAAGAGTCTCATATTTACCTGGTGCAACTTTGCACGCAAGCCCAACGCGATCTCCATCAGGGTCAGTCATACATATTAAATCTGCATCAATTTCTTGAGCCAACTTGATTGGTTCGATATAGCTTCTTTGATCTTCAGGATTTGGTGATAAAGTACCACTAAAATCTGGATCTGGTGCACATTGTTTTTCAACTGGATAAACTTCATATCCGCAATCTTTAAAAACTCGCATCGCATTAACAAAACTTGTACCATGATTTGGTGTATAGACAATTTTAAAGCCTTTTTTGTCGAGATCAGGATTTTCTTGAACTCCTTCACATAATTCTACATAAGAATCATCAACATCTTTTTCAAGTAAAACTTGTTCTCCTCGTTCGCTTGCTTTTGGAATTTCAACTTCTAATTCGTTAGGCAAAGATTTAATAATATCAATTAAAGGATTAATTTTATAAGGAACCATTTGGCAACCAGTTTCATCATAAACTTTAAATCCGTTATATTCTTTTGGATTGTGTGAAGCGGTAATCATAATACCAGCATCACAATGATTATATCGAACAGCATAAGATAATTCAGGAGTTGGTCTAAGAGAATCGAAAATATATGTTTTAATTCCCATTTCATTTAATATTTCGCTAGATTCTAAGGCAAATTCTCTTGAAAAATGACGATTATCATGAGAAATAGCAACACCTTTAGATTGTGCGTGTTGATGATATTTTAAAAGGTATAGACCTAAAGCAATTGTTACTCTTTTAACTGTAAAAGAATTCATTCGATTCGTTCCTGGACCAAGAATACCTCTTAATCCACCAGTTCCAAATTCAATATCTTTGAAAAAGGCTTCATCGATTGTTTTGTCGTCCATAGTTTTAAGAATTTTTCTATCTTCTTCGCTAACAACAGCACTTTCTAACCATCGATTATAGTTTCCTAATGTCTTTTGTTCCATAAAAATAACCTCTCTTTTAATTATATCTTATTTATAAAATAATTTAAGTTTAACTCTCTTAGAATATTACGTTCTTTTAATGGAAAATCTGCTACAAACGATTTTCCACTAAGATATGCTAAATTTCCAGATAAATTCCCGAAAACTATTTTATATGAATGTAAGAATTGGTTAGTATATTTGAATCTTTTTCCAAATATACGATTGTAATCAAAATTTCCATACTTTGCATCTCCAATTATTGGAGTATTGTTATAGGCCATGTGAACTCTAATTTGATGAGTTCTACCAGTTAATAAATGAACTTTTAGAAGACTTACTTCTTCATTATGATCTAACAAAGAATATTCTGTTATTGCGGTTTTACCACCTTCAGAAAGTGATGAAACTTTTACGGTTTTGGTAGTTTCATTCTTGCATAAAGGTACATCTATTCGACCATTTTTCTTTGCAGTTCCTAAAACTAACGTTAAATAATATTTATCTATTTCTTCATGTTTTTTAAAAACATCAAGAAGTATTTGGGAACTAGCGAGGGTTTTTGCAAAGATGCACAATCCACTAGTATTACGATCTAATCGATGCACTGGGGAAGGTTTATATGAAATTCCATCATTAACAAACGATCCTTTTTGTAATAAATAACTTTGAACCATATCAGTTAAAGTAATACTTTTACTCGAATCTTCAACAACAAGTAAACCTTTTGGTTTATTTAAAATAATAATATTTTCATCTTCATAAACGATATCGATATTAGCATCAACTAAACTAATTTCTTTAGGTTTGTTAAAACTTTCTACTTGTTCATCAGTAACATAAATCTTAATTTCATCATGATATTTAACAATATAATTTTCTTTGACCCAATGGTTGTTTACTTTGACATCTTTTTTCCTAAAAATTTTATAAACAAAAGACATTGGTGCGAGATTTAGATACTTTCGAACCAGTTTATCAATACGTTGATTTTCATTTTCTTTATCTACAGTAATAACTTTCATAATTTCCTAATGATTTTAAAAACGATATTTGTTATAATAATTTCACGTTTAATAAAGAACGTCCGGAGAAATACCCAAGCGGCTGAAGGGGCGGGCTTGGAAAGCTCGTAGGCCTGTCAAAGGGCGCGAGGGTTCAAATCCCTCTTTCTCCGCCATTATTAAACTGATAAAAAAGATGCATAAAATGCATCTTTTTTTATTACTTTACTAATTTTATACCGTTTGAATTTGGGTTTTCATTAACAGATGAATTGATAACTACGTCATCACTTGCATCCATCATTTGTTTTAATCTTTGTTCACGTCTTAACGATCTTTCACGATCACGATCTTCATTTCGACTTGCTAATGACAAAGTGAGTGAAACAATTAAAGCACCAAGAAGTAAAAAAATTATGCCCCAATATAAGAAACCAAGAGGGGTGTGCAAACCATTTTTCAAAGCTGTATCAGCAATAATAATTGGGTTCTTAGTTGGAGCAACATTTAAATTATCACCGATAATATTAGTAATAATGAAACTTAATCCTGTTAAATTAAGAAGTGCACCAATAACAAACCAAACTAATTGTTTAGTTGAATATGGTTTAAAAAATCGAACAATTCTATTTTCTTTTTTATTTTTATTAATCATCTTCAAACCTTAACTACTTTTCTTCCTTTTTTTCAGCACTTGCGTTTTTTGCTTCTTCTTGAATACGTTTATTGTCTTCAACAAGTTCTTTTAAGCATGGTTCGTAATTTTCTTTCCAGCCTTTTTCTGCATCTTCAACGAAAGCACTTAAAGAAAGACCGATCTCATTGAATACATCATTGAAATTCTTACCTTTTGGTAAATCACGTTTACCAGTCATCATTTCGAGATATTTGAAAATTTCATCAAGAGCAGCTGTATAGATTTCATCAGTGCAAGTTGCGCTTGATCTGACTAAGTTGATTAAAGTAACGAGTTTGTTTAAATCTTGTTCAACGAAGTTGCTTTGTGGGGTCTTTTGACCTTGTGAATCACGCATAACTTTATTAAATTCTTCAAATTGTTTTCTGATTTCAGTAATTAAAGTCATTAAAGCGACAGCACGATAGAATCTTTCATCAGCAAAAAGTAAATTCTTAATTTTTTCTTCATCAGCATGATTTTGTTCAGCAAAATTCTCATGAAGTTTAATAATATTGTTTAAAGATTCGTGTAATGGGATAGTTGCTTCAAAAATTCTAACATTTTGAGCATGATCAATTCTAAGACCATCAGCAGTCTTTTTGATAACGGTTGATGAATCACTATAAAAGTCGTTACCATATTTTTCTAATTCTTTAAGTAATTTTTGACCTTTAGTATCTTCTAACTTTTCATTATTTTCAGCATTTGGAACACTGTTTTGATCAATGAATACTTTTAATGGGCTGTTAACCTTAATTTCATTGATGATGCCATTTCTCTTATAATCATAGAAAGAAACTTCATATTTCTCTCTTGGTAATGTGTACTCTAATGTATCTCTGATAAGAGAATTGTAATAAACTAAAGATACAATGACACGGCTAATTGTTTGCATAACATTTAAATCCTTCCTAGTTATATAGACTTACTTATATATTCTACTATTTTTTCAAAAGATATCTACTTAAATCTTCAAATTTGTCAATTGTAAATTTAGCATACTTTTGAATACTTTTTGGAGCATGAGACATACAGAAACTATTATCTTGGTACTCTTTAAACATCGAAATATCATTTCCACTATCGCCTACAACAGCAATTTCATCAGGGCTTATCTGTTTTAGTTGGCAATATTCTTTAACAGCTTCTCCTTTTGAAGAACCCTTTAAAGTGACTTCGATTACTTCATTTGACCAACTGGATTCTAAATTGCTATAGGCATTTCGAAAAACTTTATTCATTTCTCGAGCTTGATTTATCTTCTTTTTAGTAATTCCAACAAAAAGCATTATTTTATAAATTTCGGTATTTTTAAGCGTATCTTCTAAATTGTAATCATTAGAAGCAATTTTTTCGGCATATATCCCCATTTTTTTATTATATGTAAGATAACACCAACGTAAAAATCGACTATTTTTCCTAAAATGAACGTGTATTCCAGAATTACTCATTAGTAAAACAGCTGGTAATTTGTAAATATTCATTGAATCGTTAATGATTTGTTCAATTTCTTCTCTTGGAATTGGTGTATCTTTAATTATTTCCTTATTATCGTAAATAACAGCACCATTATAGCCAATAATTGCACATTCTCGACCAATCTTTTCAATAACTTTCTTACCATAATCAATTGATCTTCCACTAACAAGAACAATCTTTCCACCATCATCTATAAAAGATTGCAAAAAGAACAAATTTGATTTTGAAATAATATTTTTCTTATCCTTTGGGTAAAACAAAGTTCCATCTAAATCAGTTGCAATGTATTTTATCATAAAAAAAGACTTACACTCCTATGTGTAAGTCAATTTTAAAGTCATTTTTATTTTAAATCAACTTTATTCTCAGCTTCAAGAAGTCCGTATCCACCATCTTCACGTTTATAAATAACAGAAATTCTTTCATCTTCACTATCTAAATATAAGAAGAAATCATGTCCAACTGCTTCCATTCTAGTGATAGCTTCTTCCATTTCCATTGGTTCTAATAAGAAAGATTTAGTACGAACAATCTTTTCTAATTCAACTTCTTCTTTTTGATCTTCGATATTTTCATAAATAATTGATTCACCTAAACCTTCATGACCATATCGATTAAGCAACTGAGTTTTTAATCGTCTCATTTGACCTTCAAGTTTATCAATACATAAATCAACACCAGCATATAAATCGTCATTACTTACTTCAGCTCTAAAAGTCATTGCTTTAGTAAAGATAGTGATTTCAACTTTAGTTCCGATTTTGTAAGTTCTACAAACTGCACGACATAGAATATCGTCATTAAGTTCGAAATACTTATCCATACGGGTAAGCTTCTTTTTGATTACATTCGAAATAGCCTCAGTAATCACGATGTTTTTACCAACAATTTGATACTTCATAGATTATACCTCCTATGTACAACACATCTTACACTTATATTATAAATGATGATTTCATTTTTGTGTAGGAAAATCACCAACATTTTTAAATAAAATAAAAAGGAATAAAACAAATAGTAAATATCGCTTTATTCCTTATATTAATTTATATATAGAGAAAACTATTTTAATTTTGCCGCATCTTTAAGAAGAGCAACAATTTCATCAACTTTATCTAATTTTTCCCATGGCAAATCTAAATCTGGTCGACCAAAATGTCCATAACTTGCTAAATCTTCATATTTAAATGTTGGATGATTGAGTAAATCAAAATTTTTAATAATTGCACCAGGTCTAAAATCAAATAATTTATTAATTATTTTATAGATTGTTTCATCATCATAATGAGCAGTTTTAAAAGTTGAAACATTAATACTTAGTGGATCAGCTTGTCCAATTGCATAACCAACTTGTAACTCAAGTCTATCAGCAACTCCCGCTGCAACTAAATTCTTTGCAACATATCGACACATATACGCGGCACTACGATCAACTTTAGATGGATCTTTTCCTGAGAAACTGCCTCCACCATGACGACTACTTCCACCATAAGTATCAACAATAATTTTACGTCCAGTTAATCCGGTATCACCTTTTGGTCCACCAATAACAAATTTTCCAGTTGGATTAATAAGAACTTTGAAGTTAGTATTTAGACCAAAAGACTTTGCAACTGGAATCATAATTTCTTCTTTAATATACTTTTTGAATTCTAATTCATTAAAATCTGGATCATGTTGACAAGACATTAAAATAGTATCGATTCTTGGTTTTTCATCATTATATTCGATTGTTACACTACTTTTCATATCTGGTCTACTAGAAGCAAACTTGCCTTCCTTGCGGAGCGAACTTGCACTTCTAACAAGCTTATGGGCCATTGTTATTGCAAGAGGCATATATCCTTCACTTTCGTTACTTGCATAACCAAACATAATCCCTTGATCACCAGCACCTTGTTCAAGGATGCCGCCACGAGCAACACCTTGACGAATATCTGGAGATTGCTCTTTGATTTTGTTAATGATTTCAACATTTTTATAGTTAAAACCATATTCATCTTTATCATAACCTATTCTTTTAATAACATTTCTTGCAACTTGTTCATAATTAACATGTGCTTTAGTGGTTATTTCTCCACCAATTAGTAAATAGTTTTCAGTTGCAAAACACTCGCAAGCAACGAAACTATTTGGGTCGATTGCTAAAACAGCATCTAAAATAGCATCCGCAATTTGATCACAAACTTTATCTGGATGTCCTTCGCTGACTGATTCGCTAGTAAATAATATCTTTTCGTTTTCCATATATTCTCCTTATATAAATAAAAGCCCTCCACTTTTCGTGGAAGGCTTTAATAAATTAAATAATCCTTCATTTCTTGTCGGTCAAAGTGTGGTAACTTTGCTATAGGAAGCACTTACTAATTTTGTTTTAGAGTTGCTACTACACTGGTTATCCTAAGTTGTGTAGTTCTTGACAAGTAAACATATTTTAGACTAATAGATTTATAAAATAAAGTACTTTATTTTTCTAATTCAATTTCTTCAATTGCTAAGGCGATTTGATCTGGACAACTTGTTGATTTCATCCCACATCTAACCCCTTTTAATTTATTGTGAACTTCATCAAGTGTCATTCCTTTGACAAGTTCGCCAATACCTTTTAAATTTCCATTGCACCCACCGACAACTTCGAGATCTATAATCTTTTTAGTCTCGTCATCATAATAAATTGTGATTTGTCTGGAACAAGTTCCACGACAAATATGAGTGTAGTCTTTTTTCATTATTTTATAATTTC
>Ga0172378_10002012_pt1 | contig 18975 bp, 14 predicted proteins | sample GrowelOW332metaG_FD_119755 | JGI IMG/M metagenome (GOLD analysis project Ga0172378, IMG submission 119755) | Groundwater microbial communities from an aquifer near a municipal landfill in Southern Ontario, Canada - Pumphouse #3_1 metaG | ecosystem: Environmental > Aquatic > Deep subsurface >... | reverse complement strand
TTGGGAACCAGAAAACTAGACATTGCCTTATTGTTCGAGTCGGAGTCACTGTATGTCGGCACCTTCTCAGGACTGATGGGATCACTTCTGACTTATATACTTTGCTTCCCAATCAACTACCTGATTAATTATTATTATTCTTGGTATTCGGTTGGAACCATCTGCGATTTCACTTGGTGGCATTTGCTGATTGTCTTAGCGGTCTCCGTTGTTATCGGGTTAATATCAGCTTTGTTCCCGGCTATTAAAGCCGCAAAGCAGAATCCGGTTGATTGCATTAGAAGCGAATAAAAAAGAAAATACTATACTGAAAACGGCTGCTTTGGTTGAAAACTCTCCCCTAGGAAAATAAAACCTTGTACATTGTAGTTATAGATATCTATAATATATATAACGTTTTTTCATCTTTTAATTTGCAATAGAAATCATAGAAAGAGGTAAAACTATGGGTAGAGCACACGAAGTAAGAGCTAAGAAGATTGCTCAGACAAATGCTGCTAAGTCAGCACTTTACAACCGAGCCAGCAAGGAAATCTATATGGCCGCTAAGTCGGGTGTGCCTGATCCTAACGATAACCTCGCGTTAAGATCCGCCATCGATAAGTGGAAATCCGAGCATGTCACTCGTGATGTCATTGACCGTGCTATCGAAAAAGCCAAGAACAAGGATGCTGCCGCTTATGTCCCTGGAAGATATGAGGGATTCGGTCCGGCTGGCGTTGCTATCATGGTCGATACTTTGACTGATAACGATAAGAGAGCTTATTCGGCTATCAGAGCTGCTTTCACTCATCATGGTGGAAAGCTCGGAAACTCCGGATGTGTTTCTTTCAACTTTGTGGTTTTAGGTGTCATTGAGTTCGACACTGACAAATCCGTCGAAGACATTGAGAATGATCTCATTCTTAATGACATCGATGTTCAGAATGTTGACAAGACTGATAATTCCGTTGAGATCCAGGTTACTCCGTCTGACTTTGAAAAAGCCAAGTCGCAGATTGAGAAGGATTTCAATATCACTGACTTCACTGAAGCCAAGGTCACCTATGTTCCAAATGGTGCCTTAGTCACTTTAAGTGATGATGATAAGGATAAGATTCAGAACCTGATTGATTCTCTTGATGAAATCGAGGATGTTCAGGCTGTCTACGATAACGCTGATCTCTAAATCAAGAAAAAGAAACAACTGCTGGAGAAACTTATCTTCTCTGGCGGTTTTTTTTGATAGAATCATATATATGAATAAAAACAATTATTGGGATCGTTTCCACCACTTCAAGAAATCCATCTGGATTCTCATTGCGGCTTTAGCAGCAATGCTGATTCTAGGCCTGTATTTTTCGATTGCTATGAGTGTCAAATTATCTCAGGGGTACACTCTCTTTGGCGATAGTAATTCTTTAGCTAATGACTTAGAGACGACTGGCCCGACTCAAGCCGATATCATGGTTATCTCGCTTCTTTGGATCCTAACGGTTCTCGATTTAGGGTTATTAGTTTTTTATGTCTTCTTCCGGAAGGAAGAGACATCCAGTGTTGTGAAGAAAGAAATCGTCAATGGTAGAACTGTCATTATCAAAGATGACAGTGAAGAAGACAAATCAAATCATGCTGGCAAGTGATCTGCAAGAAGATCTTCTGAAACTTAAAGACTGTGATTTAGTTCGTTATGAGCTTAAGAAGAGTAAGCTGATTCTGACTATTGTCGGTGACAATGAGGAAGAAGAGCCAATAAAGCCTAGCCTAGAAGAGACCTTGAGTGATGATGAGAAAGAAGAAGACGGGGAAGATGACTGCTGCTCAGAGATGAACGGTCATCTGATGCAGGTTACTTTCTTAGGTGTCGATGGTTTTACCCTTACTGGTTCGGAGAGTGATAACTATAAGACCTTGGAAGTAAGTCTAAAGGGTCAGGAACTGACTTTAAAGTATGAAGGACATTCCTTTGCTGAAGAAGATAAACCGCTGCTTATTTCCTTTATCTTCACTTCCTATAACGTCATTGAATTAGGTAAGATTGATGGACCGGATGTCTAAATAAAAAGCCAATCATTAAAAAGGAGTGCCTAACTTCAGACACTCCTTTTTATTTGCTTAACTAATTACTTAGCAAGCTTAGTCTTATGACGACCAGGATTCTTCTTTTCATCAACGAAGTAATAGGTCGTGAATCCGGTACCGACAGCAGCACCGGCATACAAGACTCCAGCGATGCAGCCGACTAAGATTCTCCAAGGTGCGATGTCACGATAGGAAGTAGAGCCAGGAGCGATTCCGTTGTAGGCGTTAGAGTTAACGACAGTGTAGCACATATTCTTGATAGCCTGTCTGAAGACATGCTTAGCAGTATTGGAAGTATAGTCAGCGAAGAAGTCGATACTGGCAGGTGTTCCAGTCCAGCTAGCATTAAGCAAGAAGTCATTGCCAGCTCTTAACATGGCATCATGGTTGACAGCCGGACCGAAGTCAGTGATGACCATGCCTTCAAAGCCCCATTCATCTCTTAAGACGGAGTTAGTTAAAGAATAGTCAGAAGAACACATAGTGGTACCGATCATCGTGAAGGAAGTCATAACAGCGGAGCAGCCTCTGATAACCTTAGATGATTTAGTTCCTTTAGAGTCAGAAGTGTAGTTAAGAGTTCCTCTGGCTTCCTTGACACAGATTTCAAACGGTTTGAGATATGTTTCACGGATAGCCTGTTCGTTAGCCCACATACTGCCTAGCATTCGGTGAGTTTCCTGTTCATTCATGGCGAAGTGTTTGATGTAAGCATAGCAGCCTTCATTTGCAGAACCGGAGACGACATTGGCAGAGATCTTACCAGCTAAGACACCGTCCTCGGAATAGTATTCAAAGTTTCGTCCGCCAAAAGCCGTACGATGAGTATCCATACCAGGAGCATACCAGCCGGAGATTCCGTAAGTGATAGCTTCCTGACCAACGGAAGATCCCATTTCCTTAGCTAAATCCTTGTTCCAAGTGGAAGCGATGATGACTTCTGAGCAATAAGCGTTCATTAAGAAGTTAGAACTCTTATCCATGAAGGAAGAGAAGCCAGCCGGGCCATCATAGTCCTTAGTGGAGACTTTGCCGACTGCATCTAAGACAGCAGTGTTATAAGCACCATAATAGAGCATGGTAGCTAACTGTCCTTGAACGGTGGAATCAGTGTAGTCGACCTGATTCAGAAGTGTATCCCACTCCGAATCATAGTAGTTCTTGCCACGGAGGTTAGAGAGAGTATAGCCAGAATCAGCAACAGTGACTTCACTGTTGTCATAGGCCTTAGAACCATCGACATTTCCTAATTCAGTATTGGTGTTGACGTCAAATCCGGAAGCACTCATGTTGTTGTAATTGCTGACATAAGTACTGCCTAAGTCCTTGCTGGAAGCAGTCGGAGTTGTTGGCTGAGTAGAAGATAAGCTCTTTCTGGAAAGATTAGTGATATCAGACTGTTCCATATAGGAATTTGATTCTTCGAATTCGTTAGTGGCAGCCACAAACTTAGCGTTAGCATCAACAGTAGCTTTTTCAGGAGTAGTAGAAGGAGTGCCATCATCATTTAAGAGTGACTGAGCATCCTTTTCAGATTGACGGGGATTGGTGGAATCATAGACCTGAGTAGAACCAATGCTGACACTCTTATTGCCCCAAGAATCATGAGAATTCTTGCCAGCATAGATAGTGTAGTCACCGGCTTCTAATAAGTAGCAGCCTTTGGTTCCATCGCTGTTAGCATGCTTATAGGAATAGGAAGCCATTTCGTCTTCACCCCAAGTTAGAGTGACATCCTGACTGGCACCGGCTGCAAGAGTATCGGTCTTTCCAAACTCAATTAAGTTCTTGCTGGCTTTTTCTATTCCGTTAGCCTTATCGTAATCGGTATAAGGACTGTCATAGTAGATTTCAACTACATCCTTGCCAGCTACGGTGCCAGTGTTTTTGACTGTGACTGTAGCCGTAATATCATTACCAGACTGAGTTATTGACTTAAGTTCCTGAGTGAAGGTGGTGTAGCTTAAACCGTATCCGAAAGGATAGACAACGGTATCATCATAATTGATATATGATTCAGCTGAAGCTGTCTCATAATACTTGTAACCGATGTAGATGCCTTCTTCATATTCAAAGTAACCGACCTTAGTCTTGCTATCAGAACTGGTGATGTTATTGAAAGTGAAGTCACCGAAGTTCTTAGTAGCCGGATCGTCTTTTAAAGAAGCTGGATAGATATCAGCAGTCTTGCCGCTAGGATTGATCTTGCCGCAGAGAATATCAGCCATGGACTGGAAACCAGTTGAACCAGGACCGCCGACCCAAAGGATGGCGTCGACTTCATCCTTTAAATCACCTGTTTCTAATTCTCCTAATTCCATGACATTGGAGGAGTTGATGATGACAACGGTCTTCTTGCAGTTGTTGTGGGCAAACTTGATGGTGTCTCTTTCATAGTCAGTCAAAGCCAACTGATGCTTGGTACCATCAGCATAGGCATCAGCCTTCAAGTCCTGACCTTCCTGACCGCCTCTGGAGATGAAGACAATGCCAGTGTCTCCACTGACAGCTCCTTCATGACTGGTATAAATAGAGGGATTGATGTAATAGATGGTGTTAGTTCCACCAAAGGAAGTAGCAATAGCGGTCGTTCCATCAGCGGCAGCTAACTGCTCAATCGTGGCACCGCTTGTTAAGCCATCAATTGTGGAATTGACGGTGAAGTCATTTGCTAATGCTTCTTTCGGAGTGACGATATAGTCTTCCGAAGTGTTGACGTTACCAGATCCTGATCCACCATAGACTGGTGACTTATAGCCGGCACCGAAAGGAGCGACTTCGCTCTTTTCAGCTAAAGGAAGAGTATTGTCCTTATTCTTTAAGAGAACGAAACCATCATCGCAGAGTTTCTTGGTTGTCTTTGATCCAGCAATACGGGAATCAGTAGTCGAAGAATAACTCTTGGTGTTGTATTCAGTATCCCAATCTTCACTGCCCTCAGCTTTGACAACATGCAGCTGTCCTAAACCCATAGCCGTATCGATTGTGACGTGGAAACGATCTCCGACGATAGGTAAGGCAATAGCTAAGGCTAAGCAGACGGTCGACACCGGAATCATGATGGCAGCAAACTTACCAGCTCTCATCTTCAGTTTCTTAGGTTTCTCAGTAGGTGTGTTCTTGACTTCTTTTTCATCCATGCTCGTTTTCCTCCTTAGGGAATAGCCATTAAATAAGTGGCTTCCTGTAAGCGGTAACAAGATAGCATGAACGAGAAAAGGGCTGAGTATTTCAGCCCTAAGTGGTTAAAAACCGGCCGTAACCGGAAAACGATTATTCGGGTATTGGAATGGCAATATTTACGTTAAAAAGCCCATCATTATGGGAAAATACAGTGGTTCCCTTATACTTATCGACTATATAGGCGATTGACTTGGTGCCATAACCATGCAAATCTTTTTTATCCTTAGTTGTCTGAGGCAAACCATCTACAAATGAGACAGGGGTTTCACAGTAGTTATCGAAGTGAATCATGATGAAACCAAAACTGGCTTTGACATTGATGACAATGTTTCTTTTATCGACAGGCTCGTTTTCTAAAGCATCAATGGCGTTATCAATGGCATTACCAAAAAGAGAGAAAATATCAGAATCCTTAATAAAGGATAACTTAGAACCATCAGCCATGCAGGAGAGAGTTATATCATGGCTGGCACAATATAAGGATCGATCAGAAAGAACAGTATCCAAAGCTTTGTTTCCGGTCTTTACCGAAGTATTGAAGATACGGGCGTCTTCTTCTAAAGAATCAAGTGAAGCCTTGATTTCCTCGGAATCAGTCCTCTCTTTCAAGGCTCTGATCTGATGACGTAAATCATGAACCTTCATACTGATCAATTCATAGTTCTGCTGATTACGAATGTTATTCTCATTCTCAGTTTCTAATACTTGCTCTAAGCTTTTCTTCTCGACTTCTAAGGAAGTATTGCTAAAGACATTGAATTGAAGCAAGAGAGAAAGACCGCAGGAAATCATGGCATAAATTCTAGTTGACAAGCTTTCATCAGTTACACCATTTACAATAGCTGACCCCATAGTTGAATACATACTCAGAACATAAACAATTCCGATTACGATAGCTAGAATTGCTAAGAAGACCCAATTTTTGATCATCGTAGCATATTTAGGTTCTATTAATTTGACAAAGACAAAATAATATAACGTATAAGTAAATAGATAAGGTAATATGAAAATAATCCATTGAACTACAAGACTGGTGGTCTTACCTAACTGCAGATAGAGTAAACAAATAAAGTTATCGGTTAAGTTCTGAATGGTGTAAGCAGCCGCCGCAAAGAACATTGCTTCTTTGATGGAGACTTTGTTAATGAACCAGACATACAAGAAGGTTAGGACCATTATGAGGAAAAAGTGAGTATAGAACCAGGTTCCGATGATTAAGTTTTCACTGTAGTTGCAGATTAAAATAGCAATACCGGTATAACCCAATATTCCGACTAGCAGACGCAAATAGAAATGATCCCTTTTCTCAATCTTCAGCATAAAAGCAGAAGCTGCAATGAAGAGAGGAATAATGAAGCGGATGAAATTGTATCCTATTTCTGACCAGTTCATAAGTAATCTCCTAAATAACTGACAAAGTCTTTTTCAAAGTCATGCTTTTTACCTCTACTTAATGGCAGCTCCTGATTGTTGACAATGATGGAATCTTTTTTGATCATAGTAACGAATTTGAGGTTGATTAAGTAGCAGTTATTGCATTTAGAGAAACCTTTTCCTTTCAGTTTCTCTTCCTGTGAGGATAGAGAAGCTCTCTTGGAACGGTAGGACTTGTTGTCATCGAGATGGTAATAAAGATCATGATCCCGTACTTCAATATACGCAATGGATGGGATAGGAATCTTCCGTAAGCCGTTTTCATCATTGAAGAGGATATATTCATTATTCAGCAAGGTTAGCTTTTTGATGGCTTTATTAAGTAACTCCGATAAAGTAAAGAGAGTGACTGGCTTTAAGACATAGCCGACAGCATCTACTTCATAGCCACGGACAGCATATTGAGAAGCTTTGGAGACAAAAATAATCTGAACCTTTTTATCAAGCTCACGGATTTTTTTAGCTGCTTCTAAGCCATTCATATAAGGCATTTCAATATCGCTGACCACTATATCAAAACCAGGCTCATAATTACTGTAGAATTTCAGGCCATCTTCAAAGCAGGTGATAGTCAAAGCCTGTTGACTGTCTTGTTGATATTGTGAAAGCTTTTTCAGGAGATTCTCTTTGTCACTTAAAGAGTCTTCCACTAATGCAAGTTTATACATAGCTGCTTTATTTTAGCATTTTCTTATCTGCTCTTAGCTTTTTTAAGTGAAAGGGAGCGAAAACTGATTCAAATTATGGCGTAAAAGGCGTACTTATCAGTCCGGATAATGAAAACAAATCTTCTTTTCTTTCCTATGAAACCATTCTTATAAATACTTCCAATTAAATAGGTTACGGCAAAAAATCGACAAGTTGTGTCAAAGAAATGGAAAGCGCTTTTAATAAGGTTTATGTTAATCTCAAACGTTGTTTAACGAAGGGGAAACTATGAAAAACAAAGAGACTCTTGATTCAATGACTTTGGAAGAAAAAGCTAACCTTACATCTGGAAAAGATTTCTGGCAAAGCCAAGGCAATGATGAAAAGAACATTCCGTGTATGTTTTTATCTGACGGCCCTCACGGCATCAGAAAACAGATGGCCGCTGCTGATCATTTAGGATTAAATGAGTCAGTTAAGGCTACTTGCTTCCCAACCGCTGCTACGATGGCATCAAGCTGGGATATTTCATTAGGACAGGAATTAGGAAAAGCATTGGGTGCTGAAGCGGTTGCTCAGAAAGTCAATGTCTTATTAGGGCCTGGTATGAATATGAAGAGAAACCCTCGCTGTGGAAGAAACTTCGAGTATTTCTCTGAGGATCCTTATCTTGCTGGTAAGATGGCTGCTTCCTATGTCAATGGTATTCAGTCCAATGGTGTCTCGGCCTGTATTAAGCATTTCTGCTGCAATAACCAGGAATTAAGCCGTATGACGATTGATACCGTAGTTGATGAAAGAACCTTAAGAGAAATTTATCTCACTGGTTTTGAAATCGCTGTTAAAGAAGGACATCCTAAGACGTTGATGTCTTCCTACAATATGGTTAATGGCACTCATGTTAACGAGAATATGCATATCATGAGAGATATTCTCCGTAATGACTGGGGCTATGAAGGGGTAGTTGTTACTGATTGGGGCGGAGAAAATGACCGTATCAAGGGATTAGTAGCCGGCAATGAGCTGGAAATGCCTGGCAATAACGGCGATACTGTCAAAGATGTCATCAAAGCTGTTCAGAACGGTACTTTAGCTGAAAGTGTCTTAGATGAGGACGTTGATCGTTTCATCACCTTAGCCAGAGATACTGATAAAGTCTTCAAAGACGGCAAGAAACATGAATTCAATGTTGATGCCCATAATTTAGTTGCCCAGAAATGTGCTGAGCAGAGTATGGTTCTCTTGAAGAACCAAGGCAGCATTCTTCCTTTAAAGCCGGGTACTAAGGTCGCCATTGTCGGTGACTTTGCTAAAAAGCCTCGTTATCAGGGTGCGGGATCTTCAGTCGTTAATCCGACCAGACTTGAAAACACTTTGGATTCAATGAAGTACTTCCCTGAACTTACCTTTGTCGGATATGAAGCTGGCTATAACCGTTATGGCAAGAAAGATAAGAAGGCTCTGAAGAAGGCTTTGGAGTTAGCTTCCAAGGCTGATATCGTTCTTCTTTATTTAGGTCTTGATGAATTGACGGAAGCTGAAGGCTTGGATCGTCTTAACCTTAATCTTCCTGAAAATCAGATCAACTGTGTCCGTGAATTAGCTAAGGCTGGAAACAAGATTGTTGCGATTTTAGCCTGTGGTGCTCCGGTCAAGCTTGATTGGGCTGATGAATGCGAAGCTTTGCTTCATACTTATTTAGGTGGTCAGGCTGTTGCCAGAGCTACTTTGAATGTCATCACCGGAAGAGTCAATCCTAGTGGTAAATTAGCTGAAACTTATCCGAATAAGTATCATGATGTTCCTTCAGCTTCTCACTTTCCAGGAAAAGAAAAGACAGTTGAATACCGTGAAGGACTCTACATTGGTTATCGTTACTATGATACTGCTTTACTTCAGATTAAATATCCATTTGGTTATGGCTTAAGCTACACTAAATTCGAGTATTCCGATTTTAAGCTTGACGATAAAGGTGTTTCTTTCAAGATTACTAACGTCGGAAGTCGCGATGGCGCTGAAGTTGCTGAAATGTATGTTGCGGGTGTCAACCTTAAGGTCTTCCGTCCTAGAAAGGAACTTAAGGGCTTTGCTAAGGTCTTCTTAAAGAAGGGTGAAAGCAAGACAGTTCGCATTGACTTCGATGACAAGACCTTCCGTTATTGGAACGTTAAGACCAATAAATGGGAGATTGAAGGCGGCATCTACAACATCATGATCGGTGCTTCTATTGAAGACATCAAGTTATCTCAGACCATGAATGTCAAAGGTACTGTTGCTCCTAATCCGTATAATCCTGCTAAGCTTCCTTCTTATTATTCCGGTGAAGCCGCTAATGTCTCCGATGAAGAATTCACGACTCTCTTAGGGCATAAGATTCCTAATAGTCACTATGATTTCTTCAAAAAGAACCGTATCAAGGTTACCTATAATACTACGGTCAATGAACTTCGTTATTCGAAAGGCTGGACAGGAAGATTATTTAGCTGGGCTATTCGCTTTGCCATCAAGTTCTTAAAGTTCTTCGGCAATGTCACTATGTCCAATACCTTAATCATGGGTGTGGAATTCCAGCCGATGCGTGGAATCTCCAGAATGACAGGCGGTGCCATCTGCTGGTACCAGCTGGATGGTATGATCACGATGTTCAACGGTCACTTCTTCAAAGGTCTCCATCAGATGATTAAAGGCAAGAAGAGAAATAAGAAAGAACTTAAAGCTCTTAAGAAGACTCTGACTGATGAAAAGGATGCTGGCAAGGATATTCCGGTTTGTCCTAAGGAAAAACCTAAGGATATCAAACAGGCTGAAGCCTATAAGTCTGAAGTCAAAGTAGTTGAGAAGGCGGATGATAAGAAAACGGCTGCTAATCCGGATGAGAAGAAATAAAGGAGCTAGATAACATGGCTAGAGCAGTAATTACTAAAGAAGAGAAAGCCAAGATTGTCGCTGAATACAAAGCTAAGAAGGCTGCTGAGTTAAAGGAAGAGAAGGCTGAAGAAGCTGAACGTGCGGCTATTGAGAAAGCTAAATCCCCTGAGCAGAAGAAGGAAGAGGCTGCAGCTAAGAAGAAAGCCGATGCCGAAAAGAAAGCGGCTGACAAAGCTGCTGCCGAGGCTGATAAGAAAGTCAGAGCTGAAGCTAAAGCCAAAGAAAAAGCTTACTTAGCAACTCTTTCCAAGGAAGATCAGGACAAGTATTTGGCTGACAAGAAAGCTAAGGAAAAAGCCTGTGTCGATTCCGCCTTTGAGGAATATAAGGTTAAGCATGCTCAGGAAGTCGGCGAAAAGAGGGCAGCTTTAGAAGCTCGTTATGATACTGGTGCAATTATTCATCTGTTCTTCTTCAATATGGGACAGTCGAAGTTCTGCCAAGGATATATGAATTGGTGGAGAAAGCTGAACATTGCTCATCCTACTCTTGGCAAGTGGCTCTATCAGATTTTCTTCTTCATCGTCTTCTCTGAAGGTGTCACTATCTGGCAGTATTTGCTTCTTACCTTCTTACCGATGTCCTTTGGTATCGGCTTAGCTGGAACTGAATTCATGTGGCCTAAGCTCTTAATGGGGCAGGCACCAGACGGAACTCTTCTGTATTGGAACATCTTAGGTTATACAATAAAGTATGAAGGAGGAGCTGTTGCTATCGGTGGTGGTCTTGGCTATTTCATTGCCTTCGAAATCGCCACTTTCACGGCTCAGTGCATCAACTTCCCGTTGCAGAGAAACATTACTTATAAGTCACACGGTAATCCGTGGTATCAGGCTATGTGGTACTTCATCGGTTGGGTAGTTATTTCCTTCTTATGCAATGCTATCAACGGTCTTTGGATTCCGTTTGCTCAGGTTTATCTTAATCCTGCTTTATACAACATCCTTGTTATGGTCGCTACTGGCGGTATCTCCATGGTTATCTTCTTCTTCATATTCCGTATTATCTTCCCTGCCGGCAGTGCTAGTGATGATAAGAAAGAAGTTAAGAAGACTGAGACTACAACTACTACTCAGGCTTAATAGACTACTGACTGACCCTGCTAACCTCCTTGGCAGGGTCTTTTATTTGGAAAAAATATTTTTTTAAACTTGTTAATATAAACTGTACGAACAAGTTTAAAAGAATCTATTTCATCAAAAAAACGCCTAAGTGTTTAGCTTAGGCGTCTATTATGTTATTCGGTTATTTACTTCTTATTGTCATCGTGATGCTTATCAGTGACTTCTTTTCTGATTCCCATCAGGACATCATAGATTTCCTTATCGGTGGCATTAGGATTCTCTTTGATGTATTTATCGAATTCACCGATGATATCACCCATATAAGGCTCCTCAGCTTCTTCTTCGAAATTCTTCTTATTCTCTTCTTCCATCTGATCACTGTGCTCTTTCTCGGCTTTGACAGTATTGCTATCAGTCATGTAGGTCGGATAAGTGTCATCTAATTTCAGATACTCATCTTTCGGATCAAAGTATCTGAAGAGGACTCTGAAGTGGACAGCAACATCCTTTAATGCAAAGAAAAGCAGATCTTTGATCTCTTTTTCCTTATCCTGATATTCTTTTGGAGCTTCGACTGTGATGTTTAATCTGAAAGCCGTCTGTTCCACACCGTTATGAATGATGAAACCCTCCGGTGCGAAGAACTCCAGTTCTTCATCTTTGACGCCATAGGCTTTAACTAAAATCGGATGAAGCTTTCTGGTTTCATCAATAGCCTGATAAGTATCCATTCCTAATAAAGTAACAATAATCATGATTCTATCTCCTTTAGATTGATTCATTTCCAGGATCGACATTGATGCTGATCTCCACATCCTTATTGGCAAGACGAATGACTTTCAAACCATCCAGAATCGGGCTTGCTTCTTCGAAGGACTTATATTTTAGCAGGATATTACGATAATATCTGCCATTCATATGAGGAATATAGGGAGCTGAAGGCCCATAAATATTGAAGCGTTTGTCTCCGACTTTCTCATCCAAGTACTTTCTGACTAGATTGGCGACATCATCCGCTTTCTTTCTATCGATGGCTTTGATGATGATTCTAGTAAGAAACGTATATGGCGGGTATTGATATTTTCTTCTTTCTTCCATCTCAAAGCTATAAAAACTTTCATAATCCTGTTTAGCCGCTAACTGAATGACTTGATTGTCGGGAACGGTGGTCTGAATCAGGACTCTTCCTTTTTTCTCACCTCTGCCTGCCCTTCCGACAAACTGAGAAATGAGGTCAAAGGTTTCTTCATTGGCAAGATAAGTCGGAAGATTAAGTGAGCTTTCGGCATTGATGATGCTAGCTAAAGTAACTAGTGGAAAGTCATGTCCTTTAGCAATGACTTCGGTACCGACTAGGATATCGGTTTCTCCTAGGGACACACTCTGCAGGATTTCGTGGCGGACGTCATTGGAGGAGACATCGGAATCAAGACGAGTGATCTTACTAGTCGGGAAAAGCATTTTAAGCTCTTCGTAGACTCTTTCGGTCCCATATCCTAATGATAGGAAGCCATGGCTTTTACAGTCACAGGTATATTCCTGAACGGGTATTTCATATCCGCAGTGATGGCAACGAAGGGTTTCACTTCTTTTATGATAGTTAAGAGGAATATCACAGTTGGGGCAGACAGCGGTCTTATGGCATTTACGGCACACATATAATGGGGAATAACCTCTTCTGTTAATCAGAATCATTACCTGCTCATGTTTAGCTAAGGTAGTTTTGATTTCTTCTATCAGTGGCTTTGATAAAAGAGAGGAAACCTGCGGAACGTAGTTCTCAGGATTATTCATGTTGACGATCGTTAAGTCCTTATCCTGATTCTTAGCAAAACGGGTTTTCAGATAAAGAGGTTCATAGATGCCTTTTAAGGCTCGGGCTTTATCAATGATCCTTGGTGTAGCAGAACCTAGGAGTACTTTGCAGTCTTCGATTTTGCTTCTCATCAAAGCTACCTGATCAGCATCATAGAAAGGTACCGTATCCTGCTTGTAGGTTGAGGAATGCTCCTCATCAATGATGATCAGGCCAAGATTCCTGATAGGAGCAAAGATTGCTGACCTAGTTCCTAAGACAATCCTTGTTTCCCCTGAAACGATTCTCTGATATTCATCATATTTCCGAGCATCCGATAATGAGGAATTTAAAATTGAAATAGTATCTTTGAAGTAACTGGCGAAGAGATTAGCCAGTTGGTCTGTCAAAGCAATCTCTGGTATTAAGACTAAAACGCCTTTCGATTCTTGTAAATACTTTTCAGCCAGACGGATATAGACTTCAGTTTTACCAGAACCAGTGACGCCTTGAAGCAGGAAGGTCTTATTCTTGGAAGAGAGGACCTCGTCATAGACTTGCTGCTGTTCCTTAGTTAAGTCAAAGTCCTTCATTTCCTTGGTGAGGAGCTCCGGTATTCTTGACACTGGCACTTCTTCTACTTCAATAGCTTTCTTTGAAAGTAAAGAATTATAGGAAGCTTTAGCCGTAATCTGACTTTTCCGGATTCCGTCTTTAGAAGCCTGAATCTTCTGATAGAGGTCTCTTTCTTTTTTCGATAAAACTAAAGAAGCATTCAAAGGTAGGATTTTAACAAATGGTATGGTTTTAGCCTGTGGCTTTTTTAAGGCACTGTCTTTTGGCTTTAATGACGGAGGCAGGAAACTGGCTAAGACCTTTATTAAGTCAGCTTTATAGTAATTGCTGACTTCGTAAGCTAACTTGAAAAGATTGTCATCCAGCAAGGGTTCAGAATCAATCTTTTTGATGATTTTTGCCAGATGGATGTCATTTGTTTTCTGATATTCCTCTAAAGAGATAGTCTCTTTAGTTGGTTCTTCCAATACAAAACCGGTAGTTTCTTTGGAAGGTCCAAAAGAAACTAAGACCCGCATGCCTTTATGAATGGTATCATCGTCAGTCCAATAATCAAAAGGACGGTCAAGGCTGACTACCGCCCTTCCTATTAAGACTTTGACTAAGTAAAACATCACTTGGTAGTATTCTTAATTAAGGACGCTTAATGACGTATTCCTTACTGACAGGATTGCCAGCTTCGACATTTTTGATATAGGTAAGACGGTTATTGACCACTTGTTTGAAACGAAGAGCTGTCTTATTCAGAGTATAGTTGGTTAAGACCACATCATAATTGTCTTTCAAAGCCATTTCCTTTTTGGCTTTTTCTAGTCGAGCCTGAATCTGTTCTTCTGTCTCTGTATTACGGAGACGGATTCTTCTTTCCAGTTCTTCCATTGTCGGAGGAATGACAAAGACAGCTAAAGTATAAATGCCACGGTACTGTTTCATGACTTGCTCAGCACCATCAGCTTCAATTTCCAATAAGACATTACGTCCTGCTAATAGATGAGTGTCAACAAAGGATTTAGGTGTGCCATAGTAGTTACCGCAGTAATTCACATATTCGATGAAATAGTTTTCTTTGATTTTCTGCTCGAATTCCGGAAGGCCAACATAAATATAGTCCTTGCCGTTCATCTCTCTGAATCTTTTAGGACGAGTAGTCATGGAAACGGAATAATCGACTTTGAAATCCGGTTCATGATTAAGCTTTTTTCTTAGGCTGCCTTTGCCTACTCCGGAAGGTCCGGAGAGAATAATTAATAATCCTTGCTTCATAACTCTATTTTACCACACTTTCTTTTTATTATCGGGTAGGTAACAAGAGGGATATCTTCTTCTGATTAGTTTGTTCCAACTGAATCGTTATTGGTTTTAATCTCAACTTTATATGGAGTTTTACTCCTAATGGCTCTGACTAAGTCTGAAAGGAAGAGACTGGCTTCTTTAGACATAGTAGCATGCCTATTGATATAGATGGCTACTGATTTTCTCATATTCTTGGACTTGAATTTGATAAAGAAGGCATTTTTACTTTCCTGAGCTTTTTTAATATCAGCATAATGGATTAGCTTAGTATGGTTACCCTCTTCGGTTAGAGCTCCCTAATAGGCTTCCATTAAGAAACTATCATTTTTCTGTTAGATTCACCAATCGTTTGTCTTAGATACTTCTTAGGGAGATAAACTAAAGAATAACCATCAAAACATAGTAAGAACAAAGTCGATACACAGATAGATAATTCTTCAACTAAGAAGCTTGGATAAGTAATCAGGAAGATGATAGCAGCTAATAACCCTAAACCGCTGACAATGAAGATGCCAAGAATTGTGACTTTGTAGGTGAAAAAATCAAAGAGCGGAAAGTTTTTTCAGTATTGGGGTTATCATCAACGATTTTATAGAGAACCTTGGAATCATTAAGAGGTGTAGGAGCTACTAATCTGATTGTTGAATCAATTATAGGAAGCTTAGCTTTTTCTTTCCTTTTAGTAGAAGAGCAAATAATCAGAAGAACGATGGCGGCTATTAATGAAATCACAAGCAGTGGGATAACTATTGATAGGATAACCGACCAGGCGGAACTAGCTTTTGTTGCTCCAGTATCGGGGTCAACAGGAGAAGATGACATACCGATAATACAGGCAATCAATCCAATCAAGGAGACTACACTAAGTGAGAAGGCAACAATTAAAGTTATTTGCTTTCTCTTCATACATTCAATTTCTCTTGTATTTCTTTCTTATGGTATTTTCGAATAAGGGGATCAACTTCCGCACTAATGAATTCCTTAGTCTGAGAAGAACTGCGGCCAGTGAATTTGATAGGATCAATGATAGCAGCGATTTCTTCTTTGGTCAGGCCGAATTGAGGATCATTACTTATTTTATCAAGAAGAGTATTCGGTTTTCCGTTCTTCATGTCATCACCACTGGCCTGCGAATATTCTCTCAGCAATTCATGGATTTGTTGTCTATCTTTGCCTTTCTTGACAGCTTCCATCATGATATTTTCGGTTGCCATGAAAGGTAGATTCTCTTTGACTCTCTGCTCAATGATTTTCTTATTGACTACTAAGCCATCGGTGATGTTGATATAGACACTAAGTAAGGCATCAACGCCTAAGAAACATTCTGAGATGGTTAGTCTTCTATTAGCGGAATCATCAAGGGTTCTTTCTAAGAACTGGGTACCGGCAGTAAAATCACTATTCAAGGAATTCAGGATGATGTATCTTGATAAACCGGACATTCTCTCTGCCCGCATCGGATTACGCTTATAAGGCATGGCAGAGGATCCGACTTGATCCTTCTCAAAAGGTTCTTCCATTTCTTTGAAGGATTGAAGGATTCTTAGGTCATTAGAGAACTTATAGGCTGAGGATGCAACACCGGCTAAGCAGTTCAGCAGATATGAATCTTCTTTTCTAGTATAGGTTTGACCGGAGACCATGATTGGTGATTTGAATCCCATCTTTTTTACTATCAATTCATCCAGCTTCTTGACTTTCTTTTCATTGCCTTTGAAGAGATCCATGAAGCTTGCCTGAGTTCCGGTTGTTCCTTTACAGCCTAAAGGCTGTAAGTTATCTAACTGATATTGGATATTCTTAGTATCGATAACTAATTCATTCATCCATAATGTGGCTCTTCTTCCGATGGTTGTCATCTGAGCTGGCTGAAGATGAGTATAAGATAAGCAAGGCAAGTCCTTGTATTTAAGGGCAAACTTCTTTAGGTTCACTAAGACCTGAGCAATCTTAGTAAGTATTAATTTACTGGCTTCCTTCATGATGATCATGTCGGTGTTGTCATCGACATAACAGCTAGTAGCACCTAAATGGATGATACCTTTAGCCTTAGGGCACTGCAAACCATAAGCATAAATATGAGCCATGACATCATGTTTGACAATCTTTTCTCTTTCATGAGCAACATCCAGATTCAGGTTATCCTGATTCTTCTTCAGTTCATCAATCTGGTCTTGAGTGATATCAAGACCTAATTCTTTTTCGGCTTCAGCTAAATAGACCCACAGTCTTCTGAAGGTCTTGAATTTATATTCTTCTGAAAAGAGATATTGCATCTCAGGACTGGCATAGCGAGTAGAAAGAGGAGAAACATAACTAGAATAATTATTGGATTCCATACCAAGGCTCCTTAAGCATTATATTAGTTTAGCAAATCAACCTTAAAATTAATATAACCTCTTATGGCAAAGATAGTCAGAAAAAGCCGCAGTCAGATTGTCTTTAGCCTTCTTTTTCAATTCTTCTATTGGCAATGGAGAACCAGTAGTCAAAGATAGGAAAGATATGTTGCCTTTATTGGAAAGCTCCTGCATCACATCCGCATCAATTTGTCCACCGATAGCCAGAACGGGTATCTTCTTTGAAAAGGCAAACTGAATCAGACGATAAGGAGCTTTTCCGTTGAGTGTCTGACTATCAATGTGTCCTTCACCAGTAATGATAAAATCAGCGCCTTTAACGGCTTTCTGGAAGGCATTTGAGGAAATGATGTCATTAGCTCCTGAAATTAATTCACAGGGCGTGAACGCAAGAAAACAGGCTCCTAATCCGCCACAGGCTCCGCTGCCTATTTTGGAAGAGATATCTTTCTTTATTACCTTGGTGATCAAGTCATTGAAGTGCCTCGTTTTCTTTTCTAAAAGAGGTAATTCCTCAAGACAGGCTCCTTTTTGTTTAGCAAAGACATAAGTAGCACCATTGGTTCCTAAAAGAGGATTAGTAACATCAGTTAAGATACTGAATTTGGATTCTTTGATCCTAGAATCGAAGTCAGTGGTATCTATTGAAGTGATTTGATCTAAAGTACCGCCTGTCGGAATAAAAGACTTTTGTTCTTTATCTAAGAATCTCATCCCTAGAGCCTGTAACATGCCTGATCCTAAATCATTAGTAGAGGAGCCACCTAATCCGATCTTAAAATTCCTGATTCCTGTATTCAAAGCATCCTTAATGGCTTCACCTAAACCATAGGTTGTTGTTAAAAAAGGATTCGCTCTTTTACCGGCTTTGACTAATCCAAAGAATTGACAGCTTTCTATAATTGCTGTCTTTCTGTCAGTCAGTAAGTACTGAGCTTTGATTTTCTCATTAAGAAAAGGCCCGGTGGTTTCAATTCTGATTATTTTAAAATGATGTTTTTCAATTGTTTTATAACTTTCAAGAGTCCCGTCCCCGCCATCTGCTAAAGGAAAAGAAACAAGCTTTGCTTTTTTATCAAAGCAAATAAGACAACTTTTCAGCGCTGAAATTACTTCCTTCGAGGTCATGGTTCCTTTGAAGGGAGCCGGTGCTAAAACTATTTTCATTTTGTTCTTTAATTCTTTAGATAGGATGTTATATTATTCTACTCGAGGTAATTATAAAATGAGTGGAAAATCAACAAAAATCACGGTTTCGTCTAAAGGAATGCTGATTATTGAATCAACTATTCTTTTAGTAATTGGTATTCTCTTCTGCTGTTCAGTATCAGTAGATTCGATGGTCAACTACTGTTTAGGAATCCTATTGATCCTTTGTGGCGTATTCTCAATTGTCACTGCCTATATTCAGAGGCATACTGCTTTCTCAGTTGAGGGGCTTTCAGCTGCCGGTTTGATTGCTTTAGGTGTCTTCTGCTTTGTGGTTGGCTTTAATTTCACTGCCTTCATCGATTTGTTCTTAATTACTACTGGTGCTTTACTTCGTGTTGATGGTTTGATTGGATTGACTTTGAAGAGAAACACGAATGTCATCATTGTGGAATTAGTCTTAGGCGCTATTATGCTGACTTTA
>Ga0172378_10002010_pt1 | contig 18977 bp, 12 predicted proteins | sample GrowelOW332metaG_FD_119755 | JGI IMG/M metagenome (GOLD analysis project Ga0172378, IMG submission 119755) | Groundwater microbial communities from an aquifer near a municipal landfill in Southern Ontario, Canada - Pumphouse #3_1 metaG | ecosystem: Environmental > Aquatic > Deep subsurface >... | reverse complement strand
TTAGTTTTGTTAATTAAAGTTAATTTTTAATGATACAATCAACACTTTTAAGTTTTTGTGTTAGTTATTAAATAATTTTTATATATTTTTACACTTTTTTTAATATCCTTCTTGCTTTTGAAGACTATATTTTATTTAATAAAGGCAGTTAATAGATAAAGGAAAAAACAACATGAACAACTATTTAAAGACATATTCGATTTATCAAGTATACGTTAGAAATTTTACTCCAGAAGGAACCTTCAAAGCTCTCATAAATAAATTAGACTATATAAAGGATTTAGGAGTCAAAATTATTCAATTATTACCAGTTAATGAAATTGGAGTTGATGGTCGAAAAGGAACTTTAGGATCACCATACGCAATTAAGGATTATTACAAAATAAATCCTGAATTAGGCACACTTGAAGATTTAAAGGAATTAATAAACGAAATACACAAGAAAGATATGCTTGTTATTCTTGATGTTGTTTTTAATCATACTTCACGTGACTCAGTATTGTTATCAGAGCATCCATGCTTCTTCTATAAAAATAATGAAGGCAAGTTTGCAAATCGTTTCGGTGATTGGTCAGATGTATATGATTTAGATTATAGTCAAAACGGATTAATCGAATACATTACCGATGTTTTAGTTTACTACACTAAATTAGGTTTTGATGGTTTTAGATTTGATGTTGCAAGTTTGCTCCCAAGAGAATTCTATCAATTCGCTATTCCAGCAATCAGAAAAATTAACAAAGATTCAATCTTATTAGCTGAAGCTGTTGAACCAAGTTTTTCCGGATATATTCGTGAAAATCAAGGAAATTCCATTTGTGATGCTGAATTATATTCATTAGGATTTGATTTATTGTATAGATATTCAAACTTCCCATACCTTAAAAGATTTTTCGCGACAAAAGAAAATATTTATCTCGAACTATATAAAGAAGGTTTATATTTAGATAATATTTCTAATCCTGAATACGCCCTCAAAATTGGCACTATTGAAAATCATGATTGCCAAAGAATTGCTGACATTACAAAATATGACCCAATGCGCCAAAGTATTATGGCATTTAGCTTCTTTATCAAAGGAACTGGATTTATATATAATGGCCAATAATCTAAATATTATGTCCGTCCAAGTTTATTCGAAAAAGAAACAATAAATTTAAAAGTTGAAGATCAAAATTACTTTAATTTTTTAAAGAAATTAATTCAATTAAAGAGTGATAAAATTAATTTAAATTTGGTTCAAACTAATGTTTTAAATGTACCAGGAAAAGTCATTTGTCTTAAGAATATTTATAGCGATAATACTTATCAAATTGGTCTTTTTAATTTTAGCGAAAACCCAGTGACTATTACTTCTTCCGAACTAAAAGATGGAACTTATTTAGACCTTATTTCTAACCAAAAAATCATTATTAAAAATAATAAAATTAAAGTAAATATGCCTTTATATTTAAAAGAAATTAACGACAGTATTTCTTGTTAAGATCTTTAAATTTCTTAATTAAATACTTATCTTGAAGCTCATTATTAATAAATCGGTAACACCAGTTATCTTCATTTACTGTGCCTGGTTTATTCATTCGATAATGCTTGTCTTGCATTAAAATATCTTGCATTGGGAGTACTAAACAACTTTCATTAGAAACATATAGAATTTCAATTGATTTATTAAAAAGGTACTTTAAAGATACTAGATTTCTACTAAATTCAATTTTAAGTTCTTTACAGATAGTTTCAAAATTATTAACCAACTCTTCATTATTGATGTTTTCTTTTAAGAAACCACGTAAGGTATTTGAGTCGTGATTACTAGAATAAATGATTGAAGAATCATCATAATTTAATGGAGAATTGTTATTATTTTCAATATTATCAAATCCAAAAATGAAAATTCTGATATCTGGATATCCGCATTCTCTAATAAATCTATAAACATGTTCATCCTTTAAACCAACACCTGAAGCAATTAAAGATTTATTCTTTTTATCTTTGAAAAAATCTAAACGAGGACCTTCCATAAAAAAGCCTTTTTTAGTATTCATAAAACTATAAGGCATCGCATAAAATTGGTAAAAACCTCTAAAGTGATTCATACGAACATAATCATAAAGTTCTAATGCTTTATTGATACGCTCATTCCACCATTTATAGTTGTTAACTTTCATGTATGACCAGTCATAAAGTGGATTTCCCCAACGTTGTCCTTGCTTATTAAAAGCATCACTTGGATAACCAGAAATATATTCAATTTGGTTGTTTTTACCAACTAAAAATAAATCTGGATGGAAATAAAATTCAACGCTATCAAGTGATAAATAATATGGAATATCACCAACAATTTTTATTCCTTTATTATTTGCGTATTTTTTTAAGATTCTCCATTGTTTTAAGAAAATAAATTGAGTAAATATATAAAATTCATATTCTTTATAGTAGTTTTTTAGCACATAATCACCAACTATTGGTGTATAGGTTCGATATTCAAGCGACCAATTATACCAAGCTTCATTATGATTATGATCTTTAATTGTCATATACATAGCAAATTCTTTAAATTCATCTATTTCTTTAAATTTTCTAAACTCATAACTACTTTTGTCAAAACGTCTATAAGCATGATATAAAATTATTTTTCGTGAATCCCAAACAGCTTTAAAATCTACTTTTTCAGGGTTTTTACCAAAGGAAACGCCTCTAAAATCAGTTTTCTTAAGTAAACCTTCATCAAGTAAAAGATCAAAATCTATAAAAGCAATATTAAAACAGAAAGCACTATTTGTTTGATATGGTGAATTTGCAGGACCTGCTGGATTTAATGGTAATATTTCCCATCTTGAAAATCCACATTCACTAAGCCAATCAACAAATTTATACGCTTCTTTACCTAAACTACCTATTCCATACTTACCAGGTAATGATGAAATATGTAAAAATACAGCACTTTCTTTCATAAACATATGATAAACTACCTAACCTAAAAAGACAAAAAGAAAATAAATATGTTCATTCTTTTATTCAATAAAACTAAGAGATTAGAAAAGTATCAATTTTTACTAAATAAATCTCACTTTTAATGGAGAAATACTGATAAAAAGTCTATAATATTTAAATATATGTTGGAGGACAATTAGATATGTCAAAAGTCATGGCTGTTAATGCCGGAAGTAGTAGTTTAAAATTTAAGCTCTTTGAGATGCCAGAAGAAAAAGTAATTTGTTCAGGAAATGTCGAAAGAATCGGACATACTGATGCAATCTTTGGTATCAAATATAATGGAGAGTCTCACAAAGAAGTATTAAATGTGCAAGATCATGGTGTTGCTGTTAAACTTGTTATGGATGCTTTAATTAAAGATCAAATTATTGAGTCTTATGACGAAATCAAAGCAATCGGTCACCGTATTGTTCAAGGTGGTCCTTATTTTTCAGAATCTACCATCATTAATAAAGATGTATTAGATAAAATTGAATCATTAATACCACTATCACCAAATCACAATGCAGCTGAACTTTTAGGTATAAATGCATTTATGCAAGTCTTACCTACCACCCCAGGCATTTGTGCTTTCGATACTGCTTTTCATCAAACACAAAGCGAAGTTGATAAAATTTTCCCAATTCCATACGAATATACTGAAAAGTACTTAATTTATCGTTATGGTGCTCATGGAACTTCTCATAAATATTTAAGTGAAGAAGGTCTTAAATATGTTAACAATAATATCCATTCAAGAATGATTGTTTGTCACTTAGGAAGCGGAGCATCAATAACTGCCGTTAAAGATGGTAAATCCGTTGCTACCACTATGGGACTTACTCCTACAGGTGGAATTATGATGGGAACTCGTACTGGTGATATCGACCCTTCAGTTTTCTATTATGTTTGTAAACAAACTGGTAAAGATCCAGAAACAATTTATCAAGAATTTAGCAAAAAATCCGGATTAAAGGGTGTTTCAATGATCAGTGATGATTCTCGTGATTTAGAAAATGCTGCTTTAAAAGGTGATAAACAAGCGATTTTAGCCAATGATTTATGGGCTAGAAGAGTTGCTGATTTTATCGGTCAATATTATGTAAGATTAGGCGGCTGCGATTTAATTATTTTTAGTGCAGGTATTGGAGAAAATAGTTCACTCTATCGTAAACTTGTCCTCGATAATGTTAAAGAAGCACTTCATCTTGAATATGATGAAAAGATCAATGAAGAGATTCATGGTGGAAAAGAAGGTATTTTATCAACAGCAAATTCTGCAATCAAAGTTGTTGTTATTCCTACAAACGAAGAATTAATGATTGCAAGAGATGCTTACAACAAGTTGTTAAAATAACAGGAGTATTTATGGATTACTTAAAAGAAGAATTTAGTCGTAATAAAAGCGTATATGGAAAGATTTTAAAAGAAATCATTAAACACGATCATATCGTTGTTTTTAGACATATTATGCCTGACTTTGATGCCTTAGGTTGCCAATTTGGTTTAGAAACTTGGCTCAAAGATAATTTCCCAAATAAAGAAATTAGAACAGTTGGTGATAACCATGTTGAATTTTCAGGTAAACTTTTTCCAAACGTTAACAAAGTTACTGATAAATATTTAGATGAACCATTCTTAGCTATTGTTTTAGATGTTGGCGATATCAAAAGAATTGCTGATCCACGATTCCAAAAAGCGGATTGCGTCATCAAAATTGACCATCACCCATTCACTGATAATATTGCTCAAATCGCAATTACTGAAACAGAAAAATCATCTTGTGCAGAAATTGTTGCTGGAATGTTAATCTTTTTAACGAAGAAAAAATACAAATTATCAGCCAAAGCTGCTAGATATTTATATATTGGTATAGTTGGAGATAATGGTCGTTTCTTATATAATTCAACTTCACCATTTACCTTTAATGTTGCAGCTGAACTCGCTAATACTGGTTTAAACTTAACCAAGATTTATGAAGAAATGTATACAAAAACAATTAAAGATTTAGATTTTATCAAATATGTTATTAGCAATTATAAACTTTCAAAACATGGCGTTTGTTACTACACTTTAACTGATAAACAAGAAAAAGAACTCGGAATCACTTGTGATGAAGGTAAAATGAATGTTAACTTCTTCTCAAACTATGAAGGCATCAATATTTGGTGTTCAATCAGTGAAGATGTTACTGAACCATGCTACAGAGTTTCATTAAGAAGTAGAAACTATCGTATTGATAAAGTTGCAAATCAATTCAAAGGTGGCGGACACGAACAAGCCGCTGGATGTCAAATTGCAGACTTAACTGAACTTCCAAAATTAATTGAAGCTCTTGATAAAGTTGTCATTAATAAGGAGAAATAAGCGTGTTTGCTCCACTTCATCTATATAGTGAATATTCATTTTTAGAAAGTGGCGTTCTTCTAGAAAATGCTTTTAAAAAGGCAAAAGAATTAGGGTACACCACTTTAGGTATTACTGACCGTAATATCTTAATGGGATACCCTCTTTTTAATAAACTTTCTAAAAAATACGGAATTAAACCTATTTTTGGAATGGATTTAAATATTGAAGGTAATTATTTTTCTCTTTTTGTTAAAACTGAAGATGGTTATAGAAATATTTCTAAATTATCTTCACTTCTTAGTAAAAGAGAGATTTCTTTAGCAGAGTTAAAACTCTATTCAGATGGATTAGTCGTAATTATTTCTAGTCTTTCTCCACTCTTTAAAGATATAAATAATGAATTTAAAAATGAATTAATGCTGATTGCAAAAGGAATTGATCAAGATTGTTTCTTTATCGGTTTAGAAATTTATTCATTTGATAATGTTGAACACGATAAAGAAATACGAAATTTTGCTCAACAATATAACTATAATTTATTAGCTTTCCCTTTAATTAAATATATTGATAAAAATGATTCAATCGTTATCGATTTACTAAAAGCAATTAAAGACCAAGTAACTCTTCAAAAAGACTATAAATCTACTAATTCTTCTAATTCTTTTTTAAGTCCAGCTGAATTAACTAAATTTTACTTAACTAGTGAAATTGAAAAAACCTCTCAATTAGAAAGTTTAATTACTTTTAAATTTGATAAAAAACGTGGAGAAATGCTCCACTATCCTCTTAATAATGAGGAAACGAGTGCGGAAGCTCTTAAAAATAAAATTTTAGAAGGTCTAAAATTTAGAAACATCGATCTTAATACCAATCCAAAATATCGTGATAGATTAAATTATGAATACCTCACAATTAAAAAGATGGGTTATTGTGATTATTTTTTGATTGTTTATGATTATGTAAACTTTGCTAAAAATAATAATATTCCAGTTGGTCCAGGAAGAGGTTCAGCTGCAGGAAGTTTAGTTTCGTATTTATTAAATATTACTGATGTTGACCCACTTAAATACAACCTTCTATTCGAACGTTTTTTAAATCCACAAAGACAATCAATGCCTGATATCGATATGGATTTCAGTGATCTTGAACGTGAAAAAGTAATTCAATATTTAAAAGTTACCTATGGATCTGATCGTGTTGCAAATATTGTAACCATTCAAACAATCGGAGCCAAACAAGCTTTACGAGATATTGGTCGTATTTTCGGATTAAGTCAAAGCGATATCACATTATTGACTAAGCTTATTGTTGAAAAAAATAATCAACAAACCACTTTATCTGAAGCTTATAATAATTTCCCAAATTTCAAAAAAGAAATTGATAGCGATTCAACTTTTAAACTTGTCTTTAAATATGCCAAATTAATTGAAGGTTTAGGTCGACAAAGAGGACTAAATGCCGCTGGTATCGTTCTAAACAATACTCCTCTTGAGGGTTCGATCCCACTTCTTGATGATGAAACCGGTTTAATTACGCAATACGAAAAAGATTATCTTGAAGATGAAGGATTCTTAAAAATGGATATTTTAGGATTAATTAATTTATCTACTATAGAACATTGTTGTGAATTAATTAAAGAAAACCGAAATATCGAGATTGATATTAAAAATATTGATCTAAACGATCCTAGTATTTATAACTTAATCCAAAATAATCTAACAATGGGTTTATTTCAACTTGATACTGGCGCCGCAAGTAACGCAATGAAATTCTTTAAACCAAGTAATTTCAATGAACTAGCCGCTTTTATTTCGCTTGACCGACCAGGTCCAAGAGTTAATTTACCAAGTTTTGCAAATAGAATTAATAAACGTGAAAAAGTTACTTACCTTGATGAATCTTTAAGATCTTCTTTAGAAGATACTTACGGAATCATGATCTACCAAGAACAAATTATGCTTGTTTCTCAAGCTTTTGCTGGTTTTTCTTTCGCAGAAGCTGACTTATTAAGAAGAGCATGTGCTAAAAAACATAAGAGTGAAATGGATGCATTAAAATCAAAATTCATCGATGGAGCGCTTAAAAAAGGTCATAGGATTCAAACAATTAATAGCGTTTACGAAGCTATTGCTAGATTTGCCGAATACGGATTCAATAAATCTCATGCTGTTGCTTATTCAATGATTACCGCCGAAACAGGTTACTTAAAAGCAAACTATCCAGCAGAATTTTATGCTGCAATTCTTGAAGCTCAATATAGTAAGAGTAGTTTAAAATTCTCTAAATATATTAGTGAAATTAAAAAAAGTGGCGTTGATATCTCCTTACCTGATATCAATAAATCCAATTATGGTTTTATTGTAAATAAGAATGAATTGGTCATGCCTTTAACTTCTATTAATGGATTAGTTGGTCGTACTATCGTAAATATTGTAGAAGAAAGAAACAAGAACGGATTATTTAAAAATTATATCGATTTTGTTACTAGGATGTATTACACTCCCGAATCAATTACCGAACTTCAAATTGCTAAATTAATTGATGCAGGTGCTTTTGATAATCTAAACAATAATCGAAAATCATTAAAATTATCCATTTTGCGAGCAATTCAATATGCCCAAATGCAACTTCCAGGAAAACTCAATTTAGAATATGAAGATAACCTTAAAACAAGTTTTCAATATGTTGAAGCTGTTGATGATCCATACGAAAGAATTGAAAATGAATATGATGCGCTTGGAATTATGTTAAGTGATTCACCACTAAATCATGTTAAAAACGCTTTAAGTAATATCAAAATTACTAGCATTAATGATTTAAAAGAGAATGTTGTTTCAACCATCGCATGTATTTTTAGAACCGTAAAGAAAATTAACACTAAAAATAATAAATCAATGGCATTTATTACTGCTTATGACGATCTTGATGAAATTGATGTTACCGTCTTCTCAAAAGAATATGAATTATATGTTGATTTAATTAATAAATTAAAGAAAAAAGATATCGTTTTAATCACTGGTAGTTTAAAACGAAACTATAAAAATAACGACTTAAGTTTTGTGTTAAGTAAAATAGAGAAATTAGAGGAAAAGAACTAAAATGGCAAAAATTGTAATTATTGATGGAAATAGTCTATTATTCAGAGCCTTTTATGCCACTTCCTTTTCTGGAGGTCCACTTCTTTCTACATCGTACGGAACTCCTACAAACGCAATTGTTGCTTTTTCAAATATGCTTTGTAATATTTTGAAATCAGTTGAAAAAGGTGATGGCATTTTTGTTGCTTTCGATAAAGGTAAACATACTTTTAGACATAAAGAATTTGAAGATTATAAAGCAAATCGTAAACCATGTCCTGAAGAGTTACTTTTACAAATGCCAATTGCTCGAGAAATGCTAAAATCACTAAATATTCCTTATTACGAAGATGACAATATTGAAGCAGATGATATCGCAGGAATCATGTCAAAAGAAGCATCAAAACAAAACCTTGAAGTTGTAATCTATACATCTGATCATGATTATTTGCAGCTTATTGATAAGAACATCACAATTAATCTAATCAAAAAGGGATTAGCTGATATTCACGAAATGAACCTCGAAACTTTTGCGGCTGAATATGGAATAAAACCAATCGAAATCACCGATTATAAAGGTCTTTTAGGTGATCCAAGCGATAATTTGCCAGGTATTCCAAAAGTTGGAAACAAAACTGCTTTAACCTTGATTAAAGAATATGGCGATCTTGAAAACATTATTAAAGCTGCTTATTCAATGAAATCAAAAGTCGGTGAATCAATCGTTACTAACCAAGATGTAGGAAGATTATCTAAAAAACTTGCAACAATTAATACCACCGATCATATCGGTTTTACTGTTGAAGACACCATCTATAACGGATATAAACTTGATGAAATTACTGCTTTTGCTAATAAGTATGAACTCAAAAGACTTGTTAATCGATTACCTCAAGATTTTATTATCAAGGATCGAAAAGATTTTATTGTTGAATATAAAGTAATTGAAAACACTTCAAAATTGGATTTGGCAAAAGGCTATGGAATTGCTATTGACTACGAAAATACTAACTACCACGATGCTAAATTATTCGGCTTAGCTTTAACAATTAATGAAGATACTTACTATATCTCTACTGAAAATATACTCAAAGATAACAATCTTCTTAATTCGCTCAAAGACGAAGCGATCAAAAAATACTGTTTTAACTTCAAAGAAATAATGTGTGTTTTATTCGAGAACAACATCACTATTGCAGGTTTGCACTTTGATTTATTACTTGCCAATTACTTATTAGATTCTTCGGTAAAACCTGATTTTCTTTCTGTAATGGAATTTAATCACATCAATGTAAAATATGCTTATGATGAAGATCAATTACTACTTACAAATAATGAAAAACTCACTAGTGTAATTTCATATTATTCTTATAATCTTTATGAAGAAATTATTTTCAAACTAAAAGGCAAGGAACAATATGAATTACTTTATTCAATTGAACAACCATTAACTATCGTTCTTGCAAAAATGGAACTCGAAGGCTTTCCAGTTGATAAAGATATTTTGCTTGCTTACAAAAAAGAATATGAAATCAGAATTAAAGCTTTAGAAGAACAAATTCACACCTTTGCTGGTGAAGAATTTAATATTAGTTCACCAAAACAATTATCCACTATTCTATATGATAAATTAAAACTTAATTCCAATAAAAAAGGCTCTACATCGATAGAATTCCTTAAACAATTAGTTGATGTACATCCAATTATTCCACTAATTCTTGAATATCGAAAGTATTCCAAAATAGTCTCTCAATATGTTGATGGCATCGTTTCATTTATTCGAAAAGATGGCAAAATTCATGCAACTTTTAATCAAGCTGTAACAACTACTGGAAGATTATCTTCTAGTGAACCTAATTTACAAAACATTAGTGTTAGAGATGAAGAAGCTAAACAAGTTAGAAAAGCATTCTATTATCCAGAAGAAAATATCTCGATATTATCGTTAGATTATTCCCAAATTGAATTGCGTATTCTTGCTCATTTATCTAATAGTCACTCATTAATTGAAATTTTTGAAAGCCAACACGATATTCATAGCGAAACCGCTAAAAAAGTATTTCATTTAGATCGTGAACCAACTTCTATCGAAAGAAGAAAAGCTAAAGCTGTTAACTTTGGAATTATCTATGGTATTAGTGATTGGGGTTTAGCTGATCAAATTGAATCAAGTGTTGCTGAAGCTAAAGAATTAATTTTAAATTTCTATCAAGAATTCCCTGAAATTAAAACATATCTTGATAGTCTTGTTGATTTCGCAAAAACTCATGGTTATGCTACCACAATGTTTAATCGTCGAAGATACTTAGATGAACTAAATGATCCATCATATCAAGTTCGTGAATTTGCAAAAAGAGCAGCTATGAACGCTCCTATTCAAGGAAGCGCTGCCGATTTAATTAAAATTGCGATGATCAAAGTAAGTGATGAACTTAAAAAGAATAACTACAAATCTTGTTTAATTTCGCAAATTCATGACGAACTTTTATTAAAGGTTTATGATGATGAGAAAGATAAAGTTCTCACTCTTGTCAAAAATATTATGGAAAATTGTGTGGAATTAAAAGTCTCATTAAAAGTAGATGGAGGTTATGCAAAGACATGGTTCGATGCTAAATAAATATGCCAGAATTACCAGAAGTAGAAACAGTTAGAAGGATTATTGAACCTCGTATTATCAACAAGACAATCGCTAAGGTCGAAGTTTATTTCGATCGTTTAGTTTTATCAAATCTTGATGAATTTAAAAATAATCTCCAAAACAAGAAGATTTTATCAGTTGATCGTTATGGAAAATATTTATTTTTCATCCTTTCAGATGGTTTAGTTTTAATTAATCACTTAAGAATGGAAGGTAAATGGCGATATTGCGAAAATACATATCAACGTAACAAATTTACCACCGCTTTATTTTATTTTACCGACGGAACCAGTCTTGCTTTTGATGATACAAGAAAATTTGGAATTATGTATCTCAGTAATGAAAAAGAATATAAAAATCTTGAAATGATTAATAAATTAGGTCTTGAACCAACAAAATATACTGCAAAAGATTTTACTATTATTAAAGAAAAACTAAATCGTAATAAGTATTTGAAGGATCTTCTCCTTGATCAAACTATTTTTTGTGGAATTGGCAATATTTACGCTGATGAAATTGCATATGCAACTAAGCTTTCACCATTTATTCGTGGAAAAGATTTAAGTGATGAAAACATTAATGATATTTGCATTAATGCAAAAGCAATTCTAGAATATGCAATTACTCAAGGAGGTTCCACTATTCACTCTTTCCATCCTGGTGAAGGAATTGATGGAAGAATGCAAGGACACCTCAAATGTTATGGCAATCAAGGAAAAGAATGTCCTATTTGTGGTACTAAATTTCATAAAACATTTATTGGTGGAAGAGGAACAACCTATTGTCCTAACTGCCAAATAGATTCAACTATCAAGAAAGCTATTGGTATTACTGGACCAATTGGTTCAGGTAAAAGTTCAGTTTTAAAATATTTATCAACAAAAGGTTTCTTAACCGTTTCTTCCGATGAAGAAATCCATAATCTATATCGTGATCCAGCTATTTCTAACAAAATTAGTCGAATCATTCATGCACCATTTGCAATTGATAATAAAGAAATCACTGCTAATGCTAAGAAAATCATGATAAAGGATCCAAGTAAAAAACAAGCTGTTGAAGATTATATCTATCCTCTACTTGAAGAAAAACTTATTAAATATATTAAAGATAATGAGAGTGTTGCAATTGAAGTTCCATTACTTTTTAAAGCTCACTACGAATATATGTTTAAAAAAATCTTAGTTGTTCAAGTCTCAAAAGATAAACAAATCGACAATTTATCTATTCGTGGAGACAATATTGAACTTGCAAAAGGAATCAATAAAGATTTTAGTTATGATAAGAATAATAAAGATGTCATCGTTATAAATAACGATTTTACTCTTCAAGATTTATATAATAAAGTCGATAAAATTATTGAATAATTAATAAAGAGCAACTTTGCTCGTAACAATTTCTTTTCTAATCATTGAATGCAAAATGTTAGCCATTTGCTTAACTTTTATGTTGTTTCCGCTCTTGTCTTTTTTAGAATATAAAGTAATCAAATCTTCTAATGAAAAATCACTAGTAAAAATAGTCATTAAACGATTTGCTGCTCTTTCTTGTAATAATGGAATAATAATTGTGTCTCGAATAATATCGTTTACATATTCGTTTCCCATTCCATCAAAAATTAATAAGTGCGATTCTTTTAATTTTTGCATCATTTTTAAAAATTCTTTTGAATCGTTAAAATATAGATCATTAAGATATTTAATTTCTTTTTGAGCATCTAAAAAAGCAATATCATTATTCCCATTATTTGCACTACCATTTGCTAAAGCAATTGCACAATAAGTTCGACCACTTCTAATTGCTCCAGTTAAATAAATCCATGATTTACTTTCTAGTTGAATTCTAATTTCATTCTTTAATTCTCTATTGTTAACTTTACTTAAAGAAACTTTATTGAACTCATCTCCAAAGTCTTTAATAATAAATTTTGAAACGTAGTCCATATATGTTTGGTATGGTTGTAAGATGCCACGTTCATGAATAATAGTCTTTCCATCATAAATTAACTTGTAATTAAACTTTTCACCAGTATTGACTACATCTTCGTAGGTTTTAATCTTTTCCCATCGATAATAATCTTCATAAAAAGTATGACAACTACCGATATTTTTCTTAATTAATTCATCAGAAAAACCATTGTCTAAAAGTAATCCGTATATGATTGGATCTTTCTTGATTTCAATGAAGCATTCATGCTCGTATTTAGAAAGATCATCAATTTTAATATTTAATGTATTAATCTTTTTCATATTACAATAATTTCTCTAATTCCTTGTCATCCATTTTTATATCGTCAGTACTTCTTTTAATATCTTCATTATCACATTTTTTAACATCTTTTAGTATTTTTTTAGTATTTTCTTTTGCCGCTTCTTTATTTCCAAAAAGATAATTGTAAGCACCTAAAGCACTAGCGATACCTTTTCGTTTCATTGCAGCAGCAACTTTTTCAACATATTTTTTGTTTAGTGTGCAATCAAGTTTTTCAAGAGTGTATTCTAAAATAACGTTGATAATACCGTTTGACAAACCCATATTTTGTGATAAAAAATCTATAATATTGAGATCAGCTAAAACTGGTTCAACACCATTTTGTTTATTTTTTAAAAATATTCTTGGACTTGTTTCTTCATAACCATTAATTGTATTTGCTATATCAGTATTTGAAGAGATGATTGTCTTTTGATTCTTCTGGTTATAAGCCTTATATTTTGAAACTTCTAATTTGCAACGTTTATTACAAAAACCATAATCAATCTTATGATTAATTGGAAGACTGGCATTATATGCGTCGATTAAAATGAAACCCATAATCTTTTCACTTAATCCATATAAAACACCTAATCGATGCATTTCTTTAATATCTTCAGTAGTAAGTTCTTTAATATCAATATGCGATTTAGTTGCGATATATTCGATTAAAATCGTATCATCAAAACTATCTTTAATAATGTTTTTATTAATTGTTAACATTTCGCAATTGTTATTCAAATTCACATCATTGCTACTAAAGTTAATCTCAAAAGATTCTTTTACTCCTGCAGTAATATCAACGTATTTACTGAAATCAACATCATCAATTTCATATAATTTCATAATTTTTAAAGCTTCATCTTTACCAACTTTGTTAACAAACAATCCTTTTAAAACTGGATCATCAAAAAAGTCGTTTGGTGATAAAACTGACTGCAGAACAAAAACATAATGATTATCTTTTTCTAAAGTTCTTAAAAGACCGACTGATTCTAATGATTTCTTATTCATTAATAAATCAGACATTGTAAGCGACGTTTTATTAATTAAATAACTGATATTTCCTTCTTTTTTATTACTATAATATTCATTCACAAATAATAAATATATAAAAGAAGCTTTATATCCAATTAAAGGTAAATATAAATTTAATAGGAAATGAGAATTATCAAACGATAATAACCCTCTTCTTTTAATCATGTAAGTTGAATCAATGGTAAACATAAGTATCAATATTATAAACTAAAACCTTCAATAAAAAAGGGTTAGATTTATATTTTCTAAAACTAATACAAATTTCTCTCATTAATCGGAAACTATTGATATTTTACATAAAAATAATCAAAAAAGTGCAAATTACTGATATATTGAATAATACTATAAAAACAATAAGAAATGACTAGACAATTTTATCAACTTTATATAATGTTTTTGCTATTATTCAGTTCATAATTATATTATAATATACACGTTAAAAGAGGTGTAATGTTATGGTAAAGAAAATTGGAATTTTAGCAAGTGGAGGCGATGCTCCAGGAATGAACTGCGCAACAATCGGCGCAATTCGTGCAGGTTATAAATTAGGTAAAGAAATGTATGTCATTCGACATGGATTTAAAGGTTTAGTTGAAGGCGAAATTGAAAAAGTAGATCGAGAATTTGCAAAATATAGCGCTTCAATGGGTGGAACTGTTCTAAAATCAGCTCGTCTTTCTTCTTTTAAAGAACCAGAAGTTCAAAAGAAAGCCATTGATAATTTACATAAATTTGGCATCGACGCTTTAATTGTTATTGGCGGAGATGGCAGCTATATGGGAGCTAAAAAACTCTCTGAACAAGGAATTAATTGTATTGGTCTTCCAGGAACAATTGATAACGATATTTCTTCAACTGATTATACAATCGGTTTTGACACAGCTTTAAATAAAGTTGTTGCAGCTATCGATGATATTACTGATACTATATCAAGTCATAATCGATGCGGTGTTATCGAAGTAATGGGAAACCGTTGTGGAGATTTAACACTATTCGCTGGAATTGCAACTTATGCTGATTTCATCATCACTGGTGATCATCCAATTGATCAAGATAAATTAATCGCAGATTTAAAAGAATTAAAGAAAACAAATCCAGACCATGTCACAATTCTCTTAAGTGAAAAAATACTTGATACTAACGCTTTAGTTAAAAGAATTGCTGATGAAACTGGTTTCGATACCCGTCTTGATATCTTAGGATATGTTCAACGAGGTGGCCGTCCTTCCGCAATGGAAAGATTTAATGCTACTCGTCAAGGTGCCTTTGCTGTTAAATTATTAGATCAAGGTATTGGCGGAGTTTGTGTTGGAATTATCGATAACCAACTCCACTATCAAGATATCTACGAAGCACTTAAAACTCCTCGTAATAAACATGAAGATCTTTATGAAGAATTTGATTTAATTAAATAGGAGAAAAATATGCTCAAACAAAACATTAACAAATCTACTAAGATTGTTTGTACAATTGGTCCAGCAAGCGACACCAAAGAGATGATTGAAAAGATGGTTGAAGCTGGAATGAACTGTATGAGACTTAATTTTTCTCACGGAACTTATGATGAGCATCTTGCAAAAATGCAAAAAGCTCGTGATTTACAAAAAAATGGAATCTATATTCCTATTATGCTCGACTCAAAAGGTCCAGAAATTCGTACTCATTTAATGGAAAACAACGTAATTCCTGCAAATAAAGGTGATATTTTTCATATTTCGATGAAAGAAGTTCTTGGAATTCCTCCAAGAAATGGTAAACCTGGATTAATCAGTGTTTCTTTTGCTGGATTATATGATGATGTTAAAGTTGGTGATCATATTAAATATGATGATGGAAAACTTGATATGGTTGTTACTGGCAAAGATGAAAAAGATAAAGAAATTATTTGCGAATGTCTTGATAGTCACGACTTATCAAGTCGTAAAGGTGTTAATTGTGTTGGTTCAAGACTTTCGATGCCTTTCTTAAGTAAAAAAGATGAGCAAGATTTAATTTGGGGTTGTGAACATGATATTGATTTTGTCAGTGCTTCATTTGTTCGAAATCCTCAAGATGTTCGTGATATTCGTAAAGTTTTATCTGAACACGGCCATCCAGAAATTAAAATTATTTCTAAAATTGAAAACGTTATGGCTCTTCAATGTATTGATCAAATCGTTGATGAATCCGATGGAATTATGGTTGCAAGAGGTGATTTAGGTGTTGAAATACCTCCTGAAGAAGTTCCAGTTATTCAAGAACAATTAATCAAACGTTGCAGATTAGAAGGTAAACCAGTCATTACTGCTACTCAAATGCTTGATAGCATGACTCATTCTCCAGTTCCTACAAGAGCTGAAGTAAGTGACGTTGCCACCGCTATCACTCAATCAAGTGATTGCGTTATGTTAAGTGCTGAATCAGCAAGTGGAGAATATCCTGTTGAATCAGTTGAAATGCAAGCAAGAATTGCTCACACTATGGAACCACATCTTAATTTTGAACAATTAGCAAAAGATGCTTACGATTCTAGTGAAAAAAATAATAACGATGCAATCGCTAATTCAATTGCAAATACTGCAAAATTAATCAATGCAAGATTAATTGTTAGTTTTACTGAAACTGGTAATTCATCAAGAAGAATCAGCAAGGCTCGTCCATGCTGCCCAATTCTTTCAATCTCAAATAACATTAAAACTGTTTTACAAAATGGCCTTTATTGGGGAATCTATTCACAATACATTCCTACTAAAATGCCTGATTTCATCGAAGAAATGGAAGTTTTAGCAATTGTCTATGCCAAGGGTTTAGGTTTAAAACCTGGAGATCAAATCTTAATTTCCGGTGGAACTCCTACTGGAGCTGGAAAAACCAACTTTATGCGTATTATCCAACTTCCAAAAGATCGAGATGTTTTGTAGTCATTTTTCTTGATTATAAATTAATTAAGTATAAAATATTGTTAGCGTTGACGAAGACAAGATTATCTATTTCAATAACAAGAGATGAAGCTATTCTCGGTGCAAAGCTTCTTTAAAGAAAATGATAATTACCACTTCTGAGCAATGGTTATAGTTTACCCTAGTAAAAACTTAACTAAGAGTGATAGAGAATAAATGTATCTTCTCTATAACTAAGGTGGTACCGCGTATATTACGTCCTTAGAATTTATTTCTAAGGACTTTTTTAATCCTTAGAGGAAGGAATTATGATATGAAATTAGTTATTAATAATAACGAAGTTGTCGTCGAAGAAGGCGCAAATGGCATGGATGTTGCATTGATGCTCGATGTCGAAAACAAGAAAAAAGCTCTCGCATATAAACTCAATGACAAGGATTATGATTTATTTGTTCCAATTAAAGAAGAAGGAAAATTCGAATTAATTACTATCGATTCTCCCGAAGCTTTTCACATTTTAAACCACTCCACTAGTCATTTAATGGCCCAAGCCATTCATGCACTTTGGCCAAAAGCACTCTTTACTATTGGTCCTGCTATTGAAGAAGGCTTCTATTATGATGTTGATTTTGGTGAAGATGCTTTAAGAGAAGAAGATTTAGTAAAGATTGAAGCAAAGATGAAAGAATTTGCTAAAAAGAATCAATATATTGTTCGTGAAGTTATTTCTAAAGAAAAAGCATTAGAACTTTTTAAAGATAATCCTTATAAATCAGAAATGATTAATGAATTAGAAGGAGAAATCTCTATTTATAAACAAGGTGAATGGTTTGATCTTTGTTTAGGAGTTCATGTTCCATCAACTGGCTACATCAAGTTCTTTAAATTAGAAAATCTTGCTGGTGCTTATTGGCGTGGAGATAGTAAAAATAAACAATTAACCAGAATTTATGGTGTTTCTTGCTTCTCAAAAGAAGATTTAGAACGTCGTGAAGCAATGAAAGAAGAAGCTAAAAAGCGTGACCATCGTAAGATTGGTAAAGATATGAGCTTATTCATGATTAGTGAATTTGGCCCTGGTTTCCCATTCTGGTTACCAAATGGTTGGACTTTACGAAGACAAATTGAAGGTTGGTGGTATGATCTTCAAGATAGAGAAGGTTATAAAGTTATCAATACTCCTATTATTCTTTCTAAAGAATTATGGATTACTAGCGGACATTGGGACCACTACAAACAAAACATGTACACTACCAAAATTGATGATAAAGATTTCGCAATTAAACCAATGAACTGCCCAGGATCAATATTAGTCTATAATTCAGGAATTCATTCTTATAAAGATTTACCAATTAGACTTGCTGAAATGGGTCTTGTCCATCGTCATGAAGCTAGCGGCGCATTAAATGGTTTATTTAGAGTTCGTTGTTTTACTCAAGATGATGCTCACATCTATTGCCGTGAAGATCAACTTGAAAGTGAAATTAAAAATTTAATCAGATTATATGATTATTGCTACACTTTATTTGGACTTGATTATCGTATTGAATTAAGTACTCGCCCAGAAGAAGGATATATCGGAGATATTGCTTTATGGAATAAATCTGAAGCAATCCTTGAAGAAGCTTGCCGAGCAAGTGGAAAAGAATTCAAAATTAATCCAGGGGATGGTGCTTTCTATGGTCCTAAATTAGACTTCAAATTAAAAGATTGTATGGGTCGAGTTTGGCAATGTGGCACTATTCAACTTGATATGAACTTACCACAAAGATT
>Ga0172378_10002009_pt1 | contig 18979 bp, 16 predicted proteins | sample GrowelOW332metaG_FD_119755 | JGI IMG/M metagenome (GOLD analysis project Ga0172378, IMG submission 119755) | Groundwater microbial communities from an aquifer near a municipal landfill in Southern Ontario, Canada - Pumphouse #3_1 metaG | ecosystem: Environmental > Aquatic > Deep subsurface >... | reverse complement strand
TATTGCTGTTGCTGTTGCTGTTGCTGTTGCTGTTGCTGTTGCTGTTGCTCATTATGTTGCACATCTTGAGCATGCTGCTGTCGCTTTGACTGACGTGCCATGTTGGTCTGCTCTTGAAATGATGGGGTCAGAGAATTTACTGTAGCGAATTTCTGCCTATGCACAAGCCTGATCATGTGAAAAATTACCTTCATCTTACTAAGTTCAATTGCATCGATGCAAAGTCAGCATCTTAAAAAGACTTGAGTAATAAAATCGACTTAAGGCAGCATAAAGGCGGTTTAAACCAGAGCTAAAAAGAAAAAAATTGCCAACATGCAATACTTTCTTGGCATCTTGACGCATAATATAGGCATCGAATTTTTTTTGGTGAAGTCATAAGCGTACTTGCGTAGTCACGTCTGACTTGCACCTTTTTTGTAAATTGTTCACATTAAAGAAGTTATTTTATGAAAATCGTCATTCTTAATAAGCCTTATGACGTCCTCTCCCAATTCCGTAAAGATGAAGCACACATGACCATGTCTGACTTTGTCGATGACCCTGATTTACGTCTTGCAGGTCGTTTGGATATGGACTCAGAAGGTTTAGTATTTTTAACCGATCACGGTGGTCTAAACCAATATATCACCAACCCTACCAATAAAAAGTTTAAAACTTACCTTGTACAAGTGGATGGTGATATCACCGAAGAAGCGCTTGAGAAATTGCGTCAAGGTGTTGAACTTAAAGATGGCATGACCTTGCCTGCTAAAGCCATTAAAGTCGAACAGCCTGAATGGTTATGGGATCGTGATCCTCCGGTACGTTTTCGCGTATCTGTACCGACGTCTTGGGTGGAAATTTCGATTTGCGAAGGTCGTAACCGCCAAGTGCGCCGTATGACTTCGGCAGTGGGTTTTCCAACGCTACGTTTAATTCGTACTAAAATTGGTGCAATTGATTTAGTGCAATTGGGTTTACAACCAGGTGAAACCAAAGAAATTGAACCTTTGTTATATCCTGATTTCCAAAATCTACCTGCAGATGAACCTTACCGCTCACGTTCTTATGTGAAAAAGCCGGGTGGTACAGGGGGTAAGCCAATGGTACGTAAAAATAAAGATGGCTCAGTCAAGAAAAAAGGCACCAAGCGTATTTGGCAAATGGATGAAAGCGAAAAGCCAAAACGTCGTACCAATGGTACAACTCGTCCAAATACCAAAGCACCACGCGGTCGTGGCCGTGGTCGCGGTTAATTAAGCGACTCAATATAGCCTGCCCTTGTGGCGGGCTTTTTTAGGTGCGTACTGATGTCTTTTTTAAGCCCATTTGGCTCAGTTACAAAATTCATCAATAAAAAACCCATGTCGAAACATGGGTTTTAATTTAAAACTAACTAAAGCGCAATTATGCTTTTAGCCATTGTTCTGCTTTGGCTTGATCTGCCACTTTTAATTCAACCGAAGCTAACCCAATTTCTGCGGTATTAACTTCAAACTGCATCAATTCATCACGGCGGAATGCCAGCACGCTAAATGTACCCTGTTGCTTAGCATAACTTGCTAAGAGCTTCTCAGAGGCTTTTAGACCATCAATCGCAATAATCACATCATGGGCAGATAAACCTGCTTGTGCCCCTACACTATCACGACGTGCTTGTTGTACCAAGACACCTTGCGCTTGATCGCTTAGCTTTAAACCAAAAGGCAAAGACTTGTCATCTTTAACCTGATAACTAATACCAAATTCAGGCAACAATTGATCGAGCGGCAACTCATCTGTGGTGTTAATTAAATGATTGATCTGCTCAATCCAACTATCACCTGTCAGTTCTTTACATAGCTCGTAAATGGTGCGCTGATTGACTTGAATGCCATTTTGTGCATTTTCGTATAGCTTACGCATTAAGGCATCTAAGCTCGAACCACGTAAACGTAAACCTAAGTCTAAACATAAAGCCACTAAACAGCCTTTGTTATAGTAACTGGTGCCTGCATTATTCGAGTTTTCATCTTGACGATAAAATTTTACCCATGCATCAAAGCTCGATTCGGCCACGGTTTGAATCAAACGTCCCGGATTTTGTAAATAACGCTCAATTTGGCTTTTTAACAGCTTTAAATATGCCTCTTGATCAATCACACCACTACGTAATAGCAATAAATCATCGTAATACGAGGTAAAGCCTTCAAAAATCCATAGCAACGAGGTATAGCCTTCTTTATTTAAATCATAATTGACAAAATTTTCAGGACGAATAAATTTCACCAACCAAGAATGGAAATATTCGTGACTACATAAACCTAAGAAACGCTGATAATCTTCTGATGGCTCCTCAGGTTCATTGGCTTTGGGCAAATCCTGACGTGGGGTAATTAAACTGGTGCTATTTGGATGCTCTAAACCGCCATAACTATTGCCCGTGGCCATGGTCATAAAGGTATAGTCTTTAAATGGCGCCGAACCAAACATCTGAATTTGTGTGGCACAAATCTTGGTGATGTCTTGCTGCATGCGTTCAGTATTCATGGCATGTTTACCCGACACCACAAATTCATGTGCAACCCCTTCTGCATCAAAGCTAAAGCGCGTCTGCTCTGCCAACTCAAAAGGTGAATCAATCAGTTGTGCATAGTTATCGGCTTCTAAAGTAAAACGCCCTTTGACCAAACTGCGAGATTTTAAACCCGTGGCCAGTTGGAAATGTTTTAACTCAGGCGGTAAAAATATTTCAACTTCAATTGCTTTATGTTCTTGACCCTCTAAGGCTAAACACGCACAGGCTGGGTTAATATATAAACGTGTTTGGTCTACATAAGCACCACGTACCGACAAATCATAGGCATAGACATCATATTCAACCGTGATCAGCTCATAGTCGGTGTTAAATAAACGCCATTTATTTTTTTCAAATTTTTCAATTTCCAGCAAACGCCCCTCTTCGTCATAGGCACGTACGCTTTCTAAATGTTTGGCAAATTCACGAATGAGATAACTGCCCGGAATCCATGTCGGTAAAGATAAGACTTGTGTCGGCTCTGCAACAAAACGCAAAGTCACATGGGCAAGATGCTGACGATAATCGTCAAATTCGATTTGATAATGCAACATAATGGGCAATACAAACATTCAATAGATAACTTAAGCAGAAGCTTAACATTTTTTTGCCAGGCAATGCATAGCGCTTGCATTTGTTGGCTTTTTGACTAGCCATCTGCTAGAAAAAGGCATAGCATGCGCAGACTTTTTTTCAATTTTTTTGTCCATGGATTGGCAAATAAGGAACTGCCTTGAACGCTGTGTTTTACCTGTTGGCAAGCTGTGTGCTGCTGTGCTCCACCACAAGTTTTGCAAATCTACTGAACATCGACCCTGAATCGGTTGAAGCCGAAGCGTGGACCATTTTAGATTCACAATCAGGACAAGTGATTGCCGAGCACAATAGTCATGTACAACGTGCCCCTGCTTCACTCACCAAAATGATGGTGGCATATATTGCCTTAAAAGACATTCAAAGCGGCAAGTTACAACGCCATGAAATGCTCACTGTCACTCCTGTAGTCAATCAGGTCATGTCAGATGAATCACAAATGCGCCTTAAAGTCGGTGAACAGGTCAGTGTAGATACTTTATTGGCAGGCTTAATTGTTATGTCTGCCAATGATGCGGCTTTACTTTTAGCTGAACGCATTTCAGGCTCTGTGCCGCTTTTTGTAGCCCGTATGAATAGCGAAGCCAAAGCTGTGGGCATGCACAATAGTCATTTTAGTAATCCGCCCGGCCTTACTATGCCAGATCATTATTCAACGGCCGCTGACTTTGCACTGCTTGGTCAAGCTTTGGTCAATGAAGTGCCCTCCTATTTGTACTATTCAAAACTGCCTGATTTTCGCTATCAAGGTCTTTACCATGCAGCCACCAATATATTACTTAAAACCGACCCAAGTGTGGATGGTTTAAAGACCGGTTTTACCAAGGCCGCAGGTTACAATTTAGCGCTCACTGCACAGCGCGATACACATCGTTTAGATGCTCCAACACGGCGTCTCATTGTGGTGGTTTTAGGTACACCGAGTATGCAAAAACGTGCTGAAGTGGCACATCAATTAATGAATGTGGCGTATACCTATACCCAAAATGAACGTATTGTGGCTAAAGGCCAACATTTAGCTGACATTCCTGTCAATCAATCAAAGTACACATGGTTTCAAGTCAAAGGTATTCAACCTGAGGTCGTCACGACTTCCCTCTACCCTTTGACTACGCCTATTGATCTGAATACTTATCAAGCCAATCAACAGCGTTTATATGTAAAAGATGCCCAAGGACTCATGCAAATTATTGAGCCATTAAGCACTACAAAAACCCAAGTACAAGCCAACTTAAAGCAGCCTGTTTTAAATGCGCCACTGAATCAGAAAATGCCTTTAGTAGAAATTAAAGTCTATCAAAATCAGCAACTTTTACGCAGTTTTGAGGTTAATAATCAGGTCACGCTTGAAAAAGAGAATATTTTTAAGCAATGGATGGCATGGTGTCATGACCTATGGCATGGCATACAACGTAAAGCCAATATTAAGCTCTAAGTTGCCGCAATTTTTGTAACTTGTATAACAATTTTACGCCCATATTCCCTTGAAGAGATGGCATAGTCATGGCATCTCTTTTTTTATAATAACAATGGGCACACCATGACCTTACTTCATAAAATTGTCATTATTGGCGGTGGCGCAGGCGGTTTAGAATTAGCCACTCAATTGGGCAATAGCTTAGGCCGTAGCCATAAAGCTGAGATTACTTTAGTCGATCAAAAACTTACCCATGTTTGGAAACCTTTGTTACACGAAATTGCCTCGGGTCGACTCAATCCACATCAAGAAGAAACTAACTATTTTGCCCATGCGGCCAAACATGCCTATCAGTTTGTTTTGGGTCGTTTTGTCGGCATCGACCGACAACATAAGCGGGTTGAAATTCAGCATCAGCATTGGCTCAAAAAAGCAGTCAATAGCCCAAGTCCTAGCTCATTGAGTATTGCTTTAGACTATGACACCTTAATTTTAGCGCTTGGCTCTACCTGCAACGATTTTCAAACCGAAGGCGTCAAACAGCATTGCCACTTTTTAGACAATGTCGAGCAAGCCCAACAATTCCAACAAGATTTATTGCATGTGTATTTAGAGGCGCAACATTTACCTAAAGCACGCGCTTTAAATATTGCCATCATTGGTGCAGGGGCCACAGGCGTTGAATTGGCAGCCGAGTTGATTCATGCCAAAGACAACTTTTTTCAATATGGCTTAAACAAAATCGATCCAAGTAAAGTCAATATTCGAGTGATTGAAGCGGCTGATCGTATTTTGCCAGCTTTGTCGGAGAAAACCTCAGAACATACCCAACAACAACTTGAAGATTTAGGCGTGGAAGTATTGACCGATCACCGTGTGTCTAAAGTCGATGCTGAACGGGTTTACTTTGCTGATGGTTCAAGTTTTGAGGCAGAAATTAAAGTTTGGGCAGCAGGCATTCAAGCCCCGGAAGTATTTAACAATTTAACCGAATTTGAAAAAGACCATGTCAATCGTTTACATATTTTTGCTACTTTACAAACCACCATTGATCCCGATATTTTTGCCTTTGGCGATTGCGCACATTGTCAACCCGATGCCAAAGCACCGGCTTTAGCACCGCGTGCCCAAGTGGCAAGTCAACAAGCCAGTTTTTTACGCCATGCGATGAAAGCACGTGTCACACAGCAGCCCTTACCAATGTTTAGATTTTCTGAAAAAGGCGCATTGGTGTCGTTAAGTGAACACAGTGCAGTGGGTGAATTATTGGGCAAAGTTAATATTCATGGGGTCTTAGCAAAATCCATGTATATGTCGTTGTATCGGGTGCATCAAGCCAATATTCATGGCTATACCCATGCCAGTTTACTGACCGCTAAAGACCTAATGATAAAAAACATAGGTCCAAAGATAAAATTACATTGAAATATAATTTTTCGCCCATACTAATAAAAAAACAGCATTAGATCGGTAAAAATGCGAATTTTAGCGAAATCACTTCGATAAATTTATTTTTCCCTTTATGATGTATCTTTAAAAATTTATTGAATGGATCAATAGCATGACTGCAATTGCAAATAACCACGTGGTATCTTTCCACTACACATTGACTAACGCTGAGGGTGAAGTTCTTGATAAATCTCAAGGCGAGCCACTTGTATACTTGCAAGGTGCAGGCAACATCATTCCTGGTTTAGAAAATGCTTTACTTGGTAAAACTGTAGGCGACAAATTCACTGTAACTGTACCTGCTGCTGAAGGTTACGGCGAATACAACCCTGAACTTGTACAAGAAGTTCCTGCAAAAATGTTCCAAGGTGTAGATAACATCCAAGCGGGCATGCAGTTCCAAGCACAAACTGATGATGGCGTGCAAATTGTAACTGTTAAAGCAGTTGAAGGCGAAAACGTAATCGTTGATGCAAACTTCCCACTTGCTGGTCAAGACTTAACATTTGATGTTGAAATCGTAGACATCCGTGATGCTTCTCAAGAAGAATTAGATCACGGTCACGTACACGGTGCAGGTGGTCACCACCACTAAGATCATCTGATCTACAAAAAGGCAAAGTATTTTACTTTGCCTTTTTTTATAGGGTTTGCCACAAATTTTGTTACTTGAACTCACACGAAATTCACTGCGTTTAGACTAAGCTTAAGTTATTTGATTGTAGTGTGACTGACATGTCTGCTTATCAACTGGTTTGGCTACGCCAAGATTTACGCACCTTTGATCATAGTGCTTTGCATCATGCTATGGCAGCAGGTCCAACGCTGGCTGTGGTGGTACTTTCGCCTGAGCAATGGCGTTTGCATGATGATGCCCCGATTAAAATTGATTTTTACTTACGCCAATTACAAGCCTTGCAAAGCGATTTAGCCAACTTAAATGTGCCTCTGCTTGTGTTACGCGTTGAGCTTTGGCATGACATTGCAAATGCCTTAAAAAAATTATGTCAGACGCTGCCTATAGCCAATCTTTATGCCAATCGTGAAGCTGGGGTAAATGAAATTTCACGTGATGAATGGGTCACCCAAAGCTTAAAGCAGCTGAACATCAACAGCCATTTCTTTGAAGATCGTACCTTATTTGCATTGGGTTCAATTCGTAATAAAAGCCTGCAACCTTATCAGGTGTTTAGTGCCTTTAAAAAGCAGTGCTATGAAAAATTAAGTGTCAGTTTAGCGCCTTGCTATCCAACCCCTCAAGCTCAACAGATGCTTGATTTGAACTTTGATCAGTCAATGCTGAACATTCCAAGTTTAACTGAACTTGGTTTTAACCAAATTCCACCCCTCCAACAAGCACTTTGGCCTGTTGGGGAAAATAGTGCCTTTGACCGGTTAGATGCTTTTATTGCTGATCAAGTTGCATATTATGACCGTGAGCGCGACTATCCACATTTAAACAGCACCAGTCAATTATCTGCCTATTTAAATATTGGTATGCTCTCCATTCGTAGCTGTGTCAATGCACTGTTTCGCGAGCAATATGGCAATTTTGATTTTGTCAGTACAGGACAGCAAGTGTGGCTAAATGAATTGCTGTGGCGTGAATTTTATCAACACATTTTATTTGATTTTCCAAAAGTGTCTAAGCATCAGCCCTTTAAAGATACTACCAAAGGTTTAATGTGGCGTGATGCTCCCGATGAACTACATGCTTGGCAACAAGGTCAAACCGGTATCCCGATTGTGGACGCGGGTATACGTCAAATGCTCGCCACAGGTTGGATGCATAACCGTGTACGCATGATTGTGGCGATGTTTTTAAGTAAAAATTTGCTGATTGATTGGCGCTTGGGTGAAACATGGTTTATGCAACACTTAATTGATGGCGATTTAGCCGCCAATAATGGCGGTTGGCAATGGTGTGCCTCAACAGGTACAGATGCAGTGCCCTATTTTAGAATTTTTAATCCTGTCAGTCAGTCAGAAAAATTTGACCCTAATGGTGATTACCTGCGCTGTTGGTTACCTGAACTTGCACATTTAAATGCCAAAGAAATTCATGACCCGTATGCTAAAAACCCACAGCGCAAATTAGACTACCCACGCCCAATTGTGGACTTAAAACACAGTCGTTTACGTGCTTTAGAGGCATTTAAAGCTCTGTAAACAAAAATCCCGATCAATGATCGGGATTTTTTTATGCTATTTGCTCATCACGTTTAAAGACCAATTCATTGCCTTGTGAACTGATTGGGTCAAAATAATAGCCCTCGCTGTTAAAGCTCTGCAGCTGTTCAGGGGCTTGAATATTATGTTGAATGATATAACGTGCCATTAAACCACGTGCTTTTTTGGCATAAAAACTAATCACTTTATATTTGCCATTTTTTTGATCTAAAAACACAGGTTTAATCACAGATGCCTTGAGTGAGGTTTCTTTAACCGCTTTATAATATTCATCGGAAGCTAAATTGACCACCACTGGGCTGTTGCTGGCTTCAATATCCTGATTAATCAGATCAGTAATGGTATTTCCCCAAAATTGATATAAATTGTTTCCTTTTGGATTAGACAAACGTGTGCCCATTTCTAAACGATATGGCATCATTAAATCTAAAGGTCGCAGCAATCCATATAGACCAGAGAGCATACGTAAATGCTGTTGAGCAATATCAAGCTCATTTTCATTCAATGTGTAGGCATCTAAACCGGTATAGACATCGCCTTTAAAGGCAAAAATGGCTTGACGACTATTGCTTAAATTAAAGTCGCTTTGCCAATCACGAAAACGTGCCACATTTAACTGGGCAATTTTTTCACTCACCGACATTAAACTAGCAATTTCACTGGCCGAAAGACTACGACTTACGTCGATAAGCTGTTGTGAGTGGTCAAGCAATCTTGGTAAAGTATACGTATCTGTAGGTAAGATGGTTTCATAATCGAGGGTTTTAGCCGGAGAAATCAGAATAAGCATAAAAAATTTGATCAAAAAATAATTAAACAAATATAACAGCAGTGCTATTTTAATGCCAACTTGTGTTTTTACTGAACATTATCGGTAGAATAGCCCGTTGTTTCTTTTACCTGACTGTTAATTATGTCTGAGCAAATTTTCATCCAAGGCCCGGCTGGCAAAATTGAAATTTTTGTAGATTACCCTCAGGGCGAAGTGAAAGGATTCGCTGTCGTATGCCATCCACACCCGCTACAAGGCGGCACACCACAACATAAAGTTCCTGCGCTGTTGGCTCAGATGTACCTAGAACGCGGTTGTGTGGTCTATCGTCCAAGCTTCCGTGGCTCAGGTCAAAGTGAAGGTATACATGATGAAGGTTTTGGCGAAACCGATGATATTCTAGAAGTGATCAAATTTGCCCGTCACAAGCATATTACTGTGCCATTTTATGCTGGTGGTTTTAGCTTTGGTGCACATGTCATGGTCAAAGCCTATGCCTCACTGCCTGTTGAGCTGCAACCAAAACAAGCTATGATTTGTGGTTTACCCACTGCGACAGTGGCAGGCGTGCGTCACTATGTCACTCCACCGATTAAAGGGGATATTTTATTTGTGCATGGTGAAGCTGACGAAGTCACTTTACTCTCAGATATGATTGAATGGTCACGCCCACAGCGCCATGTAGTGACTGTACTACCGGGTGCCAATCATTTCTTTACCGGTTATTTAAAACAACTGCGTTTAGCCATGACCCGTTATTTGGTCTCAGCTTAAAACAAAAACCTCGCCGATTGCGGGGTTTTTTATTTGTCCCATTTAAAATCCGAAAAATGATGCTGGCTTTTTAAAGTGGTTTCAACTGCTTGCGCCAATTGATTTAATAGACTTTGCTCAGTAATACGATCTAACCAATCTTGTTCTTCGGCAGGATAAGAGCTAATTTCACAGACCATGTGCCCTTGCTCAGTTTGATGTTGGCAACTCACCGCCAATGGCAATTCATGTTGCTCTACGCTGACCGCAATATGCTCGCCACTTTGTGAGAGGGTTTCAAAACCATATTCGGCTAATTTCTCTGCCAATAGTTGTGTAACCTGTTTAGAGACAGCCATATCATCATGTGTATGTGGTGCTGTTTCACAGTGGGCAATAAATTGTAGCGTTCTCATTTATAGCATCCCAAAGACATTGTTATTGTATAGTCTTTGAGCATAGGCGCATAAACCAAAACAGCCAAGTACTCGACTTGGCTGTTGTATATTTTTTAATCAATTTTTAGACTAATTACTCAGTCACTTGAATTGCTAGACCTGCTGTGTTAGCCAATTGGGTAAAGGTTGGGAAGCTTGTCGCAACGGTTTCGGTACCGACAATTTTAATCTCGCCTGAGGTACGTAAACCCGCCATTGAGAAACTCATGGCAATACGATGGTCATGATGCGATTCAATCTCACCACCATTAAAAATTGCGCCCCACTCGCCTGCTTTACCTTTCCCTTCAATGATGATGCCATCTTCGGTTGGTATGCAGTCAATGCCCATGATTTGTAAACCATCAGCCATCACTTGAATACGATCTGATTCTTTGACACGTAATTCAGCAGCACCGGTTAATACGGTTTGACCTTCGGCACAAGCCGCTGCGATAAAGAGTGCAGGGAATTCATCAATCGCTAAAGGTACTTGATCTTCAGGAATATGAATGCCTTTTAAAGTACGTGTACCTTGAATACGAATGTCGGCAATCGGTTCACCGCCTGCAATACGCTCGTTTTGGACCGTAATGTCAGCACCCATTTGTTTTAAGATTTCAATAATACCGGTACGGGTTGGGTTAATGCCTACCGCTTCTAGGGTTACATCAGCACCTTCAGTAATGGCAGCTCCCACCATAAAGAACGCAGCCGATGAAATATCAGAGGGCACTTGAATGTCAGTGCCTACCAATTTACCACCACCTTGTAGTGAAATGCGGTTGCCTTCGGTTTTTACCTCATAACCAAAAGCACGTAACATACGCTCGGTGTGGTCACGCGTTGGCTCAGGTTCAGTCACTGAAGTTTCGCCAGTAGCCCACAAACCTGCTAATAAAATACCTGATTTAACTTGCGCAGATGCCATTGGCAAATCGTAATGTACACCTGTTAATGCTTGCGCACCGGTAATCGAAATTGGTGGTGTGCCACGCTCACCTGTACTTTGAATCTGTGCACCCATTAAACGTAATGGCTTAGCAATACGCTCCATTGGACGCTTAGAGAGTGATGCATCGCCGGTCATCACAGAATCAAACTTCTGCGCTGAGAGCATACCCGACAACAAACGCATCGAAGTGCCTGAGTTGCCCATATATAAAGCTGATTTTGGTGCTTTTAAACCGTGCATGCCTACGCCATGAATGGTGACTTCACCATTTTTTGGGCCTTCAATGGATACGCCCATATCACGAAACGCTTGCAAAGTGGCTAAGGCATCTTCGCCCTCTAAAAAACCTGTGACATGTGTTGTGCCTTCAGCAATCGCACCAAACATAATTGAACGGTGTGACACAGATTTGTCACCTGGTACGGTAAATTTACCTTGGAATTTTTTGGTACCCGGTTGGATGGTAAATTGTTGTGTCACGTGTGTGTTCTCCAGCAAAGGTTTTTGAGCCAGCATATGATTAAAATGTTGACGTGCTGCTTGCGCATGCCCGAGTAAACCCATTAATTCGTGTGAGTTTTCATCTTCAATCAATTTGCGAATCACGGCCAATTGTTGTTCAAAGCCATCGACAGCGTTTAAAATGGCTGTTTTGTTGGCAAAAAAGATATCATGCCACATTTGTGGATCACTGGCAGCAATACGTGAGAAATCACGAAAACCACCCGCAGCATAACGGAAAATATCAAGATTATCTTCTCGGTTAGCCAATTGCTCAACCAAGTTAAATGCCATTAAATGCGGTAAATGACTGGTATGGGCCAAGACTTCATCGTGCTTGGCCACATCCATACAAATCACTTCCGCTTGCGCGGCTTGCCACAGTTGAATCAGTTTGTCGACCGCCCAATCGGCACTGGTGGGCAGCGGAGTTAAAATCACTTTGTGATTGGCAAATAAATCGACTTTACCTGCATGTACCCCGGTATGTTCAGCCCCTGCAATGGGATGACCTGGCACAAAACCTGCGGGTAAATCCTCACCATAAACCGCTTTCGCTGCGTCTACGACATTGCCTTTGGTACTTCCCACATCGGTAATAATCGTATGTGCAGACAAATACGATTTAATGGTCGCAAGGATATGCTGTGTAGCACGTACAGGCAATGCAAGTACCACTAAGTCTGCACCTTGCACCGCATCAATCGGGTCACGATAACCGGCTTCAATTAAGCCTAAGGCTTTGGCATCAGTTAAGGTTTGTTCCGAACGGGTCGATGCCACGATTTGTTTGGCCAAGCCTTTTGCGCGTATCACACGAGCAAGACTTGAACCAATTAACCCTAGCCCAATAAAGGCAACTTTTTCAAACTGTAGCTGTGACATTAGTTATGCTGTTGCCTCTAAAGACAGAACTTTTGCCAATGCCGTTAAGAATTTAGCATTTTCAGCTTCTGTTCCAATCGATACGCGAAGATGATTGGGAATACCCACCGGACGTACAATCACACCTTCTTTGAGTAAAGCATTAAAGGTTTGTGCAGGATCAGCTTGTACATCCACCAACAAGAAATTGGCACGTGATGGCACATAGTTTAAGCCTAATGCCTTAAAGCCTGCTTCTAACTGTGCCATACCTGCTTTGTTGGTTACACGTGATTTTTCAATAAAATCTTCGTCTTGTAATGCCGCAACACCTGCAACCATGGCTAAATGATTCACGTTAAATGGCTGACGAATACGATTTAAATAATCTGTCACTTCAGCTGACGCTAAAGCAAAACCAACACGCAATGCTGCCAAGCCATAGCACTTCGATAAGGTACGGCTAATGATTAAATTGTCATATTGGCTTAAGAATTTTAAGCTGTTGAAGTTTTCAGGGAAATATTCCACATAGGCTTCATCAAGTACCACAAGCACATGACTCGGTACTTTTTGCATGAAGCGTTCAAATTCTGCTTCTTCAAACCAAGTACCGGTTGGGTTATTTGGATTGGCAATAAAAATCAGCTTGGTATTGTCTTGTACCGCTGCTGCCATCGCGTCTAAATCGTGAGCGAAACCTTTGGCAGGCACTTCAATCGCTTGTGCATTAATGGCTTGAGTCACCAATGCATACACTGCAAAAGCGTGCTGGCTATACACCACCGAATCTTTATCAGACACAAAAGCACGGGCAAACATTTCAAGTAAATCGTTTGAGCCATTACCTAGAGTAATTTGGTCTAAACCCACAGCAAATTGCTTGGCCACTTGTGCTTTTAAAATATAACCGCCGCCATCAGGATAACGACCAATTTCTGCCAACTCTGCGGCAACCGCTTGTTGCACTTTTTCAGAACAACCCAATGGGTTTTCATTTGAAGCAAGTTTGACAATATCAGTTAAACCCAATTCACGCTCTAATTCGCTCATTGGTTTACCTGGTTGGTATGGCTTTAATTTTGCAATGCCGTCATTGGCTGGCACAAAGGTCATATTTTACTTCCCGATGGAGACAATTAGACCGAGCATCACAGTAATGCTCGGGTTAAAACTTTAAAGCACAGCGATTGGATAAGAACCGAGTACACGTACTTCTTTCACCAAGGGACGAATTTCTTCGATGGCAGCTTTGACGTGTTCTTGCTCAATATGCCCTTCTAAGTCAATAAAGAATACATAGGCCCATTTTTCTGGCAAGGCTGGGCGTGTTTCAATACTGGTGAGACTAATATTGTGTTTAGCAAATGGCGCTAAAATTTCGAGCAATGCACCAGCACGGTCATGTGCTGAGACCAATAGTGACGTTTTATCGTTGCCACTGGCTGGCACTTTTTCACGACCAATCACTAAAAAACGTGTGGTATTTTCTGGGTTATCTTCAATATTGCTATGTAGAATTTCTAAATCATAAATATTGGCTGCAATTTCAGAGGCAATTGCGGCTGAATGCCATTCATTGCGAATACGGCGCGCGGCTTCTGCATTTGAGCTTAATGCCACACGCTCAACGCCCGGATAATGCGCATCTAACCAACTGCGGCATTGCGCTAGAGTTTGCTGATGGGCATAAATTTGTTTAATACTGTCTTTACGGGTATTGCTTGACACCAAAAATTGGTGATGAATACGCAATTCAACTTCACCAATCACGTTTAAATGTGATGCTTTGAAACAATCAAGCGTGTGATTGACCACACCTTCAGACGAGTTTTCAACCGGCACTAAACCATAATGCGCGCTGCCGGCTTCCACTTCACGGAATACTTCGTCAATGGTTGGCAATGGACGTACCACCGCATCTTGACCAAAATGTTTTAATACTGCTGAATGGGTATAGGTGCCTACAGGCCCTAAAAATGCAATGCTTTGCGGGGCTTCAAGCGCTAAACATGCCGACATAATTTCACGGAATAAACGTGCCATGGTGATGTCCGACAAAGGACCATCATTACGCTCCATCACATTACGTAATACTTGCGCTTCACGTTCCGGACGGTAAAACAGTGGATTCTCTTCTTGAGCAAACTTAGCTTTGGCCACAGCTTCGGCTAAACGCGCACGGCGGCTAATGAGTTGTTGGATCTGTTGATCCACAGAATCAATATCTTCACGAATTTTAGTCAAATCAAGAGAAGTCGTTGTGTTTTGATCGTCATTGACCATTGTTATGTCGCCCTTCAGCAAATATGATGCACACAGTATAACAATAGTAAGCTTTGAAATCTTGCGCAATACAACTTTGATGGATTCACCGTGAAAACTCGGCATTTGGTTAAAAGATCAACAATTAAAAATTAAGCTCAGCACATGTATTTCTTATTTTTTAAGCACTGATAACCTGAAGTTTAGTAAGCTATGCAAGCCATAGCTTACACTGAGCTGGAGCTTAAATTATCTAGGGTTGGAAATACTGGCTTTTACACCCAATACATGGGTCTGCTTAAGCTTGCAGCATCGTGTTTAACCGAGATTAACAATATTCTGCTGCGCTTTTTTATGATTTCAGGCTAGGCTTATTATAACAATAATAAAGACGACTCTTATGCCAAAAACCATTGGATTATTGATTCAAAATAACATATGTGCAGATGACTATTTCAGTATTTCTCAAGCTTTGTCTGAGGCAGGACATCGACTTTGTCATCTTAGTGCTTGCCCACAGACCACAAGCTATAGACTTCACAACAGCCATATTAAAATTGATGCTCATTTGCATGAGATCAAGCTGCACGCTTTAGATAGCTTATTGCTGTTTAATGATAATCCACATCCTCAAGTACATAGTTTTGTGCAATGCATTGCCAATGCCTACAAGCCTATTTTTAGTTTAAGCTATGCCACTCCAATATTGGTGGCTGCTCAGGTGGCACATGGGCGGCGCTTAACTGCCGATCCACAGTATCGAGGTATGTTACAAGCTGCACATGCGGTTTATCTCAATCAAGCTGTGGTGAATGATCATAATTTATATATCTCACAACAAAGCCCAACTGCCTTGGCTGAATTTTTACATACCATGCTCAAGGTACTTCACTCAGCCTAATGCATTTTAACCTTTGCCGATGGCGCTGCCTGATGCACAATAGCGCTATGCTTTTTTCATTAATGTTTTATCATGAATAATAAACGTAATATTTATCAAGATTTTGAACATCCTTTCGCGCAATTTGTGCGTATTGTCGGCAAAGGGAAAAATGGGGCACGCTCACTGACTTATGATGAAGCCTATCAAGCCTTTAGTATGATTTTAAACAATGAAGTGTTAGACCTGCAGCTGGGCGCATTTTTAATGTTACTACGTGTTAAAGAAGAATCCGTAGATGAGCTTGCAGGCTTTGTCCAAGCCACCCGTGATCAATTAAAGTTTAAAGTACTTGATGTGGATTTAGATTGGTCCTCTTATGCCGGTAAACGTAAGCATTATCCGTGGTTTTTACTCTCTGCCCTGACCTTGGCCAAACACGGCTATAATGTGGTGATGCATGGGGCTTCAGGACATACCATCAATCGTTTATATACCGAACAAGCGTTGCAATACTTAGGCTATCCCATTTGCCAATCCGACAGCGACGTAGAACAACAACTGCAGCACTGTCATTTTGCCTATTTGCCTTTAGATGTAATTTCCCCCATCTTAAGTGACCTGATTGGCTTACGAAATATCATGGGCTTACGCTCTCCGATTCACACCCTTGCACGTTTAATTAATCCTTTTAATGCCAAAGCTACTATGCAAGCCATTTTCCATCCTGCTTATCGCAGTTCACATCAACAAGCAGCCTTTAAATTAGGCTTTGCCAATAGTGCCGTAATTAAAGGTGAAGGAGGTGAATTTGAACGCAATCCCGATGCTAAAACCTTAATTTGTGGCATTAAAGAGGGGCAGATGTACGAGTCTGAATTGCCTAAACTCACCGACAATCGTAGTCCAAGTGAAGAAATGCTAGATTTAGCAGTCTTTAAAGCCGTGTGGGAAGGTCAACAAGCACATGATTATGGCGAGATTGCCATTACCGAAACCATGGGCATTGCCTTATACACCATGGGCGTATGCGACGACTACCCAAGTGCGATGCAAAAAGCGCGTGAGCTATGGCAGACGCGCTATAGTGTTTAAACAGCCTCAAGGTGATCTTTGGCTTGATGGACACGCTCAAGATCACCAGCATAATGCGCTACAACACGCTGATTCATGAGCTTAAACCAGCGGTTAGGCAAAAATACATCAGTAAATAATGCACCATAGCCTTTAGGTAAATTGGGCACATCCGGATAATCTCTTAACATTTGAAATGGTCGCGTCGGATAAGCATGATGATCACTATGCCGTTGCAGTTGATAAAACAATAAATTGCTCATCAAACTGTTGTGATTCCAACTGTGTTGTGGAGTAACTTTTTCATAACGCCCATCGGGCAAGACTGCACGTTTAAGCGCGTAATGCTCCATATAATTGACCGCTTCAAGTAAGGTTATGGCATAAGCACTTTGTACCACTTGTAACAGCAGCCATTTTTTACCAAAACACTTATACATCAGAGCATAATAAAGCAGCTCTGCTGCCCATGCTCTGAGCAATTCATTTTCAACATGAAAAAATGGCAAATGTTTACGTGCTAAACGGGTTTTTTCAATGTGTATCGCCGATTTAAAACCGCCCAACACAGTGCGCGGTAAAAACCGCCAAAACGATTCACCATAGTAAGCAGATGCTGGATCTTGCGGAGTAGCAACATGACGATGATGTCCATAATTATGCTCAATCCGAAAATGGACATAGCCACTGGGCAACAAGGCCAGATGGGCCAAGAGGTGCTGTTGCGCACTGGCTTTATGCCCTAGTTCATGTCCCACATTCATGGCAACCACATTGACCAAACCTAGCAAGGTACCTAAAAGTAAAATATCACTTGGTTGAGTACGGTTTTGACGTACCAAAGCTGCTGCCAACAGATTACTACTATATTGCAACGGTAAATACGCACTGACCACCTGCGTATAATACGGGTCATGTTGTAAGGTATTTAAGTCTTGTGGCGCAATAGAAGATTGATCTTGCCCCAAATAACGGTCCAACCAAGGAATTACCGCATGTAAAGTGATTAAGCCAGTACTGGCAAAAACTTTGCGCGTCAATTTGGGTCCACGTGCAAAGCCCAACAGTGCCACATGTGCCACCACAGGAATAGCCAGTCCCCATAACCATAATTTACGTTTTGGATCTAAAGACATACCCTTCTCCTTGAGGCTTTTGAGTTGAGTATGCGCCTAACCTTATGGATATATCTGTTTGATTCAGGTAATAAAAAAGACACCCGAAGGTGTCTTTTTTTATACAAAACGAATAGGCTTAAATTCCGACTCATGCTTGTGATGATCATCATCACATTCTTCACCTTCTTCTTTGCTGCCACGGTCAATGTACCCACTGCGCTGTTCTTCTGGCAGATGTTTCATCTCCCACGCATAGACTGCTTGCATACAGGTTTGACGCTGTTCTTGGGTTAAGACCACACCATTGGGCCATTTGCCAATTTCAATTGCGGTACGTAAACGCTCAACAATCTCGGGGTTTAGCATCGCTAACATGTTTTCAATATTCATTATTCATCCTGCTGTTGCAATGAATCAAAACCTTGGTTCCATCCCAGTTTGGTCCGACACGACATATAAAAGTCATAACCAGGTGGATGGAGTAAATTCAGTTTAAAAGGATGTTTACGGATATGTAAACTATCGCCTACACTCAAGGATACACTATGTTGCCCATCTGCGCTGACCATTGGCAACACACGGTTCTCACGAATGATAATTTTAATTTCGCTTTGTCCACCCACCACAATTGGGCGTGATGACAAGGTATGCGGATGCATGGGCACTAAGGCAATGGCATCCATACTAGGATGCAAAATTGGCCCACCGCCTGAGAGTGCATAGGCAGTTGAACCGGTGGGTGTTGATACAATTAAACCATCGCTGTGCTGGCGATAGACATATTGCCCATCAATATTAAGTTCAAAATCAATCATGTGCACCGATTTACCCGAATGCAACACCACATCATTTAAGGCAATCGCTTGATAAATGGACTCACCTTTTGAGCGAATTTCCATTTCCAATAAAAAGCGTCGGTCACGTTGATACTGACCTTGCAACACTTGATCGAGTTTATATAAAACTTCGGTGGGTTTAATATCGGTTAAAAAACCCAAACGACCGCGGTTTACGCCAATCACAGGGGTATTGTAGCGGACCAAAGCGCGTGCTGCATGTAACAGCGAGCCATCACCACCCACCACAATCACCAAATCAACCACTTCACCCAATAAACTACGACTGACAGTTTGAGTGTTTTGATAAGGCACCAATTGTGCTGTTTCAATAT
>Ga0172378_10002008_pt1 | contig 18996 bp, 14 predicted proteins | sample GrowelOW332metaG_FD_119755 | JGI IMG/M metagenome (GOLD analysis project Ga0172378, IMG submission 119755) | Groundwater microbial communities from an aquifer near a municipal landfill in Southern Ontario, Canada - Pumphouse #3_1 metaG | ecosystem: Environmental > Aquatic > Deep subsurface >... | reverse complement strand
GTATACGATCCGTGCTGCGGATCAGGCGGTATGTTCGTGCAGTCGGCAAAGTTTATAGAAAATCATCAGGGAAATATAGACAATATTTCAGTGTACGGGCAGGACTCGAATCCGACGACATGGAAAATGGCACAGATGAATCTTGCAATCCGCGGAATCGACGCAAACCTCGGGCGATATAATGCAGACACGTTCTTTAACGATAATTTCCCCACGGAAAAGTTCGATTACATTATGGCAAATCCGCCGTTCAACATGAGCAGCTGGGGTGCCGACAAACTGATTGACGATCCGCGCTGGCAGTACGGTATGCCTCCTGCAGGAAACGCGAACTTTGCCTGGATGCAGCACATGATTTATCACCTTTCCCCCGGCGGCAGAATAGGTATGGTGCTCGCGAACGGCAGTTTAAGTTCGCAGTCGGGCGGTGAAGGCGGCATCAGGAAGAATATTGTAGACGCCGACCTTGTCGACTGCATTATCGCCATGCCGCCGCAGCTCTTTTACACCACACAGATACCGGTGAGTCTCTGGTTCCTGAACCGCGGTAAAAAGCAGCAGGGAAAAACGCTTTTCATAGATGCGCGGAACATGGGAACAATGCGTACGCGAAAACTCCGCGAACTGACTGACGGTGATATAGCACAGATCGCGGATACGTACAAGGTATTCACAGAGGGGAAGCTCAAAGACAAAGCAGGTTTCTGTGCGGTTGCTTCAACGGAAGACATCTCAAAACAGGACTATATTCTTACGCCCGGGCGCTACGTTGGTATTGAAGAACAGGAAGACGACGGAGAGCCGTTCGACGACAAGATGAAACGGCTTACTTCGGAACTTTCCGGCATGTTCAAAGAATCAGACCGGCTGCAGGAAGAAATCAGAAAGCAGCTCGGCAGCATCGGGTACGAGGTGTAACTGATGGGCGGTACGGAAGAAGCGGAAAGCCAGAACAGAGAGTGGAAAGAATCCTGGCGGGATGAGTACCTCAAATGGATCTGCGGATTTGCCAACGCACAGGGCGGTGTAATTGAAATTGGAAGAAATAATACAGGGGTTGTTGTCGGGGTAAAAAACAGTAAAAAGCTTTTAGAAGATATTCCCAATAAAGTTCACGATACGCTCGGTATTTTTGTTGAAGTCAATCTCTATACGCAGGATACCAAAGACTATATAGAGATTATTGTTGACCGCAGTTCATATCCGGTGAGCTATAACGGAGTCTATTACCGCAGAATAGGCAGTACTATGCAGAAACTTACCGGAGGAACATTGACCGAATTCCTCCTTCGGAAGACCGGCTATACGTGGGACGGAGTTCCGGTCGACAACGTACGGGCAGCAGACCTTGATAAAGAAAGTTTTGATATTTTCCGGCGCGAAGCACTTAAAAGCGGCAGAATGACTTCCGACGATCTGAACATAAGCGACGAACAGCTGCTTGATCAGCTGGGGCTTATTCAAAACGAAAAATTGAAAAAAGCAGCCATACTCCTGTTTCACCGTCGTCCGGAAAAATGGGCGGTTGGTGCATATATAAAAGTCGGCTTTTTTGAAACAGATGCAGATATCCGTTTTCAGGATGAAGTCCGCGGATCGCTGCTTATTCAGGCAGACCGCGTTATAGATTTGATGTATCTCAAGTATCTTAAAGCCGACATCAGTTATGAAGGCGTTACACGGGTAGAAACGTATCCGTTTCCGAAAGCGGCTGTCCGCGAAGCGGTATATAACGCCATGATCCATTCCGACTATACGACCGGCGATCCCATTCAGATAAGCGTTTACAAAGACCGGTTATATATTACAAACGACTGGCTGCAGCCGGAAGGCTGGGACGTCCGGATGATGATGGGAAAGCATCGTTCTATGCAGCATAATCCGAATATCGCAAACACCTTTTTCCGTGCAGGATATATCGAAGCATGGGGACGCGGGATAGAAAAAATGTGCCGGAGCTGTACGGAACACGGACTTCCGCTTCCCGAGTATACGCTGCATCCGCAGGACATGATGGTCTGTTTCAGGACAAAAAAGAATGACGGTATAAATGACGGTATAAATGACGGTATAAATGACGGTATAAATGACGGTATAAAACTTGGGCCCAGAGAAAAATCAGTTTTGCAGTTTATAAAAGAGGACCCCGGGATAACAGCGGCGGGAGTTGCTGAAAAGCTGCATGTAAAAGTGCGTCAGGCGGAACGCATACTTTCTTCGCTGAAAGAAAAAAACGTGCTGACAAGAAGCGGCAGCCGGAAAAACGGGATATGGCAGGTTATTGCAAGCGATAAGGATGGGGAGAGACAGCATGAGTGAGTGGAAGAAAGTTCGGTTGGGAGAGATTGCTGTTTTAGTTTCACGTATTATTTCACTGTAAAAAGGAAAAAAATAATTGCAGAATGCTAATTTTGAAACACAGCAGAAAATAAAATTCCTTCTTTACAGTCTAAAAGAAAATGACTCCAAAATAAACGTCATTGTAAAAGATGAGACAATCAGGCTTACGCAGAAAGCCATGTCGACACTGTTTGAGTGTTCAACTGATAATATCGGCCTTCATCTGAAAAATATTTTTGAATCAGGAGAACTTGATAAATCTTCAGTTACCGAGGAATCCCCGGCAACTGCCACAGATGGGAAATTGTACCACACAGAATTTTATACTCCTGATGCTATTATTTCCGTCGGTTGCCGGGTGAACACTGCAAAGGCAACGCAGTTCCGCATCTGGGCCACAAAAGAATTTGCCGCAAGCGTGAACGAGTTTCTTTCATTCAGAAAATTCAACATACTCGACGGCAAAGGCTCCGTTTCAAAACAGCGGGCAGACCTGAAAGCTGAAGTTGAATACGACGTGTTCAATAAAACCCAGACGATAGTCTCCGGTTTTGACAAGATGGTAAAGATTCTGGAAGAAAAGGGGAAAGTAGAATGAGCGAGTGGAAGACGGTCATATTAAATGATGTGCTTGATATTTTAATAGACTACAGAGGAAAAACTCCTGATAAAAAAACTTCAGGAGTTGCTTTAATAACTGCAAAGATTGTTAAAAATGGTGCTATCGAAAAACCATCAGAGTTTATTGCTGAAGAAGACTATAAGGATTGGATGACACGGGGAATACCAGAAATAGGTGATGTCGTACTAACAACAGAAGCTCCGTTAGGTGAAGTTGCTCAACTCAAATATAATCATGTCGCTCTTGCACAACGCATTATTCTATTACGTGGCAAGAAGAACATTCTCGATAATTCTTTTCTTAAATACTATCTACAATCATATAAAGGACAGCAAATCTTAAAGAATAGAGAATCTGGAACAACTGTAACAGGTATAAAACAGTCAGAGCTTAGAAAAATTGAAATAGACTGTCCTGATTTTCAAACACAGCGACGTATTGTAGACCTGCTTTCCTGTCTTGATGATAAACTGGATCTGAACAACCGCATAAATGGCAATTTAGAGCAACAAACACAGGCAATATTCAAGGAATGGTTTGTAGATCATGCAAAGCCGGAATGGAAGGAAGGAAAATTCACTGATCTTATTGATATCCTAGGCGGTGGTACTCCCGGAACGAACGAAGTTTCATACTGGAATGGCACGATACCCTTTTTTACGCCCAAAGATGTATCAACAAGCTGTTATATATTTTCAACTGAAAAAAATATTACCGAAGATGGATTGCACCACTGCAACAGCAGGCTTTATCCTCCTGAGACAGTTTTTATCACTGCACGCGGTACGGTAGGAAAGGTAGCCATAGCAGGAACTTCTATGGCAATGAATCAGTCTTGTTATGCATTACAGGGAAAAGGGTGTGGGCAATTATTCACTTATTATGAAACACTAAATATTGTCAAAATACTGCAGAATAAAGCCAATGGTGCTGTTTTTGATGCCATAACGACATGTGATTTTGAAAGTGAAAATATCGTAATTCCTGATACTGAAATGCTGACAAAGTTTGAAGAAAAGGTAAAACCGCTGCATACCATGATGAAAAATAATTGTCGTGAAAATATCAGACTAGAGCAGATACGGAATGCGATATTGCCGAAGCTGATGAAGGGAGAAATAAATATATGATCTGGTTAAGAGAACAGATTGAACGGCTTCCCAGCTTTAATCATTTCTCTGATCAAATAACAACAATCGAAAATACTATAGAAAAAAATCCGGCTTTATGCATTGAAACTTCAAAAGCCCTGATTGAAGGTATATGCAAAACTATCTTAGAAAATAAAAAAAAGTCATTTAATTCTGATACTGTGCAGGGACTTGTAAAGCAAACGACTGAAACTCTCGTAGGAGATGAACAAAATTATCATGATAATCTCATAGCATTATGCAGAAAAATTTCTGCTGTTGTACAAGAAATAGCAACCATAAGAAACAATGCCGGTTTCGCATCTCACGGACAGGATATAGATGTACCTCAAATGGACAAAACGTTATCTCTGTTTGTTTCAAGAGCGACAGATCTTATATGCAGTTTTATTCTTGATGTCTACATCAATCAACGTGACAGAAATAAGGACTGTCGTATACACTACGAAGACAATGAACCATTTAACCAGGAACTTGATGATGAAAATCCAATCGGAAGGAAAGATATGATTCTGTCCTTTTCAAAAGCATTATTTCAACAGGACTATGAGGCTTACAAAGAAGAACTATTTGAGTATATGGATAAGATACAATTACTAAAGGAATCGAAGAAAGAGGGATAAAAATGTTAAAGATTGTAGAGGCTTTAATCTCGGATATTTCATCATCGCTTTTAGGTAAATTACGGACAGCGATTAACTCTGTTCCTTCATACGAAACATTTACTAAAACAATAGATATTCCATCACTTCAGAAAGATATGAAAAAAATTATTGAGGAATCTTTTCATGAAACGGCCTCCCTTTATAAACTCAGAGACATTCCTCAGAAAGAATTACGTGAAGCAGTATTTACCAATATTGATCTTCTTTTCAGCTGGTGTATAACTCCTCAAACTGTTTTTAATTCTGATGAAATAAATATTACCAATTATGATTATAAAAACGAACTTCTAATTTTTTTTAAATCATTACACGAACAATTCATTATAAAAAAAGATTTATTTCCGTCGTTTGGAACTATACAAATAAAGTCTTTATTATATGATCAGAATGTAAAATTAGATATGCAAACAGGGATACTGAATATTATTCAGGGGGATGTGTCTGATATACAACATTTATTGGAGTCTCAGAAAATTAATGAACATTGGTCATTTTTTCAGGAGTTTTCCGAAATCGAAAGTAAAATCTCAAATAGGGAGTTTACATCTGCACTCAACTATTTGAATATACTTGAAATTAAAATTTCACAAAATAATAAAATTGACGAAAAAGAAAAATTTTATGAACTATATACCAATGCATATCTGGCAGATGTAAAAAAACAGAAAAGAGCTATTCCATATCTTGAAAAACTCATACGTTATACTGAAAAACCGATTCGAACGATGCAAAGAAAAATTTTGCTGCTGGTTTTGGATGAGAATTATGATAAAGCATTTGAACAAAATAAGAATATGTTGGCTCAGGAACTTTCTGTAAAAGACAGACAATATTTTCTTGAACTTGCAGTAAATATCTACTTTTTAAAAAATCAATTTGAAGAGGCTCAAAAGTTTTTGGATTCAATCAAGACGGAGTTTGAAAAATATTTGCTTTGGCAAATACGCCTATTAATTGCTAAATCTTTATATGTCGAAGCTGCTAATCTTATTGAAAAGAATAATGACTTTTTTACAGAATCCTATAACAAAAAATTAATAAGAGTTGAGACGTTTTGCTATGCGGCTACTGAGGAATATTGTAGGGATGGTACCAGTGAAGCGAGACAGAAAGAAATTGAGAGTCTTGTTCAGGAATGTAACGATTTATTAGACAAATCTGCCGATGATACAGGAGCAAGAGAAACACTGCTTGTATGCAACGGTTTTTTTTATCGCATGTTACATAATCTCGATAAAAGTTTAGAAGCGTATACAGAACTTGAAAGGATGAACTCAAACAATCCTAATTTTTTACGTAACTATCCATTCGCATTGCTGCTTAAACCTGATAGTACCAACCGGGGAAAAGCAATTATTTACTTTAAGAAATACTTAGATTTGTATCCTCAGGATTCTTTAATCAGAGAAGCTTACTTTCAGGCTCTTGTACAGGATAATCTAAAGCAGGCGATGAACGAAATAGAAAATTTTCAAGAAGATAAGACAACGATAAATGCAAAAATGCAGCTGGCAGAGGCTTATACAAAAAATCTTGATCTGTTGAAAACCGATTCATTCATTTCTACGATGGAGATAAAATATTCCGGGCACTGGGCGATATTAACGGCAAGGGGTGATTATTTTTGTGCGAAGCAAGAGATAGAAAAAGCTCTTTGTTTTTATAGAGAGGCTTTGGAAAAAGGACCTGATATGATTCACAGACTCGATTTAATTAATAAAATTGTCTCTATAGATTTGATGGTCCCAAATCAGATAAATGTTAATGAATGTATAAAGCTTTTTAATAGTATACAAAATGAATATGAACTATTGGTCACTTTTGGGCATAAATATATTTATGCCCTTATAGCTGGTGGTAATATATCATATGCTGTTCAACAGATAAAAAAAATGCGAAAATATGGTTTGCTTACTCCAGATATTATCCGAGAACAGATTTGGTGTAATTACAGTGATCAAAATTATCAGTCAGTAATTGAATTAACAAATGAGCTAAAAAAATATGAATTACTAAATAGCAAAGATATTCTAGTATATATCATTTCACAACTAGCGATCGGAAAAGCAGAAGAAAGTAGTGCAGCTTTTGACTTACTACCGGAGCCGGAAACAGAGCAAGAATTTATAATTAGACAAAACCTGGTTCGTACTCTAGGCAATAGGGAGAAAGAACTGGAAATAGCTCATAACGGATATTTAAGATATCCAAACAGTATCCCATTAATGGAAAATTTTATTATGTCCATTTTTTGTACTAAAAATAAAATTTCTGAAGACATCTATACGGATGCAAGAGAGTGCAGAGATAAGTATTTCAAGCTTGACGAAAATAAAAGGCATATAAAAGCTATATCAATTCCTGAAAATGCAGATGGAATGGAAATTCTTAAATGCTTACAACAGGCAATTCCTGTACAAAGATCATTCGACTATATAAAATTTCTGGAAAATAATCATCTCCATATCTCTTTCTTAGCTATAAAGAAATTCAATTATTTGTATATATGGGAAAGTTCGCGATATCTGTCTGATATGCATATTTACAGTTCTAACGGTAACTTTGAAGTAATAAGAAAAGAATATGATGCAGCTACAACCGACAAAGCCATTATTGATCTACCATCTTTAGTGACTTGTGCCTATCTCGGTGTGCTGGACTATTTACCAAAGCTTTTTAGTACGATATATGTATCCCAGCAATCTGTAACAGAATTGCAAGAAGTAATTCAGACAAAAACAGATCCGTTGCTACCGAACTGCTATTCGTGTTTTTATTTGTTAAATGAAAATAAGTATCCCGAAAAGCCTCTTCCTTTACAGGAAGAAATTGTAAATATAGCTGTAACATTGAAAGACTTTATAAATAAAAACACCATAAGAATTGTAGGCAGGCAGTTAGAACCTGTCAAACAACTGCCAGCAGAATGGGAAAAAGACTTTCGAAGTTATTCTTTTATTGAAAGTGAAACAATCATATACGGATATGAATCGAATATTCCTATTATGCTGGAAAGCTTTCTGTATCGGGCCTTATTGCAAAGCGACAGAAATGCACCTCCGGTATTTGAAATAGAAAGTGTTTTGAACAGACTGTTACAAGAGAAAAAAATTACACGAATTGAATACATATTATTTGTTTGTAAATTAATACAGTCTGACTATCAGGCAATAACTTTCAATGCTAGATTTTTGTTTATTCTTGTCCAATATTATGGTTTTACCGATTCGAAATATTCAAATAAAATTTTTTCTCTTTTGGAAGCCACAAATGTATACAATAAAAATTGGGCTTTTGAAACAATTCTTATGCCTTTTTTAGCGATACTCTGGAATACATATATTCCGGAAGCGCCCAAAATATTCTGGACGGAAAAAACTCTTTCTGCACTGGCAAAAAGAGGTGATATTCTTTTCTCGGACGTACATATATACATGTCAGTGTTATACAGAATTATTACTATGTATCAAAGTAAAGAATGGCTACGCAAATACTGGAATACGAATGTAAAGCAGATAAAATCAAAATTTGAATCTATAGAGTCAAAAAATGATAATAAGGATATGGTCTGAAGGTTTTTATGTCATCAATTTTTAAATACTATTCCGATAGAAAATTCTTTTTCGATGTTTTTGAATCGAAGAGCCTGTATTTTAACACCTTCAAAAACTATAATGATCCTATCGAAAAATATGCCTTTTTTACCGCTGAAGAAGATGGCTCTTCTTATACTATTTACCCGGAAATGAAACTCCATCGATGTTCAACATGCTGCTTCAGTACCAGCAATCTTAATTATCTGTTATGGTCATATTACGGTAAAAACCATAAAGGTTTTTGCCTAGAAATAAATCTAGATAAGTACATAGAAGCTTCAGAGGATACTAACATACAAAGTATTCAACTCAATGATGAAAAAATTTTTGGATTTTCCGTGATCTACGAATGCCATAGTCCACTGTTCAGCCGAAACAAACTTTTAAAAAATGCCATGACAACAGAACAATTTATTGAATTCTCACGATATAAATATCCGTTTTGGCGATATGAAAAAGAATTCCGATTGTTGTCACTTTCAGAAGGCCCTATAAAGATAAAAATTCCAAAAGATGCCATCAAAGGCGTAACTTATGGTCTTGAAACAAATAAAAAAGATATAGAATATATTGATTCAAAATTGACCGAAATCGGATTTAACATTAGGCGTCAAAAAATTACCACATTTGATACATATACCGGGCAACTGGTGATATAACTACAAAGATAATGATTTTTTTTATGTTGCCAATCGCCTTTTATCGGGGCAAGTATAAAGGTTCTGATTCACCGTAAAAAAATTACGGCAAAAGCTTGCTTTTTGGTCATTCTGTCGATACTATATATACGGAAGCATGTATGTTAACAAAATTCGCAGTTACAAATTACCGGGGTTTCTCTGAAAGGATTGAATGGGATCTTACGAATGCACGGGACTATGAATTCAATGTATTTGCCGTAAAAGACGGTATTATAAAAAACGGTATCATTTACGGTCCGAACGGCAGCGGTAAAAGTAACTTCGCACTGGCTTTGTTTGATATCGTTAATCATCTTACTCAGAATACAAAAAAAACTGACTATTACAACAATTTCGTATATGCGGGTGCACAAAAAAAGCCGGTTATTTTTGAATACTCTTTTCGCTTTGGCAATGATAACCTTCAGTATGTGTACGCTAAAGATATGCAGGGTGTCCTTCTGGAAGAAAAACTGACCGTGAACAATAAAGAATCTTTTAATCACCGGCAGGGAACACTCTCTGTGGACAGCTCTTTTTCCATCGATGAAAAGATGAAAACTAAACTGATTGATACCAATTCCAATCATATATCCATAATAAACTTTTTGCTCACGTCGTTTCCGCTGCCGGACGATCATTATCTCATAAAACTTCAGGATTTTGTAAATTCCATGCTCTGGTTTTGTTCACTTGAAACGCGCGAGTTCATCGGCCTTTCACCTCTGGCTCACGAAGATATGATTCTCTATATCATAAAACAGAATCTTGTAAAGGATTTTGCAAAATTCCTTGAAAATACAAGTGAGCAGCATTTTGATTTTGTTACACCGAAACAAACTGACAAGCGGTTATTCTGCTTTATCGGCGGGATGCCGGAAGATTTTTATTCAATAGCTTCAACCGGTACACATTCACTGACACTGCTTTATTACTGGATTAAACACATGGATAAAGCGTCATTTGTGTTTGTCGATGAATTCGACGCCTTTTATCACTATAAACTTTCTGAACAGGTTTGCAGGGAGCTTTTCAAACTTAACTGTCAGGTATTTCTTTCTTCCCACAATACATCGCTTATGACAAACGATCTGCTTCGGCCCGACTGTAACTTTGTTCTGAAAGACAACAAGATACAGCCTCTGTGCGACTGCACGGAAAAAGATTTGCGGTTTGGTCATAACATTGAAAAACTGTTCCGCGGCGGTACTTTTGACGCATGATCTTATTCATATTTGAAGGCAAACGGCGGGAACCGGAACTGTACAAAACGATGGAATACCTCTTCTTCAGGAAGAAAAATAATATTATTTTTTCTTTCTGCAATAATATATATGTATTGTATCAGAAAATGCATGAAAGCGATTTTACGGAAGACATTGTAACAGTACTCCAGCGGGATTTGCAGGACAGACAGGATAATCCGTTAAAAAAATATATGCGGAGTGATTTTTCTGAAATCTTTTTGTTCTTTGATTACGACTGTCATAATCAGAACCTGAACAAAGGCATTCCTTTGGAAACGACAAATTCCCGTCTTACGGAAATGCTTGCATTTTTTAATAACGAAACGGAAAATGGAAAACTGTATATAAATTATCCCATGGTGGAATCAATCCGCTATACAAGGCAACTGCCTGATCATAACTTCAACTCATATACCGTGTCACTTCCCTCCTGCGCCGATTTCAAGCAAATAACCAATGATTTTTCTTATTATGGTAATCTTGATTTTATTTCATTCAGGTTGAATAAACAGGGAGAGATTAAGGTCCCTTCTCAAAATGCAGCGGGAAAAATAGACGAACTGAAAGCAAATTGGAATGCACTCAAGATACAGCACGTTCTGAAAGCAGTTTTTATTTGTTCGGCGGCTGCTGTTCTGCCTGAAAAGAAAGTTCCCATCGATCAGGAAGAACTTTTTACTGCACAACTTACAAAATATGTGCAACCTGAGAATGAAGTAGCTGTCCTTAATTCATTTCCCATCTTTCTGTACGATTATCTGTAAATTCAAATAGTTGCCCCCTGCAGGACGACAACTATCGTGACACATTCCGTTCATACCACACTATCTCCTCTGCCATATCTGACCACCGGAGTTTTCCGTCTTTCTGAAGTCGTCCGATAACAATGAACGGCAGCACCTGTTGTTTTTTTGCAAACTGATTAATCGCTGTTTCTGAATAATCAGCAGATTTCACAAATGCCGCATATGCATCTTTATCAAGAAGCTGATTTTCTGCAAACGTATCGGCTTTTGTTTCTATTTCACCCGGTTCCGATTCAAAATCGATGAAGCGTTGACGTCCGTCTCCGTTAAGCACATGACCGATTTCATGAAACAGGGTAAACCAGAATATATCCGCCCGTTTTTTACGGAGTGTCATGCACAACAGTGTTTTCCCTTGTTCTGTCCGTTTAAGGAATCCCTGTACCGGAGCTCCGGCAAACGCAGGAATAACGGCAAACGCAATACCGCAGGAAGCGAACAGCGAAGACAGTTTTCGCATACAATTATTCTGCGCTGAAAACATACAGTTCTTTATCTGAGGAAGCAGTTCCCTGAGCTTTTTCTTTTGTTCCGTGTCTTCCTGTTCCGTTACTTCGATTTTTTCAGTCTCAAGTTCACAAATCCGCTGCCATGCAAAAAGTACTTCCGGTATAATGGACACGGACAGCTGTGCACGGTACGCACCGTTATAGGTAAGTGTTCTGATATTCATCAGATTACTCACACCGAGCAGCTTTCTCAGTTCAATAATTTTTGCCGGAATGCCCGACACAACAGAAAGAAGTTTCTGTGTAGTAAGATATGTATTGACTTCTTTCAAAGATTTTGCTACGGTCGCTTCCTCTTCTGAAATAGAATTGAGATCTTCATATTCCAGTATTTCCTTATCATAGTTTGTCTGCAGATTGATCCAGAACGCTGCTTCTATTCCGAGCGCATAGGCAAGTTTCCGGGCAAATGCAACGGAAATATCTTTTTCTCCGTTTATTACCGTACTGATATGCTTCGGTGACATACCGGTTCTTTGTGCAAGCTCAAGCTGCGGCATGCCTCTGTCTTCCAGAACTTCTTTCAGTGTTTCTCCGGGGTGAATAATCATTTCACGGGATAAGCCATTCGTCTTTTGAGCCATGATACTCGACCACTCCTTTAATAATAACCGTATCGCATACAGACAACGATTCCGGAGAAGTGTCGTCTGCCGATGGCTGAATTATCAGCCGCATATTGGCTGATAAACTGACTCCGTAACAATTATAAAATTTTGAACCTGAAAGACTGTGAGGTTTTCCTAATCCGGTCTGAAGATAGGCAGCAAAAGTAGTCGATGCTTTCAACTGGTTCTTCCGTTTCTTTATCATAGCAGCAAGAGGTAATCCGACTTTTTTCTGCATCAGATTTTTCGACCCTCGTACATTATCCATATCACGGAAGAGGTCCTCAAGGTTTGCATCTTCAAATGTTATTTCCACAGTATCTCTCCGGTTCCACTGTTGCTATATCATTTTTGTTACCTGATAGGTAATATATATCATTTTTATGCAAAAGTCAATAACATTACCTGATTGGTAATGTTTTACCTAAAAATATAATGATAACACAGGAAAGAAATAGAATTTCTCTGTATAATTTGTTTTTATTTTATTCTTTTGCACATTCCGCAGGTATCTGCTTCCTGTTTGCGCAGCTGGTATTTTGTATCAAAATCGAGCCATATTTCTGCCGGATCACTCTGCTGCCAGCCGAGTTCATCCATGGCATCCCTGATAACATCTCCCAGTTTCGGATGTTATACTACAATTACAAATTATCTGTAATCCTGCCTTCATAAAGTACCTCTTGTTTCCAATCTTTTGTTGTAGTATCATTTCTATATATTTTAAGGATTTTCGGAGCAGGATGTATGGGAGCGTTTAACGAAGCGGGGTACGAGCAGTCTGTCATCGAGTTGTTTGAACACATGGGCTGGGAACATTTGTACGGACCGGATATTAAACGCGATTACCGCATCCCTTATTACTCAGATTCTTTCGAACGCGCTCTTTCCCGTATAAATCCGTCACTTCCACAGGAAGCCATTCATGAAGCACAGCGCAAAGTTTCTGACCTGGGTACGGGAAGTCTTGAGCAGAAGAATAAACTTGTTACCGGTTTTCTGCAGAACGGCGTACCCGTTTCGTATGTAAAGAAAGGTGAAGAAATCAGTACGCTTGCATATCTTATTGATTATGCACATCCAGTAAACAATTCTTTCCAGATAATCAATCAGTGGACGTATGTGGAAAAAAGCGAAAAGCGGGCGGATATCATTCTGTTTGTGAACGGGCTGCCGCTTGTTCTTGTGGAACTGAAATCTCCGTCACGTGAAAACACAGACGCTTCCGATGCATATCTGCAGCTTCGCAACTATATGCATGAAATTCCTTCCCTGTTCACCTATGTACAGGTATGCGTCATGAGCGATCTGCTGACGTCGAAGGCAGGAACGATTACCTGCAGCGAAGACAGGTTTATGGATTGGAAGACAAAGGATGGTAATAAGGAAAATACGCAGGCGGCGCAGTTTGATACATTTTTTGAGGGGATGTTCAAAAGGGAACGCCTGCTCGATATTATTAAAAATTTTACCTGTTTTGATGAAGGTGAAAAGCAGCTTTCAAAAATACTTGCCGGATATCATCAGTATTTTGCGGTACGGAAAGCGATCGTTTCAACCGTGAAGGCAACGAAAACTGACGGTAAGGCGGGCGTCTTCTGGCATTCGACGGGGAGCGGCAAGTCACTTTCCATGGTGTTTTATGCGCATCTTCTGCAGACTGCACTCAACGAACCGACGATTGTCGTCGTTACCGACCGCAACGATCTTGATAACCAGCTTTTTTCCCAGTTTGCGCGCTGCAGTGCCTTTCTTCGGCAGACACCCGTTCAGGCTGAAAGCCGTGAAAATCTCAGAGAGCTGCTTGACGGCAGGCAGGCTAACGGCATTTTCTTTACAACCATGCAGAAATTCGAGGAATTGGATATGCCGCTTTCTGCACGGCGCAATATCGTCGTTATGGCTGACGAAGCGCACCGCGGGCAGTACGGACTAGATGAAAAAATCAGGACGATGCAAAAAGCCGATGGTTCTCTCGAAGCCCGTGTTGTAACCGGTACTGCGCGTATTATACGCGACAGCCTGCCGAATGCATCGTACATAGGGTTTACCGGTACACCAGTTTCCAGCTCGGACCGCAATACGCGGGAAGTGTTCGGCGACTATATCGATATTTATGATATGACGCAGTCAGTTGAAGACGGTGCTACCCGTCCGGTGTATTATGAAAGCCGTGTTGTTAAGCTCAACCTTGATCCGGAAGTCCTGAAACAGATAGACAGCGAGTACGACGTACTTGCACAGAATGCGGACGAACAGACGATAGAACAGAGCAAGCAGGAATTGTCTCATATGGAATCGCTGCTCGGTTCCGACAGTACAATTGATTCGCTTGTTAATGACATTCTTGATCACTACGAGCACTACCGTGCATCGGAACTGACCGGTAAGGCAATGATTGTCGCTTCCTCCCGCGGTATTGCAATGAAGTTGTACCGGAACATTCTTTCAAAACGACCTGCATGGACGGAAAAAATTGCCATAGTTATGACATCGTCGAACAAAGATCCGGAAGACTGGCACGATGTTATCGGAAATAAGGCGCACCGCGATGAACTTGCACGTCGTTTCAAAGACAACGACGATCCGCTGAAAATTGCAGTCGTCGTTGATATGTGGCTTACCGGATTTGACGTACCGTCGCTTGCAACCATGTATATTTATAAGCCGATGGAAGGGTATAATCTGATTCAGGCAGTTTCGCGCGTTAACCGCGTATTCAAAAATAAGGAAGGCGGCCTTATAGTAGATTACGTCGGTATTGCAGGCGCACTCCGCCGGGCCATGAATGAATATACCGGCCGCGATAAAAAGAATTACGGAGACACAGATATCGGAAAAACGGCATATCCGAAATTCCTTGAAAAACTTGAAGTGTGTCGTAATCTTTTCTACGGATTTGACTATACCGGTATATTTTCCGATTCCCAGCTTGCATTAAATAAAACAATTTCGGGTGGACTCAATTTCATGCTCGACATAAGCCGCACTGATAAACGGGATATGTTCATCAAAGAAGCGCTTATGATGACGCAGGCGGAATCGCTTGCAAAGAGCCTGATCCGGAAAGAAGAACAGCACGAAGCGGCTTTCTTTGATGCTGTCCGTACACTTATTGTGAGAATTACGTACGCAGGAAACGGCAGAAAGTTTTCACTGAAGGAAATCAATGAACAGATTAATAATCTGCTCAAAGCGTCGATTCAGAGTACGGGTGTTATTAATCTGTTTGCAGACAAAGACAGCGATTTTAATCTGTTTGACTCGGCTTTTCTTGAAGAAGTCAGCCGGATGAAAGAAAAGAACGTTGCAGTAGAACTTTTAAAGAGGCTTATTGCCGATCAGGTAAAAATCTACCGGCGGACGAATATCGTACAGTCACAGAAATTTTCGGAACGTATGCAGAAAACGCTTAATTCCTATCTTAACGGGCTGCTGACAAACGAACAGGTTATAGAAGAAATGATGCAGCTTGCAAAGGAGATGGCAGCTGCAAGTCAGGAAGGAAATAAACTGGGACTTTCACACGAAGAACTGGCCTTTTATGATGCGCTTACAAAGCCTGCAGCTATAAGAGATTTTTATTCAAATGATGAACTTATAGCCATTACACGCGAGCTTACAGAGCAGCTGCGTAAAAACCGTACGATTGACTGGCAGAAAAAGGAAACAGCCCGCGCCAGAATGCGGCTCATGATAAAAAAACTGCTCAGGGCGCACAAATATCCTCCGGATGAAATTCCCGGTGCAACGGAAACGGTTATTGAACAGTGTGAACTGTGGACTGACAATACTGATATGACAGACAGGACTGCAGATACGGATGCTGTATATGAAATACCGCATGATACGGATTTACTTGCGGCTTCTCCGGGAACTGTTTAGTAAAAACGGATCTCTTTTCTATCTTCTCATTGATATATATAGCACTGTTCATCATCCTCTGCCTCAAATCTACATCCCCTGAAATACGGCTCCGGTATCAAGGCACAGATACTGAACGGCCCTTCGCCCGGTTGTCAGCGCCACGGGAAGACCGCCGGGTGACTGCAGACGCTGCCCCGCAAAATAGACATTCCGGATACTTTCCGGTTTTGCCGGATACGTCTCCTGTCTGTCCCCTTTTCCCGTAACGGACATCCACGAACCTTTGTACGAACCGAGATAACGTTCATATGTCAACGGTGTCGCCACATCCCAAACCGCGACTTTCCCTGCAATCTGCGGATACTTTTCAGACAGTATTGTAATGAATGAATCTGCAAGTTTTTTCTTTTCCTCCTGATACGTTCCGTTTTCCCGGCATTTTTTCCAGAAATCATAACTGTCGCCCACGATGATAGAAGTGACAGCCGTACACCCCTCCGGAGCGTAACCGTCATAACCTGCGTAATTGCAGATGCCCACAGACTGCTGCACTATACCCCCGCAGGTAAATTCCCTTTCGGGAACAAATTCTATTCGTTCAGGCAGACCGGACAGATCTGCTTCCACGCCCAGTGCGATAAATGTATCGAGCATGGGAACGATATTTTTCCGCATCTTCCGAGTCCACGGTTCATCAATCGGCGGGTCGAATAACGTATCGATTGCGGAAAGCGTATCGCGGGTAACGATGACTGCGTCGGCAGGAACCGTTTCACCGCCGGTAACAACACCGACTGCAGCACCGTCCGACACTTCCACTCTGCTTACGGCTTTACCGTAAATGATTTTCCCTCCGAGTCTTTTGAATTTCTCTGCCATTCTGTTTGCCATTCCGAGCGATCCTCCGACCGGGTACCCACCGTCGCCGGAAGCAAGCGTTGAAAGAGTAAAGACAAGACTGACAGCATTAAAACCGGCGCCTATTATACTTTCCAGCAGCTGCCGGAGCAGCGGGCTTTTGAACCTGGCTGCATATTCTTTAACGGTCAGATCTGAATAAAACGCCATACGAGGGAGTGCAGGCAGCATGGAAAGAAGCATCAGAAAAGACGGGGCAGATTTCTTTTTCATCTGTACGCCTTTTATGTCCATGACGGGCATACTGATTTTCGTAAATTTTTTGAGATCGGCGCACAGCCTGTTTATTTCCTTTCTATCTTCCGGGGAAAGCTCCAGAAAATGCTGACAGAGCTTTTTTATGTCCCTGTACAGATATGCTGTTTTTCCCTCGTATTCAAAAGCCATAAACGGATCGCGGTTATATACTTCGACCGTATCGTCCAGAGCTCCTGTTTCATGCCAGAGCCTGTTCAGCTGTGTTTTCGGAGAGGAACCGGTGAGCCAGTGCATGCCTCCCTCGAACAGATACCCGTTCCGCCGCCAGCTGGTGGAAGCTCCCCCTGGATTTGTACTGCTTTCGTAAATCGTTACGTCGAATCCGCTCTGCAGTGCATAGATACCGGCAGTTAATCCCGATATTCCTGCCCCGATAATCGCAATCTTTTTCATGTTTGTTTTTTTTGATACTTTTGTCATTGAACACCTCCGTTTGCTGCCTCGATAATACCCATAGTTTCTGAAGCCGAATGCGGAGCCCGGTAGCGCAGGAACCGTCCTGTTTGCGCATTGAACCAGAAACCGGCCTTCCAGAACACAGCAAGAAATCCGGTCAGTGAAAGTTTTACATGCACAGCTTTTATGTCTTTTCCGTCGATACTGATCGTTTCCGTTCCCTGTTTTGTTCCCTCGAAATCGTAACAGGTTGCATTGTCAGTCCGAAGCACAGAAACGGCAGGCTGTTTCTGTGCTTCGGACAAAGTTCTCAAGAAAGAGATACTGTTCCTGTACCCACACTGCTGAATCCGGTTTTTTCCTTGTTATTACAGGTGTCCTGCCGGCCATACAGGATTTTATTGACAGGACACCATCGTCAAATGAAGCAGTAATAGTTATCTTTTTATCCTGATACGAGAACTCCCGAGTATGATATGCAGTATCGGTCAGAATCCGGCAATGTGGTGCTGTAATTACAAGACCTGATTCAGATGGTTCGACAGTCTCCGAAAAATATGCAGGTTCACCGGAATCGGGGTTCCCGGATACCGTCCGGTACGTTCGTGTTTCTGTTGAAAAAGCAGCAGTACACACAAGCAGACAATATATGGCTGAACAGATATATAAACGTTTCATGCTGTCTCCTTTGCAATAACGATATGCAATGGAAATGGCAGGAATCGTGCCAACTGAAAATTCATTGAATACCGGTATTTTTCCGGCAAAAAAATACCCGACTAAGGATAAAAAGGAGAAATAAAAAATCCGGAGTACCAGACAGCATCCCCGGACCGGTCTGTCCGATATACGACCAGTTCATTAAAACACAGCAGGAATATGCACCCCAGAAAAAAACCGAAAAACAGGAAGACATGCGGTTCGTTCAGATATTCCGGACGGGGAAAAACAGTATTCATGAAAGAAAGTATACCATACATTAAAACATAAGGTACGGCAGACGGAACATCACCCCCTCTGCACAAATCAACCGTACGGATCGGGGAAGCGGGCACGCCATGCAAGCGGAGCGACGTTCCTCATACGTCTGAAATCCGAAACGAACTTCGCTTCTTTTTTATATCCGCACCGGCGTGCTATTTCATCGACCGGCAGCAGTGTGTTTTTTAAAAGATTTTCGGCAACGGCACAACGCAGACAGACAAGATACCGCATCATGCTTTTCCCCGTTGCTTTTCTAAAAGATGAATATACCCACATTCTCCTGACCCCCTTCGGCAGATGCAGCTTTTTCACCGAGAAATCCGGTTCATTATACGAAATGTGGATTGTG
>Ga0172378_10002007_pt1 | contig 19007 bp, 12 predicted proteins | sample GrowelOW332metaG_FD_119755 | JGI IMG/M metagenome (GOLD analysis project Ga0172378, IMG submission 119755) | Groundwater microbial communities from an aquifer near a municipal landfill in Southern Ontario, Canada - Pumphouse #3_1 metaG | ecosystem: Environmental > Aquatic > Deep subsurface >... | reverse complement strand
GCTATAAACCAGTAACGAAAAGGAAGTTTGGAACCATGCATTACTGTATTGGCGCGAAGACTTTGTCGCTTCCCACATTTTTTGCATTGATAGTTTTCTTTGTCTTTCTTCCAGTAATGTTCTTTGTGACCGCACTGGGGACAGACAACGCCTTGATTATCTCGGTACTCCTTAAACTTGCGGCGACAGCTTGCCTCGTCAGGATATTGTTCTACAAAATTTAATAAATTCATAACCCAAAATTTTTATTACACAAAGATAATCATTTTGGGCGAAATAACGGATACTCATAAAACCTTATTTCCCCAATAGCAAACCTTAGTAGAATGGTTGTGATTCGTATTTTTAACCTTATTAACCTTATTCTCAGCCGGATACATCATATGAAAATCTGATAGTAGGATGTTAGGATACTATGCGGATAACCATAAACTTTAAATAATTCATGAGCTATTTTCTCTTTGGCTGATTTTTTCTTGTCGGGGGTAAACAAATCTCGCATAACTAAATAGTTACTAGTTTATTATTGTATAGGACCCTCTTATTAAATAAAAAAGGGTACGAAACCTTACGTGATTCCGAAACGAGGGTACAACCAAATACCCAAAAGAACGAAAACAGCAAAGTTCGTACCCGTATGTGGTATAAATACATACGAGAGAACATTGCGTATTTTACTCGTTCTTTTTTCTGAAAATTGGTTGTTTTTCGTTTCGAGTTAATACGAATGCAAACAATGCGTTAGCAATAGAATTGCTTTCCGCATATTATTGACTACAAAATTACATGAAAATCTCCCTATTTCCAAGCGCGTGTCATAAAAATCAAGGCCCGGCTTTTCCCAGGCTGCCGTACGGTGCTCGAAGCACAAATGTTACCTTTGTAATAATTAACGGGCTTTACGGCCCCAGTATTAATTAAATTCCGACAATTTTATGGAAAAAGCTTGTGGCCTTGACGTTCACAAAGATAGCGTGTTTGCTTGTATTTTGAATGAATAGGGCGAAAAAATTTTCGAAAAACGTTTCGGGACACTTACTCCCGATTTGACGACATTGCGTGATGTGCTTGTGGAGTACGGCTGCGGGCGTGCGGCCATGGAAAGTACAAGCATCTATTGGATGCCCGTGTGGCACGTATTGGAATCGGATATTGAACGGACTCTGGCAAATCCGGATTTTATCAGCCAATTACCCGACAGAAAGAGCGATGCCAAAGATGCCGCCTAGATTGGCGAGTGTTTGCAAAAAACCAGATACGGGGCAGTTTTGTAGCCGGCGATTTGCTGCAACAGATGCGGCAATACACCCGCCAATGTTACCGCCTGACCAGGAACCGTGTACGCCTGGAACAACAAATGGATAATCAGTTGCAGCGGTGCAACATCCGTTTTTCCAATTACATCTCCAACCAGGGCAAAAACGTATCGCAACGAAAGATTATCCGCGCGATAATCGCAGGCGAACGCGACCCGACCGCCCTTTGTTCGCTTGTTCACGGCAGGACCCTGAACAAGCACGGGCGAGATGTAATCACGTCTTCCTTGGACGGTGTGATTGGCAATTGCGATGTTGAAATGCTTAAACAGTGTATGGAACAAATAGAGTTTTTAGACCATCAGCAGGCCGTGTGCCTTACCCGTTTAGAAGAATTGGTAAACACCCATTTTGCCAAGGAAATCTCCTTGCTGTGCTCCATACCGGGTATTAAACTTTTCAGCGCCTATTGCATTTTAGCCGAAACAGGAAACGACATGACCCACTTTCAAAAAGCCACCCATTTAATCGGATGGGCAGGCTTGAAGCCCCGAAACGATGAAACGGCCGGAAAAATACGCTCGCGCAAAACTTTGCACGGCAACAAATACTTGCGCCAAATGCTAACAGAATGCGCATGGTCTGTTACCCGTTCAAACAAAACGTTTTTGGGACGAAAGTTCAATCATTTGTCAAAACGCATGAAATCGCAAAAAGCGCTTGTTGCCATAGCACGTAAAATGCTTGTCATTATTTACAATGTGCTCAAAACAGGCTTGCCTTTTGACCCGACAAAAAATCTACAGGCTCTTTTGCCTGATTGAGACACTGTCTTTTACGGACGTTTCTCTCCGACTATCTCGCAGGTCCCTATCTTTGTGGTGAATGAATAATTATCCCGTTTTCGCAAAATGAACACTCCCAGACACAGTCGGTAATGAAAGCGCGTGTGAGACAGGAAAGCTCGCAGAGGAAAGTATCTTATTTTACAACCAGGCTTTGAGGCGGCATTATTGCTGACTCCAAGGTCGTATTGGTCGCAATCTAACCTTGTGCGGTAGCAGAAAACTTATTATCAAGATGATATATAAAGTAACTGATGATAGGAATAGGGGATTTATAGAGGAAAGATATATAATTGTTTAAAAAAAACGTCATTTTTTTCTCTTATATTGAGCGTATTTTGTACATCAACATAATAGACTTTTGTTAGCTTTTCCACTCTTTTCCCTTCCTCTCCCTTCCAATCCATCCACTTTCCTTACCAACCAATTTTCCCTCTATATTTGCTGACCTAAACCTTAAAAAGCAAATAATATGGAAACAAACAATTCAGACAACTACGTTCTTGTACTTGAAGACCGCAGTCAAGCCAAATCTGCCGATGAAGCCGGCAAAATATCCGTAGTGTCATCCATCGACAAAAACGGCAAAATCAATACCGTAGAGCCTTTGGACAGCAACAGCAATGCTTTTATGAAGTTCAAAAAGAACGACAGCATGTTGCAAAATTTCTTTTCCAATCTTAGCCAACAATTTAAAGATCCGTCCCATACGGGCGTTTATCAACTGTTAGCAGATAAGGTGGAGGAATCGGTAGGTGTACTCAAAAAAATGTTGGAAAACCGAGATACTCCTGCCAACAAATCCGCTCTTGATGCCGTAAGAGTAACCGCAGACGATTTCGCACCCACACAAAAACCAACCGCCATTAATCCCGATGATGTTGATTGGAAAGAGATGGAACGCATCGGGTTATCCAAAGAAAAATTGGAGCAATCGGGCGATTTAGAAAAGGTGTTGAATTGGCAAAAGTCCAATCTTTTATCCATTGCCATTCCTTTTGGCGATACCACCATCTACACCGAAGCTCGTGTCGCACTTCGACATGATGAAGACGGTAAACTTGGTTTAGCCATTCACACTTTACGAAAAGAGCCGCAATTGGATTTTCCCTATATGGGCTACCGTTTCAGTGAAGAAGATAAAGAAACACTGCTCCAAAACGGAAATTTAGGAAAACAGGTGGAACTCACTCCTAAAAACGGAGAACCGTTTAAAGCCTATATCTCTATTGACCCACAAACCAACGAAATTATCGCCTTGAAAGCTGACCGGATAAATATTCCACGAGAGATAAAAGGTGTGGAGCTCACTTCCGAACAGTATAAAGATTTAAGCGAAGGAAAAGCCGTGAAAGTGGAAGGAATGCTTTCCCGAAACGGAAAACCATTTGATGCTACGCTTCAAGTAAATGCAGAACGTAGAGGCATCGAGTTTATTTTTGACAACAACAGGTCGTTTAAAGAACGTCTTTCGCCGGAACAAAAGCCCGAAAATAAATACGGTATTGCCGGAACTATTTGCGGACTTACTCTCTCAGAGAAGCAGCAAAAAGCACTTTCTGACGGGAAAACTCTTTACCTGAAAAACATGGTGGATAAAGAAGGACAGCCGTTCAATGCCTATGTGCGTTTTGATAAAGATGAAAACCGTCCACGTTTTTACAGATGGAACCCCGACAAGAAAGAAGGAAAAGTAGAAGCCGTTGCCGAAGAAAACAAAACCCAAGTGGCGGTAAACAATGAAGGCAAAACCAACGAAGCTACCAAAAACGTGAAAGAGCCGCTCAAAAGCGGACAAACACGACCGGACGAAAAGCAGAAAGCCAAACAGGAGAAAAAACAGGAACAAGCTACCAAGAAAAGAGGCAGACGCATGTAATTGTCCTACGTGGTTGGGCAAGTCGATTATACAATCCGCTTGCCCAATTTTTTAACATTTTATTTACTAACCTATATCTAATTATTTATGAAAACATGCATCATCGCGGAAAAACCTTCCGTGGCACGCGACATTGCTCGTATTGTAGGAGCAAATCAAAAACAAGACGGCTATCTTGCCGGAAACAATTACACCGTAACATGGGCATTTGGACATCTCGTAACGTTGGCGATGCCTGCCGAATATGGTTTCGAGCAATATAACGCTGACGATTTACCCATTCTGCCTGAACCTTTTAAACTGACGGTTCGTCAAGTGAGAAAAGGAAAAGAGTATATTGCCGACCCTTCGGCTCTCAAACAACTAAAAATCATCCGCAGCTGTTTTGACCAATGTGAGCGTATCATCGTCGCTACCGATGCCGGACGTGAAGGAGAGCTAATTTTTCGCCATATTTTTGACTATCTGCAATGTAAAAAACCTTTCGACCGACTTTGGATAAGCTCATTGACCGATAAAGCCATTCGGGAAGGATTGGAAAAATTGAAAAACGGCTCAGAGTACGATAATCTATATTTTTCAGGGAAAGCCCGAAGTCAAGCCGATTGGCTTGTAGGTATCAATGCAAGTCGAGCACTTTCTATTGCAGCCAAAAAAGGCGGTTATTCGTTGGGACGAGTGCAAACACCCACACTTTCGATGATTTGTAAACGGTTTCTCGAAAACAAAAATTTCCAAAGTGTGCCGTATTGGCAAATAAAACTCACTATCGAAAAAGCGGGTATTCGTTGTAAAGCCGTAAGCGATACTAAATTTGAAGATAACGCCATCGCCCGGTCTGTCTGCGGCACTTACTTTGCAGACAAAACCGGCTTATTGACGGTGTCAAAAATCGAGCGAAAGACGGTTGATACAGAACCGCCCTTCTTATTCGATTTGACAAACCTGCAAAAAGAGACAAACCGAAAACACGGCTTTCCTGCCGATAAAACTCTTTCCATTGCTCAAAGCCTGTACGAGAAAAAGTTAATCACTTATCCACGTACAGGCAGCAGATATATCGGCGAAGATATTTTTGAAGAAATCCCTTCGCTTATCGAAAACCTGCACATACATCCCATTTTCGGAAACTACGCCCGAACACTTAGCCAAAAAATGCTGAACAAACGAAGCGTAAACGATGCCAAAGTAACAGACCATCACGCTTTGCTGATTACCGAAAACCTTCCCGACAGATTAACTGCCGACGAGCAAATAATTTACGATTGTATCGCTTCACGAATGTTGGAAGCCTTTTCAGAAAAATCTACACAAGAAGTACAAAATGTTGAGTTTTCTGTTGGAGAGTATCTTTTCAAAACGAAAAACAGTCGCCTTTTAGTAAGCGGTTGGCGAAGCGTGCTGAACGAAAAGACAGAAACGGATGAGAATGAAACGGTACAGACCGAACTTCCCGATTTTATGCAAGACGAAACCATACCCGTTCAATCTCACGAAATCACTCAACATCAAACCAAACCCAAACCGCTTTATAATGAAGCAACTCTACTTTCCGCTATGGAGACGGCAGGCAAAGAGGTTGCCGATGAAGAAGCCAAAGCCGCGATGAAAGAGTGCGGGTTGGGAACGCCTGCCACGCGTGCCGCCATTATCGAAACTTTAATTATAAGAGATTACATCGTCAGAGAAAAGAAGAGTTTAATTCCTACCGAAAAGGGACTTGCCGTTTTCGAGATTGTAAAAGACCGTAAAATAGCCGATGCAGAGATGACCGGAAGTTGGGAAAAAGCGTTGGCAGATATCGAAACCGGAAAGATGAATGCAGAAACATTCCATAAAGGTATTGAGATTTATACCCGACAAATCTGTAAGGAGTTGTTGTCTCTCTCTTTTTCTAACAATTCTACAAATCTAATGGATTGTCCCAAATGCAAAACCAAAAACCTGATATTTTATCCCAAAGTAGCCAAATGCAAAGAGTGTGATTTTTTAGTATTCCGTGAAATTTGTGGACTGTTACTTTCCGATGAACACTTGAAAGCTCTGTTTACCGAAGGAAAAACACCATTACTAAAAGGCTTAACCGCCAAAAGCGACAAAAAATTCAATGCTCGATTGGTATTAAATGCCGATCACACCACATCTTTTGCTTTTGAGCCTAATAAAAAATCCGATACCAAATATAACCGAAAACCTTAATCTATCTCTATGGCTTACAACAAAAGGCAGACCCTTATTGCCAATACCGAAGCGATACGAACCCTGTTTCGTATCGAAAAAGAGCATCGCTTACCCACAACTGCCGAACGTGAAATTTTATCCCGATACAACGGTTTCGGCGGACTAAAATGCGTGCTCAATCCTACCGATACATTAGCCGATTTGAACCGATGGACGGAATCCGAAAAAGAGCTTTTCCCGTTAGTGGCTGAACTCAAAGAGACTATCCGTCAAAACACAGTAAACAGTCAAGAGTTTAATCTTTTTTGGAACAGCATCAAACAGAGTGTTTTGACTTCGTTTTATACGGATAAGCGAATAACCGATGCCATTGCTGATGTTTTGGACAATGCCGGTATTCGCATTGACAAGATGCTTGACCCTTCCGCCGGAATGGGTGTATTCATACAATCTTTTGCCCGACCATATACGCAAGTAACCGCTTTCGAGAAAGATAAAATAACCGGACGCATCCTGAGAGCATTGTCGTCAGACAGACAAAATACGGATATAAATATTCAAGGGTTTGAAGAAATTCCTGCCGAAAAAAACGGCACGTTCGATTTGATTACGAGCAATATTCCATTTGGGAATATGGTGGTTTACGACCGAGCCTACGCCAAAGGCAAAGACCCGATTAAGGAGGTTTCTACGCGAGCCGTGCATAACTATTTTTTCGTGAAAGGATTGGATACGCTTCGAGAAGGCGGCATAATGGCTTTTATCACTTCAAGAGGCGTGTTGGACAGTCCCAAAAACGAACCAATCCGTCGTTATTTAATGGAAAACAGCCGACTTATTTCAGCACTTCGTCTGCCTGATAAGATGTTTAGCGAAAATGCCGGAACGGATGTCGGAAGTGATTTGATAGTATTACAAAAACAGACAGGAAAAGGTATTGCAAACAAAACGGAAGAACTTTTTACTCAATCTTTCAGCGTACCCAAAGGCGATGGTTTCAGTATCGCCTTTCATCATAACGCACTTTTCGAGGGAGATAGCGATGAAGTAAAAAGTCGTCTTGTCGCTACCGATAAAACGATGGATACCGACCCTTACGGCAAACCTTGTTGGGTTTATACCCACGAAAAAGGTATAGACGGCATTGCTGATGATTTGACAAGAAAGCTTTTTGTCGATGTAAATATCAGATTGGATAAACAACTCTATCGAACAGGTGTTGCGAGTAATGAAGATATTGATATAGTACAAAATATAGAAGAAAGGCAATCCAATGAAGAAAATTTGCATTTAAAAGAGATTACATCCCACATCAGCAATCCGTGGTTACTGTCGGAGTTGGAACGAACTCAATTTCAAGAAAACAAGAACATCTCAGATTTGCAAGAAGGCGATATGCTGCATATCCGTTTTTTAGGAACGGAAACAATGGCGGTTTACACCGAAAATCCGCCTGTCACGAAAACCGATACGGTTCGAGCGGTTATCAGTGCGGATGAAAAAGGCGAAAACAGAGGTTTAATTACTGTCCCGACAAGCGATATTATAGGTGTGTATGCCGTAAGTCCTGCTATGGAACAAAACATTGCTCAGCAAAACGAAATCGACGAAACTGTTAATTCTGACCAATCGCCGATGGAAGAACTGCAAAAGTTGCAAAAAGAGATTTTATCTAAACAAGAGGATAAGAACATTTTGGTGTTGATGCGACACGGCGATTACTACGAAAGCATCGGGAAAGTAGCTGAAACGGTTTCACAAGTATGCGATGTCCCACTTCTAACACGAGCAGGAACACCTTACGCAAGTTTTCATCATTACCAATTAGACCAATATCTGCCATTATTGGTGCGAAACGGCAATCGTGTTGCACTCGTGGATAGATTGGAAGAACCCAAACAGGAAGTAAAGAAAGAGGTTACCGAAAAGGAAACCGAAAAATCGGAAGAGCAACAAGCTTACGACCTTGTCCCCAAATCTATTCAAAAACAACTTCCCGGACTTTATGCAACCGACAATGAATTGATTGGAGACCGTATTGCTTATGCTCGCTATTTTCATCCGATAAGTTCCTATACGGCGTATCTTTTGGAATACGACCCGAAAGAGAAATTGGGTTTCGGACTTACCACGATGGGTTACGAGTGGGAGTTGGGTTATATGTCCATCGAGGAGATGCAGTCGGTAAAGGTTATGGGATTGGGTATCGAGCGAGATATTCATTTTCAGCCGAAAGCATTATCGCAAATCGAAGAGTTGAAAGAGTATGTCGGCGAAGATTATACACATGCCGAAGATATTCAAATTATAGAACCTGAACCTGACAAAGCGGAAGAAACATCCGATGAGCCAATAATTACGGAAACAGAAAAGGTTGAAACCATCCCTGCACCGGAAGAAAAAGCACCCGACGGAGTTCCCGTTTTTACACTTTTCTCGCAATTTGAAAACCAATCTGAGCTTGAAATACGTCCCGATTTGGAAGCACCGCGTAAAATGAACGACCAACAGGTCTATTTCGATGCAGACCATCATCCGATAGTTTCAACTTCAATGGATGAAGATTTCGGACTTTTCCCGCCGGAGGAGATAGCGGCATGGAATCGTGAAGTGGAAGCTTTTAATCAAATCGAGCAACAACGTAAAGCAGAAGTAAAGCCAACGCCAAACCCTGTAACACCATCTGTTTCCAATCTTTCAACAAGTCCGACAATAAAACCCAAGCCGAAACAACTCGTTCGGAACAGGGGAAGTCGGACAAAGAAAGAGGCATTGCCAAAACAGCCTGACCTGTTTTCCGGAATGTGGGATGAGCCGATTTCTAAAAAAAAAGCAGAGCAGCCGGAAACAAAACTCAAATCCCTTTTCGATGCATCGTCACGTCCTTATCTTTCCGCTATTGGTAAACATTTGCGGGACGGTTCGGTAGTTGTTCAAGGGAAACAAATCGGTTATTTGTCGGGTATAAACTCAGCCAATCCGCAGTTTAATCCCATTGACTTGCCATACGCTCAGCTCTCAAAAATGAGTTTGTATGTTGATATTCGGGATACTTACCATCGTCTTTACGATTACGAAGCGAGTAAATCGGTTGAGGACAAGGAGCAGCGAAGTCGCCTAAACACGCTTTACGACCGATTTGTGAGCAGTTACGGACATTTGAACAGTCGCAAGAATGCGGAACTGTTGCGAATGGATAGCGGCAGTAGCGAGATTTTCTTTTTGGAAAGAAGCCTTGACGAAAAATATATCAAAGCTGATATTTTCGATCGTCCTACTGCTTTTGCCGTCGGAGAATTGGAGAGTGCAAGCGACCCTATGGAAGCTCTTTCGGCATCGCTCAATAAGTTTGGCGATGTCAATCTGCCTTATATCTGTTCGCTTTTACCCGAAAAGGAAGAGAGCGAAATTCTTTCGGAATTGGAAGGTCGTATCTATTACCAACCCGAAGAGAACAGCTATCAGATTGCCGATAAATTTATCGCGGGAAATGTGATTGAAAAAGCCGATAATTTAGAGCAATGGATATTGGGAAACGGCGAAAATGATGCGGTAAAAGCAAGTTTGCAAGCTTTGCGGGAAGCCATACCTACGCCTGTTCCTTTTGCCGATTTGGATTTTAACTTTGGAGAGCGTTGGATACCGTCAGGTGTTTATGCCAAGTTCGTATCGGAATTGTTCGATACCGATGTAACGATACATTATAACTCGTCTGCTGACGAATATACCGTGAAATCGGACCGCAAAACGCCGCAGATTTACCACGCTTTTGCCGTAAAGGGAGAGTTTCGTACCTACGACGGCATCAATCTGGCCAAGCATGCCTTACACAACACCATTCCCGATATCAGCAAGTCAAAAATGGTTATCGACCCAAAAACGGGAGAAGAAAAACAAATAAAGGTGCGGGACGGCGAAACCATCCAATTGGCAAACAGTAAAATTGAAGAGATAAGGGAGCATTTTACCGAGTGGTTATCGCGACAATCGGATGAGTTTAAGAACAAGTTGGCGGAGCGTTATAATCGTCTGTTTAACTGTTTCGTTCGTCCTGAGTACGACGGTAGTCATCAAAGTTTTCCCGGATTGGACTTGAAACGATTGGGCATATCTGACCTGTATAAAAGTCAGAAAGATGCCGTGTGGATGCTCAAAACTAACGGCGGCGGAATTTGCGACCACGAAGTGGGTGCGGGAAAAACTCTGATAATGTGTTGTGCAGCTTACGAGATGAAACGTTTGGGATTGGCAAATAAGCCGATGATTATCGGGCTAAAAGCCAATGTATATGATATTGCCGAAACATTCAGCAAGGCTTATCCCAATGCACGTATTCTCTATCCGGGCAAGAACGATTTTACAGCCAAAAACCGTGTTCGCATATTCAACGACATCAAAAACAATGATTGGGATTGCGTGATTTTAACGCACGAGCAGTTCGGGATGATACCACAAGCGTTGGAAATACAGCAAACCATTTTACAGCAGGAACTCGATTCCGTGGAAGAGAATTTAGAAGTTCTGCGTCAGCAGGGCAGAGAGATTTCGAGAGCAATGCTCAGAGGATTGGAAAAACGCAAAAACAACTTGGAAGCGAAGCTATCGCTTATTATGGATGATATTGCCGAGCGGAAAGATAATGTAACGGATTTTAAACGCATGGGCATAGATCATCTGTTTGTGGATGAAAGTCATAAATTCAAAAACCTTACTTTTACCACCCGGCACGACCGTGTTGCGGGATTAGGAAATCCGACAGGCAGTCAGCGTGCATTGAATATGCTTTTTGCCATTCGTACCATACAGGAACGTTCGGGAAAAGACCTTGGAGCGACCTTTCTGTCGGGTACTACTATCAGCAACTCGCTTACGGAACTTTACTCGATTTTTAAGTACTTGCGACCGCAAGCGTTGGAGAAACAGGGTATCCGCACTTTCGATGCGTGGGCAGCCGTTTTCGCCGAGAAAAGTACCGATTACGAGTTTTCCGTTACCAACGAGATTATTCAAAAAGAGCGTTTCCGCACCTTTATTAAAGTGCCTGAATTGGGAGCGTTTTACAGCGAGATTTGTGATTTTCGTACCGCCAAAGATATTGGCATAGACCGACCCGAAAAGAACGAAGTTTTGCATAACATTCCACCCACACCGGAACAAGATGTTTTTATCCTAAAGTTAATGGAGTTTGCCAAAACGGGCGATGCCACGATTTTGGGACGTGAACCGTTATCGGAAAGAGAAGAAAAAGCCAAAATGCTTATCGCTACCGATTATGCACGTAAAATGAGTTTGGATATGCGAATGATTGACCCTTCATTTTCCGACCACATCGACAACAAAGCTTCACATTGTGCCAAGTTGGTAAACGATTATTATCAAAAATACGATGCTCAAAAGGGAACACAGTTTGTCTTTTCCGATTTGGGAACTTATAAGCCGAACGAGTGGAATGTTTATGGCGAAATAAAACGAAAACTGACGGAAGATTACGGTATCCCGAGCAGCGAAATACGTTTTATTCAAGAATGTAAAACGGAGAATGCCAAAAAAGCGATGATAGCTGCGATGAATAGAGGCGATATTCGGGTTCTGTTTGGTTCAACCGAAATGCTCGGTACGGGAGTGAATGCACAGAAACGTGCCGTTGCCGTGCACCACTTGGATACGCCGTGGGTGCCGAGTGCGTTGGAACAACGAGACGGTAGAGCGATAAGAAGAGGAAATGAAGTTGCCAAACGCTTTGCCGACAACACCGTAGATGTTATTATCTATGCGGTGGAACGTTCGTTGGATAGCTACAAGTTTAACTTGTTGCACAACAAACAGGTTTTTATCAATCAGCTTAAAACAAATTCGTTGGGCAGTCGCCGTATTGACGAAGGCAGTATGGATGAAGCTACCGGAATGAATTTCAGCGAATATGTGGCAGTGCTTTCGGGTAATACCGATCTGTTGGAAAAAGCGAAATTAGATAAAAAAGTAATGGCATTGGAGAGTGAACGCAGAAACTTCCAACATGAGCGGGAGACAGCCAAGTCTAAATTGGAAGGCGTGAATATGTCGATTGAGTTTCATACCAAGATGATAAACGAGAGTAATTCGGATTTTGAAACGTTTAAGCAGAAAGTAAAGAAAAACGAGGACGGCACCTATCAAAATCCGCTTCGAATAAACGGCGTACCGGAAAATGCCGATATAAAAACCGTTGCCGTAAGGCTGAAAGAGTACGAAGACAAAGCTCGTACCAAAGGAGAACATCTGCCTATCGGCGAGTTATACGGTTTTCAGGTTTCGGTCAAGAGCGAGGCTTCGATAAAAGATAGTTTCGATTTCGTGGATAATCGTTTTTTCGTGAAGGGGAACGGCAGCATCTACTACACATATAACAACGGTCATTTGGCAAACGACCCGAAATTGGCGTGGATGAACTTTATCAATGCCTTGGAGAAAATCCCGAGAATCACTGAAAGCCACACCAAAGAGTTGGAACAAATACGTGCCAAAGTTCCCGTGTATGAATCTGTTGCTGCTACTTCTTGGAAAAAAGAAGGTGAACTGAAAGAGCTGAAACGGCAAGTTGCCGAATTGGACAGAAATATCGCTCTTTCGCTGAAAAAAGAAGATAACAGCGAGGTAAAACAAAATACTGCCACATCTCAACAAAAAGAGAATAATTCGGCGGAGAGAGTGGTGGGTGTGAAAGTGAGGGTGTGAAATTCGTCCGAGAACACTACTTTTTTCATACAAAATAAATGCAATTTAATTTTCAAAGTATCCAATCCGATTTAGGTAAAGAAAACAGGCAGACAAAAACCAACCGTACGACGTAGTTCGGTACGACTAAGTTCTTGTCTGCCCCTTTTATTTTGAATACTGCTAAATTTCTTGCTGTTTAGTTCGTCTGCGGCACATCGTCCGATTTATTTGAAGCCGTTCAATCACTACGCTAACACTTCGTTTCATTCAGGTTCAAAAAATCTGTCCGACAAGCCTCGACGAAATCCGATGGATAAAGAAGCTAAAACGAAAAAACCTCAATTGAGATTGAATTTTTTTGTTGCTTTTTTGCTTATTAGTTTATTTTCGTTGTTAGTTGTATATATTTTATATGCAATTGGAAATAAAAACGAACTATTGGTGTTTTTCAAAATTTCAATTTATGCTAATTTTGATGCAAAGGTAATCAGAAACAGATTACCTTTGCTATATTTTTAGCAGAAATCCTATTTTCGATCAAACACAACCTGCATTACGTGAAGAAAACAGGCAGACAAAAACCAACCGTCCGACGTAGGTTCGGTACGACTAGTTCTTGTCTGCCCCTTTTATTTTGAATACTGTTAAATCTCTTGCTGTTTAGTTCGTCTGCGGCACATCGTCCGATTTATTTGAAGCCGTTCAATCACTACGTTAACACGACAGTTCATTCAGGTTCAAAAAATCTGTCCGAAAAGCCTCGACGAAATATAGAATAGATAGAACTTAAATTTTAATTGAAGTTTTATTTTAATGTATAGCCAATTATTAACCAAGAACTAATCTTAACCTTTCAATTTCCATGTCAAATTTTCGCGGATTTGACTTCCTAAGTTTCTCTATATTAAACAACTTCCATTGAACTGACGGATAGTCTTTAAATGTTTCGTATCCCAATGTCCAATCGGGATTACCCGATTCAAAAGAAAGAAGGAAAGATTTGTCATCGATAGAGAAAAATTGGTTAATCTCATGAATTAATTCATCTCGTGTCTGCTCAAAATCGCTGTAAGTAAATTCCAATTCTGTCATTCCTGCAAATTGGTTTTTTAGTGCTTGTCGTTGATCGACCAAGTTGGGTGCAATAGATTCAGATATGGGACGGTCGCTACCCAAAAGGCTGAAAATAATACCTTCTTTTATGTCGCTTAATGTGGCGTCCATATATTTGATGTCAAATAAGTCTCTCGGATGCTGACGTGATAATGCAGCAGCAACTTTTCCACCGTATAATTGTTGGTATGGAACTATATTGGCTTCACAATACAACTGAAATTCCTCTTGGGCTTTCTTGCACAAAGGCTTTGAAACAACCTCACCACAAATAATGCCTCGTTTTGTCTGATTAACTTCAATTTTAACCTGTTTTCCACGATATTCACACAGCAGTTTACAAATATCTTCTCGATGCGAAACCCGCCCACCTTTCAATGTCCGTTCTATTCTTTCAGCAATGACTTTCAACTTCTGATTGATGTTCTGAATGCTTGTTTTCCTATCTTCCAACGGAACATAAGTTATATCTATATCAACCGAATATCTTAACATTTCTTTTTCGAAAAGATTGATAGCTGTACCACCGTGAATGGCGAAACTCTTTTCTTGGAAAATAATGGGGATGATTCTAAGCAGTAAATCAACTTTTTGTGCGTAAATATTATTCATAATCATAAAGCTCTTGTGGTACAGATATTAAATATTGGGGAACGAAAACTCCATTTTCTACCAACGAACGCTTCCCTTTGCCGATTGGTATTCGAGATAAATCTAATGCAGAAAACCATTGATGCCCTGACTTTTCTGCCATATACAAAAAAAGTCTTTTAACTTTCAGTGATGTACAATTTTCCAATAATTCCTGTAATAGCACGGGTCGCAAGGTTGTCAGCATTTCCATAAGATAATACAAATCCATCAACAAATAGTGCGTTGGCGATAATTGGAGACATTCCATAAAAGCTCGCTCAGGAGATGATACATACTGTTTTTTTCCAGAAATTTCTTTTAATTCTACTCCCAACAAATATTCGGAAAATATACTTGTTGTGAAGTATCGTATTTCCATATCCCAATCTAGTTTTAAAAGCCAAGTTGGGAGTCTTTCTGTATAAGGAGTTTGCAAGTAAGCCAAGGGTTTACCAAGTACTCCATAATGCGAAAAACCCCTTAACGAGAGTGCTGTTGAAGCACTTATAACACATTTTTTTTTCAATTGTTTGTTATAAGATGAAATTGCAGAAAAAAGGGTTGGACGTTTGCCTGTGAAATAATATACTCCAGTAGCTATCCGTTTTAACCAGCCATTTCTGACATATTGGGTAATCTCCATTCTCGTAACACCCTGTTTTTCCAGCCAAGAAGTAAATAGAAGCGGATTTTCTGATGTATTTTGGATAAGTTGGTTTATTTTTGTTGCCATTTGCATATATTTTAATTGCAAATATAAATAAAAACAAACTATTGACAAAAACATTAATCTTTTTTCATAAATTTAAGGTCAAAAAAATAAAAACTACGATATTGTGTAAAATTGAATACAAAATTAACATTTTTATCTACTTAACTCCCTCCTCAACGCCAAAATCTCTTCCGGCGGGAAATATCGTCTATTACCGATTTTGAACGAAGGAATTTTGCCTTCTTTTCCCCATTTTAGAGCGGTTTTAAAATGGATACGCAAAATTCTCGCTACATCGAAGGCATCGTAATAAGCATAATCTTCTTTTGGATTTTTCTTTTCGGATAAATGCATAATCAAGGTTTTATAAAGTAAAAGTTATTGTTGTCTTGGGCTATTATTTCGTTATTTCTCATGTAGCTGATATAGCTTTTTGCCGTACGGTCTTTTACACCTACTGCCTGCATAATTTCAGAAGCAAGTTCATTGTACGAAAGTCGTTCTTGCAAACGGAATACTTCCTTGGCAATTTGAGTTAATTCTACGAACTTACGTTTTTCTTTATCTTCCTGCGATTTTTCGCCTCGATACACGTGCATATCTTTCTCTTTGTCCCAACCGAAAAGCATCATCGGAACATCTAACGGGCTACCGTCTCGTACTTTTAACGCTTTAACAACTGATAATGCAGGATTTTCATCTTTCTCTATCGAAAGAATAGCTGCTGCCTTACGTTGTAGTTCCGAGCCAATATGTCCGCGAAGTTTTATGCCGTTTGGAACGAAATGCAAAACACATAAGATGCAAGTGTTATAAATTCCCGCTAAACGGTAAAGTTCATCCACAATGGCTACACTCTCTGTTTCATCGTTGGCACTCCGAATCAAATCCGCAATACCGTCGATTACAACCAAATGGATACCATTAAATCGATGATGATATAAATCCATACTATCCTTTATCAATTGCAGTCGCTCTTTGCGTGAAAGTGCCGCAAGAAAAACAGGTCGATAAAATTCAGGTATATAATCAATTCCGGCACGCCTCAGGGTTTTACCGATATTTTTGTGAAGCTGATATTCCGATTGTTCGGTGTCGTAATGCAATACCACTTTATTTTGTGTATTCGGACAAACATCTAATCCTAATAAGTCTGGAATGTAGTCAGGATCTTCATTAGGCAACGTTCCGGCAATTATTGCAGATACGTAATTGCTTTTTCCTGTTCCTTCGCCACCTGTTATACAGAAAAGGTTATCGTATGTTCCGAGCGGAACATCATTAACCGAAACCACCGTTTTGGAACGGTCGGGTGGATTGTTGTAGTCAATTTCACAAGAGTTCAACATCATGATAGTTTGAGTGTATATTTTTTCGAGACTGTCCGAAATTAGCTTTTTAAAATCATCTGCTGTGTTTCCCATTCGGAAATAGTCGGAAATATCTTTTTCCTGTTTTGTTCCCGATAAAGGAAGTTCCATCCGTATTGTTTTATAAGCTGAAAATATTTCGCATTGGCGGGTAGATTCACGCTTCCCTGTTTCATCCATATCATACAGAAATATCACATGACGAAAACGACGCGCAAACATCTCTATCATCTCATTTCCGATGTTTGCCGTTTCGCTATTAAAGCAAACAGCATTAAAACCGTGAGCCGAAAGGCAAAGAACATCTTTCTCTCCTCCGGTAATAAAAACAACATCGCCACGCTGTGGCAATTGTTCCAACCCGAAACAATAAATTTCGGGCATTTGTCCACCGTAAAGGAAACGCATTTTGCTGTATGGACGGTAAAGTTTGATATAGCCGTTGCCGAAATAAGCAAAAATTGGCTCTGTGCGACTCGTTTCCAATTGAAACGGTGCTCCTTCACTGTTTTTACTCTTGTATGATGTTAATGATTTAACTTTGTATCTGTTCAATTCTTTTTGAGAGATACCGTATTCTTTCCAAAAGGACAGTTCTTGTTCCGAAAACGGTTTTTCAATGGTTTTAAACGGCAAGGTTGGCTCTTGCTCTTTTATTGCGAAAGGTTGGGTTTGTTTCAAAGTCGAGAGTTTTGATTGCTTATGTTTTAAAGACGGTTGTTCAATATTCAGACACAGGTCATCGTTTATTCGTTGTAAAACTTCCGGAAAATTTCGCTTTACATCCAAGTGATTAACTGTTGCAGCAAACCAAAAACAATCGCCTGAAAAATCTACGTTGCCGAAGTCGTGCATTTTGTAACAATTTGATCGACTGTCGAAATAGATATTGCACGATGGCTTACTATCATCATATAGTGGATTTCGGAAATTCTTTTTCAGCTTAAACTCAAATGGCATATAGAAGTTGAAAATATGCAGTCCACGGTCGGTTTTTTCCAAAATTTCTTCTTTCATATTTCGATTGAAATACATAACCTTATTCGTTACTATTTTCTAAGATATTTTTAACCGCACCATCTCGAAAGGCTTCTAATTGCCGAAGTGCTTCAATTTTCCTAAAACCTCTAAAAGTAGCTCTACCGCTTTTAATGGCTGCATAAACGCCTTTAAAAGGATAAGCGACGTGATTGGCACTAATATAGCGGAAAGGTATTACATTGTTTGCTCGCCACCGTCCGAGTTCAGCCCGTGAAATTCCTACGAAACGCATTATTTCGGCAGACGACAATTCCATATCATCTGTCTGTGCATAGATTTTGCTTTGATTCTCTATCATTGCTTCTACTTTTGAAGTTCTTTCATCTAAGCGTGATAGAATTTCATGAATGGATTGGAGATATGATGTTTCGCTGTTCATTTTGAGTCGGATAAAGAGTGAGCCAAATCACTTATCGCATCGCAAAACCTTTGTTTGATAATGTTTTTACTTACATTATTTCTTTTAGCTGATTGAATAACCTCAAACAAAGTTTCTATTTCATTCAATAAAGACTGATCTATAAGTTGCTCTTCTAAATTATTTGAGTTTGTGCCATTTGCAGATGATTTTATAAGCTCTAAAAGATCCTCACAATTTTTTACGTACATAATACCCTCATCATGTTTATACTCTAACAAGTCAGACCTGATGTTTCTTGAAGGAATAAATAAAAGCACTGCATAGACATCTAATCCTGTTGTCAACTTTCGGAGACTGTTTTTACATATATTCCTTTTCTTATTCAAAAAAGCAGCTATGTTTGAAGGATCAATTCCTGCAGTGATTGAAATCTCCTTCTTCAATTCAGTTGCCGAGGCTTTGTACATTTCTTCTAAGCCGGCTCCTATTAAAATAATAGGATTAGTATTATTCTTTTGTTTCATGCCCGCAAATTTCGTGAGAAGTATGCGGTTATGAATTATTTTATATAACTATCGCACATTATATATTACGTTTTCAAGTATTTGATTTCAATTTAATAAAAAAAAATGAGTATCCGTTATTTCGCCCAAAATGATTATCTTTGTGTAATAAAAATTTTGGGTTATGAATTTATTAAATTTTGTAGAACAATATCCTGACGAGGCAAGCTGTCGTCGCAAGTTTAAGGAGTACCGAGATAATCAAGGCGTTGTCTGTCCCCAGTGCGGTCACAGAGAACATTACTGGAAGAAAGACAAAGAAAACTATCAATGCAAAAAATGTGGGAAGCGACAAAGTCTTCGCGCCAATACAGTAATGCATGGTTCCAAACTTCCTTTTCGTTACTGGTTTATAGC
>Ga0172378_10002003_pt1 | contig 19028 bp, 11 predicted proteins | sample GrowelOW332metaG_FD_119755 | JGI IMG/M metagenome (GOLD analysis project Ga0172378, IMG submission 119755) | Groundwater microbial communities from an aquifer near a municipal landfill in Southern Ontario, Canada - Pumphouse #3_1 metaG | ecosystem: Environmental > Aquatic > Deep subsurface >... | reverse complement strand
GATGATTTTTCCTTTTCCACAGACAGGGCATGCTCCAAGAGACGGCTTGTCCGGCTCCTTCCACTCCCTTTCAATTGTGATGTTAAGGAAATCGGTCTTGATAAAATTCTTAATGCTGTCAAGGAACTGGTTCGGGCAGTCATGTAGCTGCTGCTCCCATTGAGTTGTTGTACCTATTGAAATGAATTTTGCCAGGACAGGAATAGTCAACACCGTCTCAATAAGGAATGTTCCAAGCTCTGTCATGAGAAGATTCTGCTTGTCCTGCTTTATATACTGCCTGTTCACAAGCTCGGCTATTATTCCTGCCCTTGTCGCCTCTGTTCCAATTCCTGCAAGCTTTCCGTTTGATGGATCTTCGCCTTTTGGATTTTCCATAAGCGCCAGGAGAGATGAGTTTGTGAAATGCTTTTTTGGCTTTGTTTCTTTTGACAGCAAATCATATTTATCCACGTTGAGTGTTTCATGCTCTGAAAGGACAGGCAGCTTTTCTTCTTCAGAGGAAAGTGCAACATTGCACTTTCCTTCCGCATTTTTCTGGTCATCAGAACTCAAGGAACTTTTCCATCCGTTTTGCAGAACTGTTTTTCCTGTAGTCTTGAAAATCAAATCACTTGAGGAAAGTGCAATGTTGCACTTTCCTATAGCCTCAACCTCTGTGCTTGTGTATTCGTATGCTGGCATGATTGTTTGAAAAAATCTAAGCAGAACAGACTCGTACACCAGTTTCTGCTCCTCTGTGGCCTCGTCAGGAAGCGCTGCAAGAGGAATCAATCCATGGTGAGCCTCTAGTTTTGCAGTGTTGAAAAGCCTTTTGTTTTCTGATGAAATGTTTTTAATATCACATACTGCGGAATATTTTGGATATTTTTTAGAGAGCAAGTCATATTTTTCTTTGTATAATTCAACATTGTCATCGCCCAATACAACGGATGGAGTTCGTGGATAAGAAAGGCATTTTAATTTTTCGTAAAGCTCCTGCGCAATTTCCAAAGTTCTTTTAGGTGTTATTTGGTATTTTTCTGCGCAGTATTTTTGCAGGCCAGTCATATTGAACAGCTGTGGCGGATATTCAATTTTCTTGTTGGAATTTACTTTTGTTATTTCAAGAGATTTTTTCTGTGCAACAAATTGTTCGGCAGCCTCTAAAAGGCTGTCGCTTCTGCTGCTGAATCTGTCCGAGTCTCTGTTTTGAAGAAGCATGTTGAATGTGGAGCCGTCTTTGTTTTTAACAATTGCGTTCATTTGAAAATAAGGGACAGGCTGGAAATTTTTAATGTTTCGTTCCCTTAAATATATTGCTCCTAGAATAGCGGTCTGCACACGTCCGAATGTAAGCAGCTTTTTAACGGACACTGTAAGCAGACGTGAGACGTTCATTCCTATTATCCAGTCAGCCTTGTTTCTTGCATAGCCTGCGTTTTTTAAGCTGTCATAGTCAGTCAAAGGTTTTGCGTTTTGTATGCCATTTTTTACAACGTCAGGAGTAAGCGCTTCGCTTACCCAAAAGCGCCTTGCTGTTTCATAATGATTGAAATGTATGTAGTTTAGAATAAGGGCACCAATAAGCTCGCCCTCTCGGTCCTGGTCTGTTGCCAGTATGAAATTTGATGAATCGTAAGTATCAAAACATTCCTTGATTTTTTTCAACAGGCTTGATGTTTCCTTTTTTGGAATATAGCGCATTTTATCTGGCAGAATTGGAAGGTCCTCGATTTTCCATTTTGCGTACTTCTCATCATAGTCCTCTGGCTGGCAAAGCTCAAGCAGGTGTCCTGCGGCGGAGACGATACAGTCATTTTGTGGCGAAAGCCAGAATCCTTTTTTTGTGTAGGAAAAATTTCCTAATCCATTTGCGATGTCCTTTGCAACGCTGGGTTTTTCAGTAAGTATAATCATGTTTAAATAATAATTGCAGGAATTTAATTGAACAAGTTGACAGAAAAGAAATAAGGGAATATATTTTTAATATGACAGGTGGTGCAAGATATAAAGGCGTTGCTTCTTGCTTCGCAAAGTTTGTTAATTTAACCACTGTCATAATTTTACATGTATGTTTTTTGAAATTATTTTTTATTTTTGTAAAGATATTTGAATGCACGATTTTAGGAGCTGCTAGATAAAAGATTAACTTTATCAGACGTTGACTGGAATATTTTCTATCCGTCCAAAGATGATAAAAACAAAAAACTCAAGTTTGGATATTCAAGGCATACCCATGACGATGTTAAGGATTTAACAAAGCTTCTTAATCAAATTGCGAAATTAGACAAAGCGGATTACGCTTCAAAAAACAACCCAAGAATCTTTTCAAACAGCAACTCTTTCATCAACTCACGCAAACAGCAGTGCATGGTAAAATTCACGCATGGGTATTCCAAAAAGAGCCATCTTGATTTTATAAAGCGCTATCTTCAGCAGCTCCGTAAAGACGAGGTTGTGGAGAAGCCAAAGCTGTTCGGCAATCTTTCATACGAAGAGTACAAGCAAAAAGCGACAAGCAACTACCACAAGATAATAATCTCTCCTGAAACTCCAATGGACATTGAGCAGCTTCAGGAATTCACCAAATGCTTTATGAAGCAGTTCGAGAATGAGACGCACCGGAAATACGACTGGATGGCCTCCGTCCATACGAACACGGCCCATCCACATGTGCACATTGTTTTAAATGGCAAGGACCAGGATGGCAAAACGTACAGAGTCTCGCCTGATTTTGTTAAGTCATTCTGCCGTCAGAACGCACAGGAACTACTCACCTTGATGAATGGCGAGAGGACTCAGGAGCAGATTGACGCAGCAAGAAATTCCAGGCCTTTGAGCAACCGCTGGACTGAATACGACGAGGCCATTGAAAAATCATTGAATGAAGTTAATTTTAACGGAGATGACTGCCTATGCCTTAAAGCCACAGACGCTGCGCCAGAAGTGGCAAAACGGCTTGAGCATTTGGAGGAGCTTGGAATAACAAAGACCTGTAACGGCAATTTCATTTTTAAGAAGAACTGGAAGGAAGAGCTGAAGGCGGCAGGAAGGTACAACAATTACCTTGACGCAAAGCGGTACATCGACATCGACTCGGAGCTCAGGCTCTACAAGACAGACATGGGAAAAATCAGCGGCAAAATCCGCCATATCTATTACATGGACGAGGAGAACACATGGAACAACGCAGTGCTTGTTGAAGATGAGAAAACGCACAGGGCTTATTATGTTCCTCTCTACAAGCCTTTGGAGCACCATTACGATGGAGAAACAATAACAGTTGCCACAAGGACAAATCAGAAAGGAAAGCTTTCCGCTGTCATTGATAAGCAGTTTACTGGCAGATATAGGAAAGAGACCGATGAGACAAAGAGTAAGAACAAGGATGGACAGGAATATTAAACAGAGGAAAGTGCAACATTGCACTTTTGTAAAATAACTATAGAAGGAAATATTTATGGAAAGAAAAGCTTTGTACAAAAATCAAATTGAGAACATGACTAAAGCCTATAAGGACGGACGAATGGACAGCGCAAAGGAGGTTCTCCACGACCTTGAGAAGATTGAATCCATAGTCCAGATGTGCATTACTAAGCTCACCAATGACATAGCGGCGTTAACAAAGTAAATGAAATCAAGAGTTAATAATATTGTTAATATTAACAATATTATTATATGGATATAAAGTGGCATAGAAAGGAAAATTCATGTGCCATTGACAAGAACAAAACAGCAAAAAGCTGTATAATAACAAAAGGAGCTGCTAGATAAAAGAGATTATTTAAAAGAAAGGCCTGGAGCAAGGTCTTATTCCTACTGGTGGGATTTCGCCAGAATATCCATTCCTGTGCTGCTTTTCGTGGCAGGCTTTTTCATAGCCACACAGGACTTCGCAGAGATGATGAACGGAGACGAGTCCATCATCGGTGAGCCTATGTTTATGTTCAAAGGCAGGCCGATTTACAACCCTGTTTTCTATATACTCTCAATCTTCAAATTTATCTACTACGAGCAATTCCAGCCGTACTACCTGAAGTCATTCTTGAACATACTCTGGTTCTCAATAGCGGCGTTATTGTTTGCTTTTGGCTGGAGCATAGTTACTGACCTTTTGTTCAAGGACAAGAAGAATCTTTATGGAACAGCAAGGCTTGCAACAAAGAAGGATATTGTTGAGAACGGAATGCTAAAGACAGAGGGCGTTGTATGCGGAGAGCTTAACAATGCAATTGTCAAGGCAAACAAGAAGAATGACGGCTCAATATCCTTGAAGCTTGTGCATCCGGCTCCTCTTATCTGCCATCCTGGAAAGCTGAACACTCTGCTTCTTGCACAGACAGGAGCTGGAAAAGGTGTTTCGTTCATTATTCCAACAATTCTTTACTACCTCCACAGCATGATAATCTACGACCCTAAGTCAGAGAACTATAACTTCACTGCAAAGTATAGAAGCAAATTCTCAACTGTCCTGAAGTTCGCACCATGCTCATACGAGACATTGCGGTTCAATCCTGTAATGGCAATACGAGACGGAGATGAATATGCTTACCGTGACGCTTCCCTAATAGCATCAATAATTTTCGCGCCAGGAAAAACAGGAGGCGGCTCAAGCGAGAGCGAGCAGTACTTCTCTAATTCCGCACAGGACCTTGTAACAGGGACACTTCTGCATATACGATTTTCAGACTATCCAGACAAGTCCCTTTCAGGGCTTTTGAAATTCCTTACAAACACAAACTATGCGACATTGAAGTCAGCAGGAGGTAACTCCGAGGCGAACGCTGACCAGGGAAAGGAGCAGTGCCTTGGAATGATTGAGGCTGAACACTGGTTCAGAGTTACAAAGCAGATGTACAACAACAGGAAGTCCTGGTACGACTACCAGCATATTAAAGTTGGCGACAAAATAATGGCAGATAATGTTCATGAAAAAATAGTGGCTTCCGCAACAAGGGCGCTCAACAAGAACGCAAAGGAGAAGTCTTCTGTATTCTCGACAGTATTCTCAAAGCTGCAACTTTTCGACGACCCGATGATAGCCTACTCAACAAGCGGCAACGACTTTGAGATTGAGGACTTCATAGAGTCAGACCTTCCTATAACATTGTATCTTTGCGTGCCGTACTCAGACATAGAGCGTATTGCTCCAGTTTTCAGGCTTCTGATCTCATTCATGCTGAAGAAATTCTCCGAGGGAGAGACACAGTTCGGAGCCGTGAAGCTAAAGAACAACCTGCTTTTCCTTCTTGACGAGTTCCCAACTCTTGGCTGTTTCCCTGACATAGAGAAGGTCATGGGCGTTCTCCGTGGGTACGGCGTGTTCTTCTTCATCGTCTGCCAGGGGCTTTCGCAGCTGATAGACTTGTACGGTCCGCACCAGGCGTTTCTTACACACTGTCCAGTTAAGATTGTATGCGCACCAGGAGACACAAACGACGCTGAGCTCTTTAGCAAATCTATAGGCAATGAATCTATACAGCAAGGCAAGGTCTCAAGAAACGGAAGGTCTAGCCTTACAAAGAATTCAAACCTTTCATTCTCTGACAACGACTTTGGAAGGGCGTTGTTCGATGCCTCAGATTTGACAAGGCTCTCTGGAGACTCCTGCATTTTGATGGTGAACGGAATGCAGCCGTACCTTGCAAAGAAGGTCGTCTACTACGAGGACAAGAGGTTCAAGTACAAGATAACAACAAAGGACAAGGCGTTGACAATAAAAGACTTGTACAGCGAGGTCGCAAACCTGCCGAGCTACGCAAGGAAGAAGGCAGAGGCTGAGCGTGAGAGAAACTACTGGGCAACGTTAAAGTCTGTAAGGAACGATGAACACATTGATGATGATGTTGAAATTCTAGGAGACGGAGATGACAGCGAGCTTTTTGAAATTGCAAAGCTGACAGGAGCAGAAAAAAAAGACGATGAGGAAAATGGCGGCCTCTCCACTGCGGATGAGAGCGACTACAATCAGAGCAGCCAAAATTTGAATTTGGTTATTTCAGCGAACAGCTAAAGGAGTAAAAAATGGGAAAGAAATTGTGCAGTGTAAGCTTCAGAATGGATTACGAGACTTATGAGATATACAAGGCGAAGGCGGCAGGCGAGCAGACATCCATGGCGGGACTGATTACAAAGGCGACTGACGAGTACATCAACAAGGATGTGAACCTGCAAAACTCGCTTCTTGTGGCGACATCGAGCATAGCGACTGAGGTTGCGAAGATGAAGAAGGAGCAGTCTGTCCTTGAGCAGATGATGGAGTCGGTCATGCACTCGCTTCTGTGCGCCTTTCCGGAGAGGTTCAACAATGAGTTCATGAAGAGGGAGGGCAACAAATTCAAGGAAGGGACAGCGGAATGGAAGGATTTCAATGAGAAGGCTGGAATGGCGGAGCATTCACGCCATGCGGCGGATCTTCTGATGGGCAGCTGGAGGAAGCAGCTGCTGCAGAACAGGCTGATCTCAAGGGCGAAGGTGCTGGAGCAGATTGACAAGATAAATGCGTCGGATGAAGAAGAGCAGCAAGGCGAATGACAACAACTGACTTTGTGCAGAAAAATCTGAGGACTGTTGTAAAAACTCCGGAGGAGATAAAGAGGGACAGGATGATGGACAATCTACTTAACGACGACCTGTCCATGCTCACTCCCTACCTTGACGAGCCGAATGTTACAGACATCGCAATTGTCGACTCCGGCGAGATCATAGTGAGCCGCTTCAGAAAAGGAAGGGAGTTCACAAACATAGAGATGCCGGACTATATCGCTGAAAGAATTGTCAAGGCGACCGCAGCCATATACGGAAAGTCACTTGACAGCAGCTCAGGTTTTCCGGTTCTTGAGGGAATCATTCCCAAGTACCTGGCAAGAATCACGGCGCTAATGCCGCCAACAGTCTGCAGGCCGGAGCTTCAAATAAGGAAGCCGCCGTCTGTCATCTACTCGCTTGAGGACTATCTAAGGAATGGCGAGATGACGCAGGACCAGTACGACATGATTGTGCAGTACATAAAGGAGAGGAAGAACATTGTCGTAGCAGGAGGAACTGGAAGCGGCAAGACAACTTGCACAAACGCTATCTTGAAGAAGATGGCGGAGTTCACTCCTGACGACAACTTCTACATAGTCGAGGACACCCCTGAGCTGCAGTGCAACGCAAGGATGAAGACAATGATATGGTGCTCGAAGGAGTTCGCATACAAGGCCGTGGAGGAGTCACTTAGGTTTTCTCCAGACCGTATAATTTTCGGGGAGGTTAGAAGCGGAGATGTAATGGTTGAGATTCTAGAGGCATGGTCTTCGGGGCACAGCGGAAATGTGACCACTATCCATGCTAACGACGGCATAGGGACACTGCGCCGTATAAAAGGGCTTCTTGGCAAGGACAATCTTTTTCTTGTCGATGACATAAGCGAGGTGGTTAACCTTGTGGTGCACATGAAGAAGTCTAAGGATGGAGTCCGGGTCGATGAGCTTTTTCCAGTGTCGAAGGGCACTGAGAGCTTCTTGGCGGGACTTGAGAACAACAACCTCGCATGAGACACATGCGGGGAATATTAAAAGGAGGTTTGGGATAACATGAAAAAATATTTTAGCTTATATTCAAGAAAAATTATTTTTGAAATTTCGGTTTCGTTTTTCTTAACGGCTGTCATCTCTTTTGGAGCGGTAGGTTGTAGAACAACTGACGATGTGTCCAAAAACAATAAGTTTGAGGTTTTAAATAAAAACGAAGAGGTAAATGAAGCCGATGCAAACGCACTCAATGAAATGATTGAGGAAAATAAAAAAGAAGCGGAGATACAAAAAAAAGAAAAAAAAGATTTATCAAATGTGGAAGATCCAAGCATAGTTTTTTTATCAACAGAAGAAAAATGTTCTTCTCTGACAGGCACAGAAGCTTTGAAGAAAAATCTTCAGGACAAAACTGTAGAGCCGGAATATGAAGACGGAAGGCTCAAGGGCTGGATTTACAAGGAGCAGGAAATTTATCAGGTCCACACGCAGACCTATCACTCTACAATCATTCAGCTTGAACCAGGAGAGGAGATGCTTGAGGTGCCATTTCTTTCAGAGCCAGATGTTTGGAGAATGTCCCGAGGCGTTGGCGTAAAAGAAGGAAAGCCTACACAGTTCATTATCATAAAGCCGGACTATTCAGGGCTTGAATCAACTATGATAATCATAACAAACCTCCGTGTTTACCAGCTTACACTTAAAAGCTATAAGGACAACTACATGCCCTATGTCAAATGGGTCTATTACAGAAGCATAGAGGACATGGACAGCTGGAACTCCTACGTAAAAAACAGCAAGAACAAAGAGGAGCTTGTCAACAGCCTCCAGGCAGGAGAAGTAAACACAAACTACCTCATAAAGCATTCCAAGAAGAAGCCTTCATGGTGCCCTACAATGGTGTTTGACGACGGCAAGTACACATATATCGTTCTTGACGAGAAGTGCGTTAATACACAGATACCAGCTGTGTTCAAAAACTCAAAGGAGATTATCAATAAGCAGTACACAAAAAATGTGATAACTATTTATGAGCAGATTGAGAAGATCACATTGAAGCTAGGAAAGGACAAGGTTGTCATAACAAAGCGGAAGGATAAGTAGCAATGGACGAAGACGAAGACCTTTACAACGATGACATACAAGACCTCTCGAATTTATCAGCCGAAGACAGCGAGCAGTTGAAGAAAAAAATTGACGAGCAGGAATACACTTCAGAATCTAAAGAAGCTGATGATACTGAAAATGAAAACTCAAAAGAGGAAGAAAACGAAGCAGGCTACACAGACCCTGATGAAAACGCAGACTACAAGGATGAGAATGAAGAAAGACCTTCCGCCGATGAGACTGCTGAAACTCAGTCCTTTCCTGCTCCTCCTGATGATGAACAAGAAGCTGAGTCCGACCCTGACACTGGGTTCGATATGCAGAAATGGTATTCCGGAGAATCAGATGAGCATAACGAAAAAAAAGAGAAGCCAAAAGACGACGAGGAGCTAAGCCAGGACGAGAAAATTGAAAACGCAAAGCCTTCAGATAAAGAGAATTTGAAGGACTTGCATGAAAACAAGGCGAAATTTCTTAAAAGAGACAAGGTGCTTCTGTGCATACTTGCGGTCTTGGCTGTATTCTGCATTGTTGTCTTTGTTATAATTCCAGATTTGGCGCCAAAGAAAAAACAGAAATCAAACGAGCTTGACAAAGCGGACAGCGTATATATTCCTGCCGAAATAGACAAATGGCAGCCAGAAGAAACTGAAAGCAATGTAAAAATGGAGGACAGCAACTCTGCTATTGACAAGCCAACAGATGAAGAGCTGGAGGAAAAATTTCCAGCGCCTGTTAACAATAATACAGCGCCTGTAAAGCCTGTAAAAAATGGCTCTGGCGGAGGAGAATCCTCAGTGCCTCTTACAAACCGCAACGAGCAGCAGAAGCAATTTTTTGGTGTCGCATTGTCCAACCCTAGTTCATCACAAGGAACCGTAGCCACAACGAAGTCAAGCGGGCGCAATGGCAATTATTCAAGAGCGTCTTCTAGCGTGGGCAGCACTTATACGCCAAGCGCACTGTCCTCTAATATGGAAAAATACATGGCAAGCATGACAGGCAATGGAGACAGCTACGAAAGCCAGAACAATCAGAGCGACAAAAAGAATTTCTTTGAAAACGAGGAAGGAGGTGCCGGAAACTACAAATGGAACAGCGAGTACTCATTATGGAAAGGCACTGTAATACCGGCAGTTCTTGACACTGGAATAAACACAGACCTTCCAGGAGCAGTTATGGCGACTGTAACAAGCAATGTCTATTCAAGTCAGGACGGCAATTACATTCTTATTCCACAAGGCTCAAGGCTGTACGCAACATACAATTCCTCCATTAGCTACGGTCAGAACAGAATACAGGTAGCTTGGGAAACACTGATAAGACCTGACGGACTTGAGATAAATCTAGGAAATGTTACTGGTGTTGATTCTCAAGGCTACACAGGCTACACCGGCTGGAAGTCTGAGCATCCGTTCGAGTACGCAAAGGCACTTGGGCTGATTGCGGTGTTCTCTGTCATCAACACAAAAATGGACAACACAATAGACACAACAGGCAACACTTATGCGCAAAATGTTTTAACTGACACTTATTCCGAAACACAGAAGCTCAACAACAAGATTGTTGAAAGGGCTCTGGATATACAGCCAACACTAAAGAAGCTGAACGGCTCCGAGGTGAAGCTTATAACAAACATATCTATGGACTTGCCGCCATTTCAATACAATGAAGAATAAGGCAGAGGATGGAAAATGAAATCAATTTTTAAGCCGTTGAATTTTTCTTTTTACAAGGAGCCTACATCAACCTTATCATCAGTATGCCCTTGGAACATCATGTGCGATGACGGCATAGTGCTTGAGAAAGGCAACGCGCTAACCTGCGCATACGAATTCATTGCGCCTGATCTTGGCTCAAGCTCAGCATCTAAAATCAACAATGTCTCAATTATGTTCAACAGCGCAATCACACAGCTGGGACAGGGCTGGGCTGTGCAGTTCGAGCTTCAGAGGTCGTATTCCAACGAATATCCCTACTCTGAAATAAAGAACCTTGCAGGCTACCTTGTGGAACGGCAGAGGGAGATAAACTTCTCATACACAAAAGCGCACTTCGCAAACAGATACTTTCTTATTTTCACATACCAGCTTCCATCTGAAATTGAGAGTAAGGGCACAAGCTCATTCTTCAAGAGCGGAAGTGGCTCTAAGCCGTCAAGCCATGATGCGACAGACAACGATATAAAGAATTTCAAAGTTGTAACCGCCAAGACTGTAGCTATTTTGCAGACCGCTATGTATGTCATGCGCCTGGACTCTGAACAGCTGTTCACCCTTCTCCACTCCTCTGTCTCAATGGACTGGGGGAAGAGGAAGCTGCCAGAAGACTACGGCATTTTTCTTGACAGGATTGCCACAGACTCAGACTTGGAGACCTCCATGCCGATGAAGCTCGGAGACTATTATATTCCAATAACAAGGATAAATGTTTTTCCATCAGAGTCCTTTCCAGCTGTTTTCGACGCACTGAACAAGTCGCAATGCCCTCTCCGCTGGTCCACAAGATTCATCTGCTACGACAAGGAGCAGGCAATGAAGAGATGCAATGACGCAAGCAAGCACTTCCACGGAGCGAGAAAAAGCATCGGCCAGCTTGTTGCGGAAAACACAATGCATCTTGAGTCAGACAGAATAGACTCGGCAGCTGTGGCAGAGGAAGGGGACGCAGAGCAGGCAAAAGTGGAACTTACAATGGGAAATTTTGGCTATGGAGATTATTGTTCTAATATTATGGTTTTTGACAAGGATTTGGAACGTGCTGAGGACAACGCTAAGTATGTCTCTTCAATTGTTACTGCATGCGGCTTCTCTGCTAAAGAAGAGACTGTGAACGCTTTGCAGGCTTTTTTATCAATGCAGCCAGGAAACATCTTCGCAAACAACTTCTCGCTGTTTGTGTCCTCAGGAAACCTCTCGCACGTAATTCCCATATCGTCAATATGGGCAGGACTCCAGAACAATGGATTCATGGAGGATATTTGCGGCCAGGGACATCCCCATGTCGTATGCTCAACAGAATTCGGAATTCCATATTATCTCAACTTGAATGTGAAGGATGTAGGGCACACATGGATTTCAGGTCCAACAGGCGCCGGAAAATCAACACTGCTCTCGCTTCTTGAGGTGCAGTGGCTAAAATATCCAAAGTCTAAGGTTATAATCTTCGACAAGGACAAGTCTGCAAGAAACCTGACAATGTGCGTGGGCGGCAATTATCTTGAGCCGTGTAAGGACAGCACCTCGTTCCAGCCGCTTGCGGACCTGGACATCAACAATCCGTCGACAATAAGCTGGGCGCAAAATTTCATTGAGATCCTTCTGGCAGAGCAGAAGATAAATGTAACTTCAGGAATGCGCAAGGCCATATACCAGACATTGAAGCTTCTTGCCAGCAAACGGCCGGAGGCACGCTCAATGACATCGTTCCAGCAGTACATAGAGAGCGCATACCAAGACCCTCTGACTAAAACAAACGAGATATACGACGCCTCATCCTCCTATGTCCTTGGCGGGCAATATGGCAACATCTTCGATTCAACAGCCGCAAACATATCGCTTAGCGACTGGACAATGATAGAGATGGGCTCGCTGATGGAGCAAAGCTCAGGCGCTGTTGCCCCCGCCCTCTTCTACCTTTTCAAGGAGTGCGAGAAGAAGTTCGACGGAAGCCCTGTCCTGCTAGTTCTTGACGAGGCATGGGTATTCCTAAAGAACCCTATATTCGCAGCCAAGATTGTTGACTGGCTCAAGACATTAAGGAAGAAGAACGTGTTTGTTGTCTTCGCGACCCAGGAGGTAAACGACGCAGCCTCCTCTCCTATAGCCTCGACAATAATCTCGCAGTGCGCCTCAAAGATTTACCTTGCCGACGAGGATGCGGAGACAGAGCTTCTATATGACGCATACAAGAAGTTCGGGCTTGAGGACTCTGAAATCCACCTGCTTGCCTCACCGGACAGAATGCAGAAGAAAAGAGACTACTTCTACAAGTCATCCCTTGGGACAAGGCAGTTCCAGCTTTCGCTTGATGAGCTTCAGCTTGCGATACTCACCTGCTCTGTCGAGGACCATGCGCTGCTTGACAGGCTTGAGATGAAGTACGGAAGGAACAGCGGAAGGCCGCTTGTCGAGGAAATACTCAGGGCAAAAGGCGTTGAGTATGAATATCTTATGGACGCCGCATAAATATATTTTCAAGGAGAAAAACAATGAGAAAAATTAGAAAATTCACAGCATGCATAATATTACTATTCAGTGTTTTTAGCAGCCGCCTATTCTGTCAAGCTGCATTGACATTTGATGTCTCTAACTGGATTGCCACTCTTAATCTGTTCTATCAGGGCTATGACCAGATAATGAGCACACTCCAGCTCATAGACCAGAACTACCAGCAGTTCCAGCAGGCAATAGAGGAGGCAAAGTCATGGAACTTCGACGAGGTTGAATGGGACGGCGACCTGGACTTTAGAAACGAGCTTTACAGCGCAGGAAGCCAAGTCAATGATTTGCTAACAAATGTGCGGCAGGCTAAGAATGCTCTGACAACAGAAAACATAACTGTAAACGGAAGCTCATTCAGCCTGGCCGACATAGCAGGATTTGGAGACGACAGTAAAAATATAGGAAGCTTTGCCGACAGCGTAATAGCCGAGCAGAAAAGCAAATTAAAAGAAATGTCTGAAACTCTAACAAAAAAAATGACTCCAGAAGAAAAGGCCTACATATGGAGCCAATACGGAATATCGCCGGAGAACTATTATATGCTTGACCCAATAAAAAAAGAGACGGCAAGTAAGACTGCCCCTGTATTAGCGGCGGCAGAAATAAATTTGAAAAATGTCCAGGAAAACGGAATTGACGAGAAGCAGCAGGCTTTTATGAAAAAGATAATGAATCTGCAAGGCGGCGCCCTGACAGAAAAAGAGATACAACAAATGTCTGCTGCAATCGGAAGCATGACCCTTGACCAGCTCCAGAATCTCACATCCCTTTTAGCTGACTATGTAGGCTACACAGCCTGGAACGACATGGTGAAGAAGAATCAAGAAGAGGCTGAGAAAAACAGCAGCGCCGAGACTTTCAACAAAGTTGACAATGTTAACTTCTAACAGGAGATGATTGAAAATGGAATGGTTAGACGGACCTGTAAAAAATATAATCGACTACTTCAACGGAATGACGGCGAATTTTCTTAACGTTGCGCTTCAGCTGGCAGTCATAACTTTTCTCCTGGGAATAATATGGAGCTGCATACAAGTGGCCTTTGGAACAATGGAAGTCCGCAAGATGTGGGTGGGGACAATAACAAAATTCTTCGGGTTCATACTTGTGATGGCTCTCTTTCCTTCTTTCTCAAGAGGGCTTGAGACTTTCGCCTTTCAAGCGAGTACATCGGCCAGCGGCAACGCAGTCTCACAAATAACAACAAGCCTTGCAAATTTCATGGGCGACCTGGAGAAGCTTTCGAAAAATGAGACAGCCGACTACGACAAGCTAATAGAGGACCAGAAGGCCCTTATAACAACAAACCAGGCAGCTTTAAACTCCGCAAAAAACAGCTACAGAGGCGGCTACAATTACAACGGAGTCATAAAAAAAAACATAGCAAACGCGCAAGAGGAAATAGCGGCATTGGATGCAAAGAAGGAGAAGCTCAAGAACTCATCTTTTCTCGCAAAGCAGATAAAGGCAATACAAAGTGTGCTTGTAATGGATGACGGCACAAACATTGCGCCTAAATATGCGCTCAACTTGACAATGGACGGGACAAGCTATTTGTCGCCATCGGCAATAGCAAGGATCACGCTTTTAGCTGGTGACATAATGTGGAACAACGAGTGGATCTACGATGTTGTGGCAAACTCCACAGGAAAGGACGAGGATGTGTCGGATGAAACGGCAAGGGAAGCGTTCAAGGACGCATACCTCAACGGCAAGAAGAAGATAAAGTTTCTTGACTTCTCAGTATTCGCCTTTTTCCGTGCGATGCTTGTGGCCATATCTGTTGTTTTCATGCTGTGCTGCACTGTCGCCTGCCTTATACAGTATGTAATGGCGATAATAGAATTCGCCGTATCGTCCAGCTTCTGCATAATACTGGTGCCATGCATGCTGTTCGACATGCTCAAGGACACGGCCTCTAAGATTCTGGCCACACTCCTCTCGCAGACGGTGAAGCTTTGCATGATAACAATCTGCATGTACTTCAACGTGTTCATATACCTCAACATGGCTATGACAAACATAACAACAAACACTGAATTTGGATTCAGCGATTTTGTCTCAATTCTATTCACATCGTTCCTAACCTTCACTCTTGTAGCGAATGCGCCAAAACTGGCCGCTACAATCATGACAGGGCAGCCTCAGATGTCGATGGGTGAGTTCCTACAGACAGGGGCCGCAGCTGTCGCAGGAGGAAGAGCCGCAGTCGCAGGTGCGCACATGGCAGCAGGAGCCGTAAGAAGTGTGGCAAACCAGGGCGCAAACCGTTTAGGAGACGCAGCTGCAATGATTGGTAGAGGAAGTGCTGCAACAAAGGACGCAGGAGGCTTTGAGGGTGGATTGAAATCAGCAGGCGCATTTCTTAAGGGCGCAGGAGCCGAGGGACTTGCACGTACAGGCAAGAGAATTCAGGCGAAGGCGTCAGGCTTCATGCATGGAGGCAAAGGTGGAGGCGGAGGCCGTGGAGGCGGCGGCAACGACACATCGAACATAACGCAGGCAGGTGGAAAGCTAAAGACGGGAGATGCCGGACAGGCTAATTTAACAGGCAGGGGAAAAGGAAATACTAATGAAGTGAAAGATGCACAGGGAAATGCTATTAATAGTAAGTTTGCTGACACAGCCGCAATGAACTACAGGGACGCTAAGAACAACAACGGGGAAGGCTACTCCGGAAACATGAGCTTTGGTGACTTTCTCAAGACTCAATTTAACGCAGGAAGCGCAAACTATCAAAGAAAGCATAAGAAGTCTAGTGGTAATCCTCCAGATGGAGGAGGTCATGGCAACAACCTTCCTTCTGTTCCGGGAGGAGGTGGCGGAGGCGGAAATCATCCTATTTATCCAAAAGGAGGGTCTCCAAAAGGACTTCCACCTACAGGGCTTCCGCCGCCTTCTTCTTACAACAATGGCGACATGGTGCCGGAGCTTCCAGCCATGCGGAAGATGGCCCCTGGCACACATCAAAATGTTTTCAATAAGGACGGTGCAGAGGATGCCGTTTTTACTGTCCATAGAAAATAAATGACAAGAGGTCTTGAATTTAACAGAATTCAAGTTATGTTAAAAATGCAATTCAATTTGCATTGAATATTTAAATATTTTTCTAATACAAGGAGTAATAATTATGGCGGACACAATTCTTAAATATGACTACTGCACAGTTAGTATGCACTGTCCAGAACAGGAACTCAAGGAGCTAGGGAAAAAAGGCTGGGAGGCGGTTGGAGCTTTTGGATATGATACAATAAACAAGAAGCTGCTCTTAAAGCGGCCATGCGGGGAGCTAGCAATAACAAAGCACTACAACAAAGACCAAAACGTCGACTACGAGCGGTAATAGCGGTAATAAAAAAGGCGGAGCCGCATTGCAACGGTCCCGCCTTTTGTTATTTGCAAAAAAAAAATTGACTTATATTCTTATCGCTCTGAAAGCACAGCCTCTCTAAGAATGCTGTTTATCTCAGTCTGGTAGCCTTTGCCGTGCGCCTTCAATGTATATACAATATGTCAATTTTTCAATATTAAAAAACAAAAAATATTTATTTTTTAACATAAGACATTCCATTGAGGAAAGTGCAATGTTGCACTTTCCTCCTTCAATCAGCTCCAGTCGAATTCTCCCTGAGTATTTATGCCTCCTTTTGTTTTTTCGTTTTCATCATGCCCATGATTTTTAACAGGTTGATTCTGCTCAATATTCTGACCTAACGCTTTAAGCCCTTCTAGTAGTTTTCTTGTGCTGTCGTCAAGGCTGCTTCCTTCAAGGGTTTTTATCATCTTGTCCATTGTGTTCTTAACAGCAGGGACTACTATGTTCTCTGTGGCTTTTTTCAAGTCGCTGTTCCTTTCCTTGTACGGCTCAAGCAATTCCTTGTACAGCTCCTTGTATTGCTTTTCATCAGGGCTGTATTCCTTCTGCATTGGAGACATATAGTTTATGTCGGCAACCTTGAAACCTTTAGGGCTGTTCAAGTAGCCACGGCTTGCGTGCGCCTCAATCTCCTTTTTCAAGGCGATCTTTGAAATACGCACCTCTATCTTTGCATTAGAACTGCAGCCCTGCAAATCAATATGCTTCAAATTTCTAGGTGTGCATTGAACCTCAACTCTTCCGTCCTCAAGCATTCTAACAGGCGGCAGGTAGAAATTATTCCGCATGAATTCCTCAGTGAAGATACGGTCTTTTTGCTTTGCAATGTCATCAGGAATATCAAATGATGGAATTTTCTTCTGACCGTTGGCAATTGATTTTTCAGTAGTTTGTGTCTTACTTGGAGTTTTCTCCTTCTCTGAATCATTTCCAAACAAAGAAAGCTGCTGCGGCTCTGTTTTAAGAGGATTTCTTCCTTCTACTACAGTATTCTTTTTTAAATCTACTGCTACAGTTTTCTTGACATCTGCTTCATCAATAGAATGTTTTACAACAGCAGGCTTTTGCACCACAGGCTCTTTTTCCTTTGGCTTTTCCCCTGCCGATGATTTTTCAGGATTGTGGTCTTTGTTCCATTCGTCCTTGTACTCGTTCCATTCCTTTTGCAGGCTCTCCGCCAGCTTCGTGTCCTTCTCTGAAACAGCCTTGCCGTACGCCTTGTCAAAACGACCCTGCTTAACCTTGTATTCGATTATGTAGAACGGCACAAGGTCGCCCTGTATGGTTTTGTGAAGAGGATTTGTAAGCCTGCGCTCAAGACGCTCCCTATGCTCGTTCTCAAGCTTTACGTCGTACTTTTCCTTAACTTCCATTAAGTGCTCTTTTGATTCTATCTTTGCAATCTCGTCTGAAATCGTCTTCTTCTGCTCGGCAATCTTAACTGCGAAGTTGTGCTCGTCGTCGGAGTTCTCTATTCCTATCGCTATGTACTTCCTGTTGATGTTGGAGAGCTGCGTCTTCAAGTTGTTTATTGTCTTGTCGTACCTTGCCTCGCCTGTCTTCTGCTCCTCCTCTGTTCTTCTTGCGTCGCCCTCGAACACGGACTGCTTGTATCTTTCAACATATTCCTTCTTGTCGTCCTCACGCTGCTCTAGAAGCTCCTTGTACTTCTTCCGGCTTTCGCCAAGCTGGTCATACTCCTTCACCTGGTTCTCAAGCATTAGCAGCTTCTGCTCCTTGTCCGCCTTCTCGCCCGATATGTCAATCGCAGCCCTTTTTTCAGGGTCTTTGATCAAGTCGAATTTCATCTTCTCAGGGTCTATCTGCTCCACGTTCAATGAGCTTCCCTTGTAGCTGAACAATGAGTCGGTGCGGTGCTTCTTCTCGTCATGCTTCTGATATAGAAGAGAATCAATGCTATCCTCTACAAGCGGATAGACAATGTGCACTCTTCCCTGCTCGTTACCCTGCCGCCAGATTCTTCCTTCAACCTGCACGCTCTCTGACGGGTTCCAGCCCAGCATGCAGTTGTAAAGCGTTGTTGAGTTGCCGTTCAAATCCATGCCCTCTGAAATCGCCGATGAGCCGATGAGTATTTTGCAGGCGTTGTTCTTGTCGTTGAAGCAGTCTGCGACCTTGGCCCTCTTGTCATCCTGCTCCTCGTCCCTGCCTATCTTGACAGGCTTACCGCCCATCATTGCGTTTGAGCCGTCTATGCTTGCGAACACATACGAAGGAATTCCTTTCTTTACCATGTAGTCTATTACATAGGGATAAGCCTCTGTTCCTTCCGGCATATAGATGACCTGCCCTGCCGTATGGTCTGCCTTCCAGTTCTCCACTACAGTGTCGCATACAAGCTTTAATTTAGGAGAGCTTTCAACAACCTCTGACAAAGGCGGCACAACAATGCCAGATGACTTCTTTGTTTTTCCCTCAAGCGCCGCTATTGTCTCCTCTTTAACAAGAGCCGGTGACAGCGCCGCTGTCCTCATAAGGTTCATCGCCTCAAGTACTGGCGCTCCCTTCTCGCCTGCCTCCTTGTCTGGACGGTAGTTCATAACCTCGTCAGCTGCGAAGCTGAACATTGACTTCTGTACTTGCGTAGGCTCCAGGTAGACGGCGTGGGTTCTCTTCTCAGGCCTAATTATTCCCGCCTCCTCGCCGTCAACCTTGTCTATGAACTGCCTAAGAGTGTTCTGCAACCCACGAAGGTCTCCGAATTCCTTCATCACAGTCTTGTACTTCACATCGTTGCCAGCTGTAACAACCTGCTCAAACCTTGTCTTGGCGTACTGGGAGCAGAAGCTGTACAAGTCCTTTATG
>Ga0172378_10002002_pt1 | contig 19028 bp, 42 predicted proteins | sample GrowelOW332metaG_FD_119755 | JGI IMG/M metagenome (GOLD analysis project Ga0172378, IMG submission 119755) | Groundwater microbial communities from an aquifer near a municipal landfill in Southern Ontario, Canada - Pumphouse #3_1 metaG | ecosystem: Environmental > Aquatic > Deep subsurface >... | reverse complement strand
GTGGCAGGAATTAGGTATATACAGGCTATCTGCAAGGATAGCTTGTATAAAGGCTATGGGTAGTATCATTACTACTCATAGAGTTAATCAGCCTAACAGGTTTGGTGAATTATGTCATTTCGCAGAGTATGTTTGGGGTGGGGAAAATGCCTAAATTTGAATTGAATGAAAGGGTTATAATAAATAACACAACTTATTCTAGTTCGTTATGGGTGAATATGTGGAAAGATGTTGTACCACCATTAGTTAATTTGTTTAAAGAAACTAATGTAGCAAATGTATCATGCTATAAAGAATATGGTGTTATTGTTGGTATAAGGGCAGAAGGTGGCTATCATGGTGTTGATTATCTCGTTAAGATGATAACAGGCTCTAATATTATAGTGTCATTTAATGAATCATGCTTAGCAAAACCTAGATTTTATTTATTGGTGGTATAATCATGAAATTAATAAGTAAGGTGGAAGGTGGCACGATTGAATTTTGAAGTAAACCAAAAAGTTAAGTGTATAAGACCCGGTCGTTGTTTTGTTTATTATACTAGTTTTGTAAAAAACAGTCTTTCTATTATGCAGGAAAAGTGGCACAGTGGAAAAACTATGATAGCAGGGGAAAATGGAATTATTGTGTTTCGTAGTAAACACCCAGATAAAGATTGTTTTATTAATGTAGTGCAGACAGAAGAAGGGTGGATTTTCTTAATGAGTGATAAAGGGATAAAAGCATTATGAGTTTTGAAGTTAATCAGAAAGTTAAATGCATAAGACCTAATTGTACATTTAGCTATTATGATATTTTTGTGAGATTACAATTGCCTATAATTATGGGGGAAAAGTGGTTTCGTGGCTCAATTATGACAAAGGGGGAACATGGAATTATTATATATCATGCTAAACACCCTACTACAGTAGGTACGATTCAAGATAGAAACGAGATTATTTATGTAGTACAGACAGCAGGTGGAATGATTTTCTTAATGGAAGAAAGGGGAATAGTGGCATTATGAGTTTTGAAATTAACGAAAGGGTAAATATTATTAGGGCTTATGATTTAGTTTATCCAAATACCGCAAAAGAATATCTAGCAAGCAAAAACATTATGCCTTATTTTTATGATAATATGTCAAATGATTCCAACTTGTCTGGGTGTAATGGTGTTGTTTTATATAAAGAAAATATATTCGGTGATAATTTTTACTTAGTAAAAATAGGTGAGAAAGGTAATTGTGTATTTGGTACAGAAAGTATATTTAGAGGGTGTAAAGTATGAAGTATGAAGTTAATGAAAGAATAAAAGTTATAAATGCAGGTTGGGCTTATAGTGGTGAGATGGTAAAAAGCTATTTAGATGGTGCTTACAAACATTTTTATTCACGTATGGACGATATTATTGATGGTATAAATTCAGACTTTTATAATAATCATGAAGGAATTGTATTAGCTATAGTAAACAATCACTATCTTATTATGGTATTAGGTACAGCCATGTTTATTGATGATGATGCAATATGTAAAATGAGGTAAATAATAATGAGACCTAAATTTGAAGTAAATCAAAAAGTTACTGTAATAAATGATATATATTGCTATTCGTCTTTTAGACATTTTGTAAAAATATTACCTTCTAATTTACAGGAAAAATGGAAATGGGGAGCTGTGATGTTTGGAGGAGATAAGGGTATAATTGTTTATAAGGCATTTTATGGAGCAGACTATAATTTTACTTTACTTGTAGTACAATCAGCAGGAAGGGTTTATATATATGATGATGGAGGGATTAAACCATGTTAAAAAATGGAGAGATTAACGAAATAGTGGAATGTATTAAAGATGATTACACATATAGTACATATGTAAAGCTTGCTAAAACTTTACCAGATAATTTGAAAAATAAATGGAATTATGGTTCATGTTTAAGAAAAGGAAATTTAGGAATAATAGTAGCAACATTAATACATCCATATAATACAAGAAAGGTTTATGTTATACAACGGCAAAATAAATTATATATAGTAGATGAGGAAGGACTTTGGCATTATGAATAAATCAGTAGATAGAGTTTTTTTGTATGAAGTTAATCAAAGTGTAATGGTAAAAAATAGTAATGTTTTTTATAATCTCTATTCAGCAACATTACGTAAACACTATTCTCATCAATATGATAAATTTAATCTTGCCAAACAAGAAATGATAATACCTGCATTTAGACAAAAATTTATTATTGTAAATGTACTTGAAAGAAGTAATTGTTCAGTGTATACTATTAGTAATGGTAAATTCTCTTTTATTATTAGTGAAGGTAGATTAAGATTATTAGAAAGGAAATAATGATATGTTATATACAGGGAAAATAGAACTAAACACCGCGTTAACATTTTATGACATAGATTTGGTGAAACCAATTAAATGTTTCTGGCTTAATGGCACTCATAACCGCGCGTGGTTATTTAATGAAGTAGGGAGAAATTTTTGTTATTTAGAACTAGTTAAGACTAGCCACCTATTTAATGACACTATTTTACGTAAAACAGACCAATTGCAGAAAGATTTAATTGTTATCGGTAGAAAATATACTGTAATATATGTTAATAATGAGTATAATATATGTATATTATATGATGGTGAATTTGCATTAATAACAAAATGTAATGGATTAAGGGAGTGCGTTAAATGATACTTGACCGTTTCGAAGTTAATGAAAAAGTTGTATGTATTGATTCTTATGAGTGTTTTCCCAATACTGACATTAATGCAGATTGGGTAAAACAAAGAAATGAATATGCTTATAGTAAATATAAAGTTAATCACGGTAGATTAAAGTTAGGGGTTTGTGTTATTATTGACAAAAGCGAATATAATTATTTAGTACAACAAAATGGTATATCTTATGTGGCTAGAACAAAAGCATTATCAAAATTTATAGAAGGGAAACACTACGAATATGATTAGTAATAAAAACGAAATATATAAATACCATAAACCAATAATTGCTAAAATATGGGTAAAATTAAAGATTAAAAGAGGGCTAGAAAAATGTTTGAGATTAATCAGAAAGTAAAAATTTACAATCCTTTTTATATATGGTTATCAGCCGGACCACAAATGTTAGCAACACATATTAATAGCAAATATTTTTTTGATTTTTCAATAAAAACTCATTATAAATATATACTTACGAATGTTACATTGTTACGAGGTCGGCATTTTATTGTAGTTAATACATTCTATGATAATATTGAAGGCAGATTTTATACGCTTCGTAATGACAATGATTGTTTTATTGTTAGGGCTTGTGCAATAAGGGAGGTTATTTGATGTTAGAAGTTAATCAAAAAGTGGTAGTAACAGACCATCATGCATATATTGCATTGCGTGAATATTATATTAGAAGCGAAACGAATTTTGATAAACAATTTTATTATAAATTGTTTGGTAGTAATAGCCATGATGAGAAATTATACTTAAATGTACCTGCAATTGTTATAGGCACAGTTGATTGGTTCTTTTTAGTTTTACAGAATAATAGGGTATATGTAGTTAAAAGAAATGGTTTGAAAATAATTTTAAAATAGTTCTTGACATTATAATCTAATACCTGTATTATAATAGATGTGAGAGGGGGTACAAGATGAACGAAGCGTTCGAAGTAAACCAAAAGTGTATGCCAAAAGACAGAAGTGTTTGTTATGTTTCAACTAAACTTTGCTCGGGAAACATTCCATATCAAAAAGAAGAATTTATTATGTGTTACAAATTTGATAATGAATTTGTAGGTATCACTAATGGAAGAAAGGTATTTATAACAAAAATGTCAAACCTTATACCATATGAAAGGTGGTAAAAAGCAAATGCAGATGATAGGAACAACAACAGTAGTTGGTAAACAGCAAGGCTGATTAAAATAGGGAAATAGTCCACAAAATAAAAGAATAGAGGTTTTATAAATGAAAGAATTTGAAATTGGTCAAAAGGTAAAAGTTGTAGGAATAGTTAAATTGCTTGAGTTGTGTAAAAGAGGTGACATTCCGGCTGAATATTTACAACTTTTTAGTCAAGTGGTCGAAGTTGCACAAAAATATAGTAGAAGTAATTCTACGCATACCTATTATAAAATTAAGGGCTATGACAATGCAATGTTTCCAGACATAATGTTTGTAGACGTTACAACTGACAAAACAGCTGACAAAGTAACCAAAGCAATGGACAAAGTGATTGGTACAGCCGATAAATTATTTAAAGATAGAGCAAAGAAGGAGGTTAGACCTATGGCAAAGCAGGTATTTCCTATTGTTGGTGATGTAGTACAGATTATATCAAAAGAAGAAATGGGCGCATTTTTAAAGATGCAACGCGAATTAGGCAATGTTTACAATGAAAAGTATTATCTACCTATTGCCGGGCATATTGGCAAGATTACAGGTACAATAGTAACAACAGACCTAAGACAACGCAAACATACACGATACATCATCGAAGGCACTGGGTTTTTAAAGTTTTATCGCGCCATGTTTACAATGTATAAAGGAAAAGTTGAAGCCACAACAACGAAAGCAGATATCAAAGGAAAGTCTGTAACAAAAGCAAACAAGCCAAAGACTACAATAGAGTATGCTACAATAGTGCTTAAACAGCCAAAACAGCACCTAGATGAGCCGAAAATATATCTTGTTATACATTATGGGTACGAACCTAGATTTATGCATAAGGCTGACGTAATTAAAACAGTTGGCACTGACACCGTTAATTTCAAAGTGTTTGAGACAAGAGAAGTCAAGGTCAAAGCTGATTTAGTATGACAATATTTCCACTTTACTTTTGTAAAGGTTTGGTATACAATAGTATAAAAGTAAAGGGGGGAATGTACTATGTACTATACATTATTGATTAGGCTCAAGAGTGGTAACACGGCACGGCTCACGAAGAAGGTTAGTCGTGAAGAAGCACAAAAGGTTGTCAATAGTCTTTATGCTGTCGACAGTGATAATCGTATCAATAGCATATCAATTGTGCCAGAAGGAGGGATTACAAGATGAGTTATATTTTACCTACAATATGCTTTATGCTAATGGTATTAGCTATTCCATCAATACTGTTTATACTGACAGATGATGATATTTGACCTTTATAAATTGAAAGGTGATGATGTAAATTGATTGTACCTACATACTAATAATATAGATTTTATAAACTAATAATAATTAATAAAAGGCTAGTCTTATTTGACTAGTCCTTTTTTGTATAAAATAATCATTGACAGATTAATTACACAGTGATAAGATGTCATTAAAGATAAAGGAGAGATTGAAAATGGAAATTTGGGAAAATGAAGCAAGCCCTACGTCGTACATGCATATTGAGGAGACGCTATATTGATTTAAGACGAAAAGACATACCACGTACAACAGGAGTTGTTGATAATTATATCAACAGAATCAAACAGCAGAATCAAATAATCAGAAATTTATCAGAATTAATGTATACTTTAGGTATTTCAGCAGATGACATTGAAGAAGCAAAGGAAGGGCTGATACCATTTGAGCAGAAATAATCTGCTCTTTCTTTTTGTCTATTTTTACTAATGTATAATCAGTATATTTATGCATAATAATTTAATATATAATGTGTTTGTACAGGAGACATTGACCTCATTATTATGCATATAAGTATAAGCAAGACACCCTTTAATCTTATGTGGGGCAAATTTGAGAGAATAAAGCCTATATAGTTTTGCCGGCAGATGTACAAATTAACATAATTGATATATAGTATCAATTAACATATTCATATCATTATACATAAATAAATCTTTACATCTATATGTTATTAGTGGTATACTTATATTAATCAAAGGGAGGTTTGTCCATGAAACATTATGATTTGATGATATGTGATGAGGGCGGTTATGACTTATACACACATTATGGATATAAGTTTGAAGAGTCAGAATGTCACTATATTTGGTGTATGGATTTATCAGACATAGAAGGAAATGACAAAACGGTAAAATGCAATTGTCCGGAATGTAAGGAATGGAATCGTAAGAATAAAATTGTAAATGATGCTTTAGAAAAAGGTATCACTGGGGAATTTAGAGCAATTAATGATTATATGTTTACACCGACAATTAGTGGTATTCCACTTGAAAAACTAAATATTCACAGATAAAGAGGAGGTTTTACAGCTGAAATATTGTTATCAGTTTTTTGCTACGGAAGAAGAAGCAAAGAAGTTTCAAAAAGAAAAAGAGTGTCTTTTTTATTTTTATCTTGACATTAGTATTAAAGAGGTTTAGTATAAGAATTAAGAAATAAATAAATCTTATGGAGGTTTTACAAATGAATGTAGTAATCGTTGAAAGAAAGTTGCGTGTAATGATGTATCAGATTATGACACGAGCAAATTGTGGATTAAATCATGTTTTTGTAGGTAAGTTGTTTACCCTTGACGATGCAAAAAAAGTTTGCAAGGAAAATGGTTATAATATATTGGCTATTGGTGATGATTGGCAGGTTCTTGAATGATGAAAAAAAAGATAATGGAGTTTACCCGGTAATAAACTAAGGGCTAATGATAAAAAGTTAGTCCTTTTTGTATATTTAAAAATAAATATATTGACATTATCTTTATGTAGCTGTATAATGAACTTAGTTAAAGAAATGGAGTGATTTGTATGAAGTACATGATTATGGAAAGCAAGAGATATTGCGGTAAACCTAGACACCTAATGGCTCATCGGTTCACAATTCGTAAAGTTATCGCAGAGGGCTTGACAGCCCCACTTGACGGAGCTATAAAATTTTTAACTGAATCAGATGCATTGGCAGAGCTTGCAAGATTAAACAGCATAGCATAGCACGTATTAAGGACTAGCCTATATGGTTAGTCCTTTTTGTGTATATAAAAATAAATGTGTTGACATTAATAATAATGCATGATATAATAAAGATAGTTAAAAAAGGATAAACAAAATAAAGGAGAGATTGATATGAAATCAACAAAATTAATTATTGACCAATTTAATGAATTTAATGGACAGGCAATGATAACAGTGGACAGCAAAGGTCTTATGGATTGCACAGTTGGGCAAAATGAATGTTTTACAGAAGGATATACAGTGATTGCATCTAAAAATTTAAAGGAAGATAAAGAGTTTTACTTAACTTACGAGAATATGTTAGAAATTCTAGGTATCCCTAATTGGAAAAAGAAATAAAAGAAATATCACATAGATAGTAAATAAAGTCTTATCAGTAAATGGTAAGGCTTTTTATTATGCCCAAAAATCGGCGGATAATAAAGAAAGAATATATGTTTAGTATGTATAAGCATAAGTACGTATATGTATATGATTACTATATAAGAGATGTATGTACGTATGTTAGCATAGATGCATGTATAAGGGCAGATGTATATATACGTGATAGTCAGTATAGGTATGGCTATATACTAAGCATACACGCAATCCTAGTGCGTATATAGACGTATGTATGTGTAATAAATAAAGATTTCGCGGGAGATTAAAAAAAGAAAGAGAATCTAAAGTATATAAAGAATATAATATAGATATGTAATAGATTAAACATAGTATATAAGTATGTAAGATATAATAAAGCATGTATAAATACTGTGTAATAATAAAATCCTTTGCAAAAATCCTTTGCAAAAATCCTTTACAAAACATTTACAAAAATCTATTACAAAAATCTATTACAAAAATCTATTACAAAAATCTATTACAAAAATCTATTACAAAATGTAGGTCGCTTCACGCTCTCTCTCATATAACCCTATCTCCATTGTACCTATATACCTACCTACTACAGATAAACGTTGATATATTAGGCTTTGTAGGCTTTGTGTTAGTCTTTATTATGTATTATGTCTATATATACTAGTATCTATATTAGTATTATTACAGGTCAAAACCTTTCTTTCTTCTTTTTTTTAGTACCTACACCGACACCATGCTGACGCGGTGCCGGCTTGTGAGCGCATTGATACTCTCCTATATAGCAAATCAGTACATTTCAGTATAGTTGATACTTTCCTATATGCAAAAATGACACTTCTTTTTTTTGTTATATTATAAATTCAGATTTAAAATTAAAATTGAGCACAAAAATAGACTCATATTTCTATGAGTCTGATTGTTTCACGTTAAACATTGTTAATGCATACTAAACGTGTATGTATGGGGGGTATACCTTAGAATTTTCACTTTTTGAGGTATGCACACTCTCGATCAAATTTTTTATAAAATTATTAAATGTCCATCTATGCCCCTCATTACACTTGAGAATTGCCACACCATACAGGTTTTCCGTTTCTTCTGACATATACTCGATGATCTGGAACTTCTGCACAGTAAACTGTACCATCATAATTAACTGGCTCAGAGAATTTTTTTGCACACCTTCTGTATAACAAAGGAACTGATCTTCTTGCCCCATGTACAGATACCACATATTGAGTATGTTCCGATTTCACAATGTTTCCACATATCTTGTAGCCTACTCCTCTCAAAGGTAAAGTTCTAATATTAGCGGATAAATTAACCTTTAGCCATAATTCCTGTAAGTCATCTGCAAACTTTTTTGAAGCAGTATATACAACAATATGATTTGATTTTTTATGTATTGACCCATCTCCTTCAACTACACCATCCAAAAATCTTTGAATTAATTTTGGAGTGGACTCCTTAATAATTTTAGGAACTGATGCAGTAAGTGTCTTTGCACCAACCCCAAATAATATCTCCACATAGCTTAAAAGTCGACTATTATCAATTCTATGATCATTCTTAAAACTTGATACCCTTAATCCTAAATTATTACACAATATATAAATACGTTTGATAATTTTTTCCTTTGTTTGTGATATTTGTATACAGGAACCACTACCTGATTCTGTACCATGTCGGTAACTTCCATCTGTTATCCAAATTCCTAGAAGTTCATAAAAATCCCCTATTTTTTCCGTTGGTATGTTTATTGCCGGAAACTGATTAAATTTAGTTTTATGTGCTGGTATAACTATTTTCGGAATTACACCGACCCATCCCGCAGTTTTTGAGAATTTATATCTTCCATTAGTTAATAATTCTGCTTCAATAAATTTCCATTTTCTTGTGGTTACACTACGTTTATCGTAGTCATACACCCACATTTTATGGTTTGGGGTTACTTGTAAATCAATTGATGTAGATTCAAACGCTAATAAACTACCTTTATATTTATATGAAAATAATTTAATTGGTTCTGCATAATATAACAATCCACTGTCTGATTTACATGCAAACTTATCATAACTGGTAACCTCTTTCCATAATTTCCACCCATATTCAGTTAAAACCTCCGTGTCATCGGAATAGCAGCAACCACGATCACATATAATATATGCTGAAAATCCTGTATGTTCTATCATTGCATCATGTCCAGATTTAATTAATCCTAATACTAACTTGTTAGCACTTCCTTCTTCTATTCTATCTCCCGACTTGTAACATAGTCTTGTAGCATATTCAATCTTTTCTAACATCTTCTTACCACTAATGTCTAATAGTAGTTTTGCTGATGGTTTAATTATTCTCATTATTTAATCCTCGTTTCAATTTATTATGCTGTGTAAAGCATTTATTACATACTTTAATTGGTACAAATTCATATTCTACTTGATACATAATTGTATTTTTATCATAATCATCTTTTAATGCCTTTCCACAGAGTTCACAGTTAAATTCTATATAGTATTTCATTATAATCCATACCAATCTTTATCTTCATGATATAGTAATACTCTATCTCCGCTTACATAAATTGTATCTCCAATTTTCACCCCTCTATTTCCTCCTGGGTATTTAACAAATAATCCCCTAGCATCGATAAAACATATATAATGTTTTAATGCATAAACAAACCATGAAGGGTAATTTAGATTAATATATTCTGGACTTTTACCTCTTAAATCTTCCTTTAACTTAAATTTATTATCCATATCTATTCTCCTTTTATTTGCAGTAAATTGGGTTAATATCTTCTAATGCTTTATTCCAACATTTGTTACAATCTTTAGGTTCTACTCGTATATGTCTACATCCTTCTATATCTGGCATATCATGATTAGAAGTACAATCAGTAAATACAAAATCATGCCAAAGACTTTTATAATGTTCTCTCACAAATCTATATTTCTTTACTTCTAGTTTATATTTTATATATGCTTCTACTATGCATCTTAATTCATTATCTTCTAACTTAACTGAACCTATTGCTTTAAATATTTCTTCCATACGTTCTGGCGAAACATCTTTCAATTTCTTAAAAGCACTATCTTTATATTCTTTAGTTAGCATTGTATTATTCTCCTTTATACTAACTCACATGTATATTCGTTTCTTTTACAATAAAAACATGGTGTTACACCTGCTTTATCTTTATATGGACATTTAATCTTAATATCTTCATTATTAGTTTTATCTTTAGTATATTTAGTTTCTTTAGTATCTATCATATTATTCTTCTCCTTCATTTTCATTTTGTGTAGCCCAAACTATCAATGATACTCCAAAGTTTACTAATTTAGCATCTAACCATATTGGTATTTCTATATTGTCGTGTATAAAAATTAATACACAGCATATAGGGTAGGCTATAATGTGTCTAAACATATTTTCTAATCTCACCTTCCATTGTCATTGTTATAATGTCTTTACTACACTTTCTATAAATAAGAACATCTTTATAGAAGTCTATATTGAATAATACAACTATACTAAGCGGAAATGAAATTATTAATGATATTAGTAAATCTAATGCACCAAACCCTGTGCTAATTAATCCTGTAAATACTATTACCTCTACTATATATGTTATAAATCCTCTTAGAAAACTTATACCATAACTCTTATACCTAGTTTCATATCTATAGTTCATCATCTATTCCTCCATTCTAATTCTATATTCTAATCTATCTATAGTAGACTCTAATCTTCTAATATCGTCATTCTTTTCATGTATAGTACTAGTTAAGCTATTAATCTTCATATCTAATTTATCATTCTTTTCAAATGCACCATATATTATACCAACTAGTATAGCATACATTATTATCAGCAAAGGAATATCTATATTCACCATGATTCCTCCTCCATATTATATCTTTTAGCATATTCTGGATATAATGATGCAAAGCTACCAAACATTGCTCTTATAATCCAAAATCTTCCTTCATTCTTACCTTGGCACTTGCCTAATTCCTCTATAAGTTCATTTAGTATACTTTTATATTTTGTATATGTCATTACAATCTCTCCTTATACTCTTTTTTTAGTCTTGCATTATGTTTTGGTTGTGATTTAGCAAACTCTATATAGGCTTTACGTATGCAATGTATAGACTCTTTTCTATCCATAGTTTCTCTTGTTCTTCTCATTAAAATATCAAGAACTCCTAAATACTCTTTATATGTCATAATGATTCATCCTTTCTTAACCTAACATAATTATTTATAACATTAACAACCATTTTAGCTAAGCCACCTTTTGTATACTTTCTTTCACCTATTCCATAATATTGAAACAATTCTTCATTTATATAACTAATTATACTATCTTGGTCATCACCAGAGACTAGTAGTAACGAATCTATTGCTTTTGTATATCTAATATCAGCATATTCTGATGATGCCCACATTAATATAACTATTATTTGTATTTCTGATACTGGTGGAAGTATAATTGAATTTTCTGTGTTGTCATCATACCTACAAAAAATGAAATTATATAATTTATGAATAAATTTAAACATTTAATTACCAACTTCCTTAAATCTTTCAGTAAAATCTTCTGCTGTAATGCATATAATGTCATTATTAGCTAGTTTAACAAGATAATCACCAACATTTACTACTTCTGCATACAAATCATTAGTTAAATATAGTTCCCAAGGACTTGATTCATTAATATATCCCAATTTATTATATTTAAGTGCATATACAGCCCAATATGGAACATAATACTTACCATTTTTATTCATAAAGTCACCATCATACTGAAAAGCTTCAACTTCTTCTGTGTACCTGTATTTCATTTGTTATCATCCTTTCTCTTTCCCCTTGATATAAGTATACCAAACTATAGGCATCATGTCAACACTTTTTTAAAATATTTATTTACTTTTTTCATTATTTATGATATAATAGGTATATAAAATAGAAAAGGAGAATTATTATGACATTTGAAGAAAAGGCTAAACAAATGAAGCAGGAAACTGGTATTGACTTCAAGACATGCTATAAGGCTATTGAATTGTTTAATGGTAACTACGTAAAAGCAATAAAACATGTAATGCATTCCTAAAATTAAAAGAGCACCCTTAATTGGATGCTCTTTTTGTTATATATGGCTCTCTGTAATTACTTCATCATCACGCATAATAAGTATAGAATGCTCCACATCATCATCATACCTAGCATATAATATTGCATTCAAATCACCCCTCGTTGTAGTAAATGTTGTTACATAATATGTTTCATCATCTTTAAATATCATCGGACCATATACTTTTTCAAAATCAACATCTTCATAATTAATGTCTTTAATAATAGCTGATATAATACCTTCATCTCTATTACTATCTACTAGTAAACAATCACCAACACCATCATTAGGACTTTCTCCTTCTATATAGAATTTATATTTATGGAGGTTAGTTGTTATAACTGCCCCATGCATAATTCCCATATGTGTCTGTACATTTTCAACCGAATCAAACTTTTTAATATATTCATTTTTCATTTATACCACCCCTTCTTTATAGTTATTATAACATATCTATAAATAAAAAGCAACAAAAAAGGTAGAGAAATTAATCTCTACCTTGTTTATTATTTACCAGTTGAACCTACACCACCAACTCTTGTTTCCTTTAACTGTAAATAATCATCATCTGTTTTAAGGAAGTTATAGAATATCCCTTGAGCAATCCTATCTCCTTTATGAACAGTATATCTAGTCTTACTTACATTGATTATAGGAACACCAATGTTTCCCTCATTATTACAATTATCAACATAATCTGCATCAATAATTCCTTGTGAATTAATCATCATAAGACCGTAGTTAATACTAATACTAGACCTAAGACTAATACCTAGATACTCATTATCTCCCATATAAGCTTTAATACCTGTCTTAACAATTGCACAACATCCAGACTCAATTATAACATCTTCGGCAGATTCAAAATCATAACCTGCACTATTAACAGTTTTCCTTGAAGGTAGGTTAACAAATTCATATCCTTTACATCTAGCAAATTTTCTCATTTTCATTCTCCTTTTAATTATTCAACTATCATCCAATCCTCTGCGAGTACATCCGTTTGTGATGCAAGCCAAGGAACAAGCTTGTTGTCTGCCGTTTTCATTTCTATATATGGTAAGTTTTCCATTCCCATATCACATTTTTTCTTATCGCCGCCCGGAACTACAATTCTCAGCCACATTCCCTTTCCGTTCCAGCCTTTCCTACATGCACGATAATTGAGTTTCATAGACTCAACAGCCAACCCGAATGTCATTTCATCTTTAATTTCCATCATAATTACTTCATTCTCCTTTTAATAGTTTCTTTCCAACTTCCATATATATTGCGTTCTCCATTGAAATATTATATCTTATATTATTTGTAATTACGTTATGTCTTTTTATTCTATATAAATCACACCATTCACATAGTTGATTTGTATTACCATTAATTGTTATAAAAATTGAATTTCGCTTATTTCTTGAATTTTCTAATCTAGTTGCCCATCTACAATTTTCTGGACAATAATCTCCATTATTATCTATTCTATCTATCTGTAAATTATCTTTATACCCGTTAGCAATAGCCCATATACCAAAAGTAGAAGAATCTAGCCAATCATCACAAATTTTAATTCCTCTACCACCATAATCTTTATATCTTTTATTTTTTACATTTAAACATCTTTGTTTCATGTCATTCCAGTTTACATACCAAGACTCTTTAACAATATTATTCTTAAAATTATGACTACAATTATAGCATTTATTTGATAAACCTTTTACTAATAAAGATAATCTAACATTATCTATTCTACCACAATCACATTTAACTTTAACATATTTAGCCTTACATTTATTTGGAGCAGGACCTATTATAGTCCTGCTACCATATCTATCACCTAATTTATATTGTGTATGTTTCATAAAGTTAACCCTCACAAACGCTGAAGCTACAGTTATAGCAATAACCACATTTACCTGCTGATACATAAGTACGTTTACCACACTTAGGGCATACAGTGTACTTACTATTATCATTAGAATTCTTTATCTCTTTATTATATGCTTTCTCAAGAGCCGTAGCCATAGCATCACCACACGAAAGACTTATCTCTGCATTACCTTGTCTACGCATAGCTTGGCAAGCAGGACATTTAGATGCTCTAAGGTCTTCAATAATCTTCTCTACCTTAGTACCTTGTCTAAGTAAAGATGATACAAGTCGTGTGATGGTATTTATATTACTCTGGCAACCTCCACTTGGGTTAGTAAATATTTCAAATAAATCTCCTTTATCTGTTTTATTTACATGACAATAAATACTATCAGCGCAAGCAGAACTAAGTTTATAAGTTGTACCAGATACTTCTTTCTTATCTCTACGCTTAACAGGAACTATAGAATCATATACTGGTTCATTAGTCTCTGGTTTATCCTTCTTACCAAGAATATTGCCACGCTTACATCCGTCTCTAAATATTGTTATGCCCTTTAATTTTAATTTCCATGCATATATATAGGCATCACGTATTTCGTCCACTGTGGCTGATTCTGGAAGGTTTATGGTGGAACTAATAGCATTATCTACATAATACTGCATAGCACTCTGACAATTAATACGTTCTTTATAACTAATATCATCTGATTCAACAACAAATGGAAACATTGACTTTATTTCTTCTGTGGACATATCAATTGCTAAATTATTAGCCCTTAATAAATCCTCAACAGATTTAGCATATACTTTAAAGTATTTATTATCATCTTCCATAGAATGAGTAGTGCGTTCATATGATACCTTAAATAGAGGTTCTATTCCAGTAGACATTCCACATTGAGTAGCAATGCTACCATTCGGTGCAATAGAAATAATTGTGCCATTTCTTAGACCATACTTCTTAATATCATCATATAGTGGTAATCCCTTTAATCGTTTAATTAGTGGTGACTTCTTTGTATATTCCCAATTAAATTCTTCAAATGAACCCTTTTCTTTAGCAAGTTTGCATGAACGGTCAATTGACACTTTAAATATAATTTCCATTACATAATTAATTAATTTAATTGAATCTTTACTGCCATATCTAATACCTAAAGCAATAAACATGTCAGCCAATCCAAATATACCTAAACCAATTGACCTCCATTTATATATACATTCTCTATTCTTATCAAGTGGTTGAAGGTCATACCCATAATCAAGAACATTATCTAGTGCTATTACTGCATCATTTACTAACATTGTTAATTTAATCAAATCAATATGAGCATCCTTGGTAAATGGCTTATTCACTATATTGTATAAATTAATACTACCAAGGTTACACGAATTATAAGCATTACCCCAAAATTCACTGCATTGGGCTGTCATAATACCATTAAATATTCCAGTGTGGTTAATAGGTTCATTAAAGCAATAAACTGTATCAGCATCGTCTATATCTTCAATATCTATAACTTGTATAAATCTACTGGAATCTCTATTTGGATTTGCTATCAGTTCAACTCTATGAGTATTTAACCCAATTGAAATTAATCTTTTAACATTAAAAGCACTAATAATTAATCTATAAAAATCTTTGCAGTGAAATAATCCAAGATTACCACTACCATCATTTAAAGGTAATAATCTATCATTATCAATATGCATATAATTAATAGAAGAACTTACCCCCAATGTTGTCAACATTAACTGAATTGATTTTAAGAACTGTATATCAACGCTAGAAACTGCTACACTACCACCACAATCATTTAAACATCCGTCAGAGTCAATAATACCTGCCAACCAATCTAATCTAGTCTTAATTGAATATTTATTAGAAGGAACAAATTCTTTATTATATGGAATCATATCATCATTCAATTTAATAAAATCTCTAATTTTCTCATGCCTTGATTCTTTATAATTCAAATATTCTATAATACATTTCTTTTCACCATATATAGCAATCTCTGGTCTATTCTTTGTTCCGTTACCAGAATAAAAACCATGTGTATATGCATGTTCTAAAGTATCTGCTCCTTCAATAATTGGGTATGTCCATTTATGAAGTTTATCCCCTAATTTTAAATCACATGCCTTTACTCTAGTATTATTGCTTAGAACAAATTTATGGTAATTTGTACAATCTATACTCATACCGTTAGACAATTTAATACGTTTCATCTTTTGATTGGTTCCAGTAATCTTTGGAGTAACCTTACTCCACTCACTACCATTCCAAATATTAACTTGTTTATCTACAACACTATCAATTCTAACATATCCGTTATCAGTTAATATTAATGTATCTCCACTAACACATGGATTTGATACATTTATTTTATAATTAGGATAACCACTAAGAAGATTATTATCTCTTACAGTATCAATGAATGCTCCACCTGGGTCTGCATAATCATATTGACATTGGCAAAACTCATCAAAGAAATCTCCTGCATTAATTTCCTTTTCAATAGTTTCCCCTGTAGCTTCAACAGTAAAAGATAAAGTATAATTACTTCTAGTTTCAACTGCTTTCATAAACTCATCTGTAAACTTAATAGATATATTCATAGAAGAAAGCTTTTCATCACTTTCTTTAATATGAAGAAACTCATACAAATCTGGATGACTACAATCAAGCATAACCATTGTAGCACTACGTCTACCATGAGCACCAATAACTTCGCCAACACTGTTAATAATCTTTAAGAAACTAACTGCACCTGTTGATGTTCTAGCTGAATTATTAACTACTGCATCTTTAGGACGAAGTTTAGATATATCAACACCACATCCTCCACCATAGCTATTAATCCTTGCCATTTTAGATAATGTATCAAATATAGACTCAATGTTATCTTCCATATCTGGCATAACATAACAGTTACTCATTGATGCATTAAATATACCTTTACATCCTGCACCATACAATGAACGACCTGCAAGAAAGAAATCTGCATTGTATAAATAATCATACATACCTTTTACTTTAGTAACAACTTCTACACGCTCAAACATATCACCAACTTCTTCATCCTTATGAAGATACTTAGCATTTACAATTCCCTTACCTACCTCCCTTGTGAACCATTCACTTCCTAAATTAGTATTACTTGTCATGTAATCTCTCCTTATAATATATTTAGTTTCTTCTTTCATAATATAATATAATAAATATATTGTTATATGTTTACTTATATTGTAGATAAAAAATAGTGACAGGTTTTAACCGCCACTACTTTAAAAAGGAGAATGAAAGAAGAAAACAATAGACTTAGCTACATCTTCTATTATATCATACATTCTCCGATTTGTCAATGGCACTTAACTTCCATACTTATAAGTACTATCTTTCTTAACCATTTTATTAAGTTCAATTAAATTTGTATTAATTGAATTTAACATAGAGCCAATTGTCATTACTATAGTTAATGTTAGCAATGCAACACTTGCTGTAGCTAAACCATAATTTCCAATACAAATTTCATATACTGAAAAAACAATAAAAGATATATTTGAAAATATTATGAACAAAGTCATTAATGCATCTAATAGTGATGCTTTATTTTTATTCAATGTTAATCATCCTCTTTTATAATTTTATTAATTGGTGGAAAACTATCTAAAACAACGTCTAATATCTTATATCCATATTCTGGACTAGTAGCCCTAGCTAGTCTATAAACTCCTCGTATAGTCCACAATTTAAGCCTTACAATACGTTTACCATAGATGTATGAGTTAGAGTTAACAAATGACATTAAGTCTTTACCCATAAGGGTTATATAATCTACGCCTTCCACTAAATATTCACTTCTATTATAAGATGCTTGTGATAATCTACTATAATCATTCTTGGTGAATCCTGCCGCTTCAAATAGGTCTTTATTAGTTGTTACGATTAAACCTTTATACATGTAAGTTTTCATCTACAACAACTCCATCTTTTACTATAGCATTGGCTATTGATACTGCCCACTGTGATGCTTCTTCAATATCACCAGACTCAAATGCATCTGCAAAATTACCATAAAGTGAATTACCATCTTCATTCTCATCATTACATCTCATTCCAATTAGAGGACATAAGTCACAAGAATTACCTTTATAGTCTACTTTATCAACTTCATTGTCTGCATATAGACAAGCATAACAGTAAAGATGTTTTCTAATGTTATAATATTCTGATGGATCAATAGATGATTGAGTAATATTATGCAATTCTCTAATAGCATTAATCTTCATAGTAATAATAGAGTTATGTTTATTATCTATAAGAAAATCTCTATCAGATATTAAATTCCATAACAGTTTATGTTGTGTTTGTAGAAATTTATTTTCCATATTGTTTATCCCCTTTGTTTTATCTTATGTATATATAATACCATACATTACAAACAAAGTCAAGATAAATTTAAAAAAAATAAGGCAGGAAATTAATCCTACCTTTAATATTCATGGGGCTGATAGATGGCATCGAACCAACAACCTTCTGATTACAAATCAGATGCACTACCATTGTGCTATATCAGCATGGTACACAATCTAGGATTCGAACCTAGGACCGTTCAGATATAAGCTGAAAACTCTAACCAACTGAATTAATTGTGTATATACTATTAATTCATATAGCCCCAACCTCGCTATATAATGTGCTTACCATATTCTTGGGTTTACCCCGAATTATACTCCATGACTATTAACCAACTTCATGTAAGCTCCAACTATTAAATCCC
>Ga0172378_10001999_pt1 | contig 19042 bp, 20 predicted proteins | sample GrowelOW332metaG_FD_119755 | JGI IMG/M metagenome (GOLD analysis project Ga0172378, IMG submission 119755) | Groundwater microbial communities from an aquifer near a municipal landfill in Southern Ontario, Canada - Pumphouse #3_1 metaG | ecosystem: Environmental > Aquatic > Deep subsurface >... | reverse complement strand
TCCGGACAAAGGCGGTGATGAAGCTAAATTCAAAGAAATCAATGAAGCTTACCAAGTTTTAGGCAATGCCGATAAGCGCCGCCAATATGATCAATTCGGTTCTGCTTATCAAAACGGACAGGCTGGCGGCTTCGGTCAAGGCTTTGGCGGTTTTAATGGCGGGGCGAATATTAACATGGATGATCTCGGTGATCTCTTCGGCGGTTTTGGCGATATATTCGGTTTTGGCGGATCAAGCCAGAGACGCGGACCGGAAAAAGGACGCGATTTAGAAATGAATCTGACTATTGATTTTTTGGATTCTATCCATGGTTTGGAAACGGAAATCAGTTTCCCGCATCTGCGGACTTGTGAATATTGTCATGGTAGCGGCCATGCGGCCGATGCGAAGATCGAGACTTGTCCGACTTGCCGCGGCACCGGTCGGATTAATCGTATTCAGCGGACAATCCTTGGTTCGATTCAAACTCAAGCAGTTTGTCCTGATTGTAATGGTGAAGGCAAGAAAGCCAGCGCCGCTTGTTCTCATTGCCATGGACAAGGACGCTCTAAACATGAGGAAAGCATTAAAGTGAAAATACCGGCCGGTATCAGCAATGGCGAGAGTATTCGTCTGGTCGGTTATGGCGATGCCGGTGAGAAAGGGGCGGCGGCCGGAAGTTTGTTTTTGAAAATACGTGTTACTGCTCATTCGGAAATGAAACGTGAAGGCGACGATATTTATTCGCAGGCGGAAATCAACATGAGTCAAGCGGCTTTAGGCACCAGTATCGATGTTGTTACGGCTTATGGCAAGGTTAAATTAAAAATACCGGCCGGTACTCAACCGCAGACTGTTTTTCGTTTGAAAGAGAAGGGCGCTCCGCGAATCCATGGCCGCGGGCAAGGCGATCACTTCGTGAAGATTAAGGTAATTATTCCTAAAAGTCTCAATAAGAAACAGCGTCAAATTTTGGAAGAATTGGGTTTATAATCAAATAGATTTAAAACATAAAGCCGGATCGGCGCAGGTCCGGCTTTTTGTTATTCGGCCGTTTCTTTACAGGTGAACGATTGTTTACTATAATGATGAGGTAATGAAAAATATATGATTGAAAAATATAAACAACATATCATTAGCTTTTACCGCGAAAAAAGACGAATGCCTGATTATGCGGAAATAATGGTTCTCCTCGGTTTTAAATCGAAGAATGCTGTCTTTAAGTTAGTGCATCGTTTGCAGGAAGAAAATTTTTTGGATAAAGATAAGAAAGGAAAATTGATTCCTAAAAATATCTATGGTGAATTAAAGGTTCTCGGACAAGTCGAAGCCGGTTTTCCGTCGGCAGCCGAAGAAGAATTGGCAGACACGATGAGTCTCGATGATTATTTAATCAAGAATAAAGAAGCGACTTATCTGCTTAAAGTCAGCGGCGAGTCGATGAAGGACGCCGGCATTTTGCCGGGAGACATGGTTTTGGCCGATCGAAGTTTGACGCCGGTTGACGGCGATATTGTTATTGCGGAAGTTGATAAAAAATGGACGATAAAATATCTGCATAAAAATAACCAAGATGTTTATCTTGAACCGGCGAATAAAAAATTTCCGATTATTCGTGCTACTGAAGAGTTAAGGATTGCTGCCGTTGTTAAAGCGGTTATCCGTAAATACTGATATGCCTTTTTCCCTATCTTCATTTCCTCGAGCCATCCTGCATGTCGACGGTGATTGCTTTTTTGCTTCTTGTGAAATTGCTCGGCGGCCGGAGTTGAAAGGGAAGCCGGTTGTTACCGGACTTGAGCGTGGTATTGTCTCCTCCCTTACTTACGAAGCCAAGGCAATGGGGGTAAAAAGAGCGATGTCTTTTCGTGAAGTAAAAAAGATCTGCCCCCAGGTTGTCTTTTTACCCTCCGACTATGAATCATATAGTCTATATTCTTTGCGCATGTACAATATCGTTCGGCGATTTACGCCCGACGTCGAAGAATATAGCATCGATGAATGTTTCGCCGATTTGACCGGTTTGCGGCGGCCTTTGCATATGTCCTATGAAACAATGGCGGAGAAGATTAAAGAAGCTTTAGACGGCGAATTGGGATTTACTTTTTCTCTTGGGCTGGCGCCGACAAAAGTCTTGGCAAAGGTCGGTTCGAAATGGAAAAAACCTTCCGGGCTGACAATTATTTCCGGACGTAATATTGAAACATACTTAGCAAAGCTTGATATTGGACAGGTATGGGGTATCGGTCCGCAGACAACAGCCCTGTTGAATAAATGGGGAGTTAGGACGGCACTAGATTTTGCTCGTTGGGATATCGAGTTGGTAAAAGCAAGATTAACAAAGCCGCATCTTGAAATTTGGCATGAGCTTCGGGGCGAGATGGTTTTTCCAATCGACACCGAGAAGAAGGAAGCATATCAATCGATCAGCAAGACGAAGACTTTCACGCCGCCGTCGCGGGACTATGATTATGTTTTTAGTCAGCTTTCAAAGAATGTGGAGAATGCTTGCATCAAGTTACGCCGCTATCATCTAGCGGCCAAGAAAGTTTTTTTCTTTCTAAAGACTCAGGAGTTTAAATACCACGGCTATGAATTTAAACTGATGCGGGCGACCGATAATCCGGTGGAGATTATTGCGATGATCAGAAAATATTATGATTTTGTCTTTAAAGAAGTCGGCCTCTTCCGGGCTACCGGAGTAATCTTGATGGATATCTCCGAAAACACCTGTCGGCAAGCGGACCTCTTTAATGAAGTGGCGCGGGCAGAGAAGATTTCTAAGATATTTGGCAGCGTCGACGGCATCGCTAAACGTTATGGCAAGCATACGATGTTTCTCGGTTCAAGTTTGGCGGCAATGACCGGTGTCCAGCATCAGGGGGACCGCCAAACCGCCCCTGACCGGAAGCGGGAGCTGTTTAAAGGGGAAACGAAAAGGAAAAGGCTTTCTATCCCATATTTAGGAGAAACTTGCTAAGGAGTAACTTATTCTTGACAAAATGTCTATAAAGTGACAAAATATGTAGAAGCTCAGATTTGAGCGACAACCCAATTTCGCCGGGAAGTGCGAAAAAAGTTATTTAAAATCTGTAAAAATAGGAGACCCAAATCATGGCTACTAAACAACAGGTTCCTGTACTTGCTGCCAGACTGGTGGAATTTCAGGAAGAATTCTTAAGTTTACCCATTAAAGATGCTCAATGGGCGATAATGAATGGCAAAGAAGCCGCATCTTTATTGTCTAAAGCAATTGCTAATCGAGTTAAGAGTGTTGCCGAGAAGGTAAAGGATGTGCCAATCACAAGACTTATCTCCGGCGGAGAAAAATTAATGATTGAAGCTATCGACAGCGAAGCGTACATCTCCGACGCCAAGAAGACTTTCAAATCATACATCGACGGAGATTTCAAAAATTGGGGACTCAATCAGTCCGGTCCGGCCACCGCTGAAACATTGCTTGATGTAAGCGAAATGACCTGCGACGGAACATTCGCTCAGATTTTTACCGGCATTACTCCCAATCTCGAAAAGCTCGTAATGACACAGGCTCAAATCATCCGTTTCTGCGAAAAATATCCTACCTGGCTTCATCAGAAAGGCTACGCCACTTTCTTCTTAACGAAAGTCGACGGAGAATATTTCGTGGCCTACGTGGTCGTGTCTTCGGGCGGTCTGAGTGTCCACGTGAATCACCTTGAGTCTGACTATGTCTGGCTTGGCGAGTATCGCCATCGCGTTGTGTCCCCGCGACTCATGCCTGCCGAATAGTTCCTTTGGTATTTGTCCCTTTGTCCCTCGGATCCTTTGCTCTTAGTTCCAAACTAAGCGCTCTTGATTCCGGGGGATTTTTTATAGGCAAGACGGTTTAATAGACAAAAATAGCGGTAATAACAGATATTATTTGGAAATTTGTTGACTTTTTAAGCCCAGAAGACTAAACTATTTACAGGAGTTTTATAAAATAACAACTATCTTATGTGCAAATGTGCTTGGTTGAAAAAAATCTTTAGTTGTAAAGAAAATTGCTGCTGTCATGCTCACGAGACAGCTCCGGTTACGCCCGCTCCGGAAGCGGCTCCGGCAAAACCGGAAGAGAATCCGACCGTTCAACAATAAATTTAACAGTAAATAAAAAAACGCGGTCATCGCGTTTTTTTATCATTATATACCATGTTTGTCGATACCCATGCCCATGTAAATTTTAATGATTTTAAAGAAGACGCCGAAGAAGTGATCCGCCGGTCTTTAGATAATGATACTTGGATGGTTTTGGTCGGTGCCGAATACAAGACTTCAAATCGCGCCTTAAATTACGCCAACCGCTACGAACGCGGTGTTTATGCGGCCGTCGGTTTGCATCCGATTCATCTTGAAGAGCAATCAATCGAAAATCATGATGAAAATGGTGAATATAATTTTGTGACCAGAGCGGAGGAGTTTAATTATGATGCTTACGAAAAACTGGCCAAGTTTGAAAAAGTCGTGGCTATCGGTGAAATCGGGCTTGATTATTATCATCTTGATCCGACGAAGAATGTGGCGGAGGCGAAGAGAAAACAGCAGGAAATATTTTTAAAGCAGCTGCTTTTGGCCAGAAATTTAGATTTGCCCGTTATTATTCATTGCCGCCAAGCCCATGACGACTTGCTTGCCATTTTACAGGATTTTCGCAAGGTTTATTCTGATTTTATCCCGACCAATCGACCTTGGGGAGTACTTCATTGTTTTTCCGGCGATGAGGATTTGGCTTGGAAATATTTTTCAATGGGTTTAATTGTTTCTTTTACCGGTTTGATAACGTTTAGCAAGCAATGGGACGATGTCTTGCGCAAGATTCCGCTGGACAAATTTATGATTGAAACCGATTGTCCGTATATGACTCCCGAACCGTATCGCGGCCGTCGGAATGAACCGCTTTTAGTGCAGTATGTTGCCGGTCGTATCGCCGAAATCAGAAATACAACAATCGAAAAAATCGGGGCGGCTACGTCTGAAAATGCCCGACGTTTTTTTAAGATATAATTTGTTTTATATTAGATATAAATTAAGTTAAAGCCGGATTTTAACCAGTCTTGACTTTTTTTTATGAGGGGTGTATATAACTAGTGGTTTTCTCAAAATTTCTCTAATTTAAGCCTATGAATAAGCAATCACCGAAATCGATGGTCATTTCCATTTTTATTTATAGCCTGATCTCGATTTTGGGACCTTTAGTGGTTTTGGGTGTACCGGCTTATTTCGCCGATAAACATTTTGGGACCAAGCCGATGGTTTTTTTGGTGGCAGTCTTTACCGCTTTTATCATCACCAATGTTTTACTTTTTAAAAAAGTGGCCGAAGTAAATCGAACGGTTGCGGCTGAATTTCCGCCGGTTAAAAAAGAAGAAAAAACCGAGATTGAGACCGCTGCGGAGGACAATAAATAGTTAGTTTCAAATTCAGATATTTTCTTGGCGCCAGAAACCATATTTTTGTCGGTTCAATCCGATTTATAAATGCTTTCCGTCAGCCATGGCCGGTATGCGCATTTAGGTCGGCGTTTTTTATTTATACGGATTAAATATGACTGCAGAAACAGCCCAAAATAATTTAGAAGAAACAATCGAAGTTAAACATGAGAGCCCGCTTTACGCTGAAGAGGTTTTTGAAATTAAAGGCTTTCCTATTACTAATTCGCTGATCAATTCGTTTATAGTAGTGGTGTTGGTGGTAATTTTCGGCTTGTCTTTGCGCGGCCGCATTAAGATGGTTCCTAAAGGCCTTCAAAATGTCTTCGAAATAATTCTTGAAGCTTTGTTGGGGCTCTTTGATTCCGTTACCCATTCCCGCGTAAAATCTATTCGTTTTGCCCCGTTGGTTTTGTCTTTTTTCTTTTTTATTCTTATTAACAATTGGCTGGGGCTGATTCCCGGAGTCGGAACAATCGGCAAAATTATTTCCGAGAATGGCGAAGCGGTTTTTGTGCCTTTTTTGCGCGGCGGTACCGCCGACTACAACACAACGTTGGCGCTGGCGACAGTTGGCATCCTTTTGAGCCATATTTTGGGCGTAGTTGCTATCGGCTGGTGGCACCATATTAATAAATTTATTAATATCCAGGCATTTTTAGATATTCCGAAGAAAATCATTAAGGATCCGACGATTATTTTGGTCAATCCGATTAAGGCTTTTGTTGGGGTGATAGAATTTATCGGTGAATTAGCAAAGATAGCCAGCCTTTCTTTTCGTCTTTACGGCAATATTTTCGCCGGTGAAGTTTTGTTGACATCCATGTCGGCGTTAATGGCTTTTGCCGTGCCGATTCCGTTTATGTTCTTGGAATTGCTTGTCGGTTTGATTCAGGCTTTTATTTTTGCCATTCTGATCCTCACTTATCTGTCGATAAATACTACGAAAGAGGAACATTAATTTAGTAATTGCTATTTAATTAATAATTAATAAAACCGAGACGCCTCTGCGCTCGGGCTAATAATTAAATCTATGTTAGAAAACGTCATGTTCGCCAAGGCTCTGGCTATCGGCTTGGGCGCTATTGCATCCGCTTGGGCTATCGGTACTATCGGTGCAAAAGCGATGGAATCAATCGGCCGCAATCCTGAATGTTCCGGTAAAATTTTGGTTCCGATGCTGCTCGTCGCGGCTTTTGCGGAAGCAATCGCCATTTACGCTTTGGTTATTGCTTTCAGCATCAAATAATTGAAGTTTGAAAGATCGGCGCTTAGGCTTGGCTTAGGCTCTGATTTTCAGATTTAAATTATAATATATATATGGAATCAATTATTTCCGATTTTCACATCGATTGGCGTTTGCTGATTGCTCAAATTATAAATTTTTCAGTCGTTTTTACGGTTTTATATTATTTTGCGTTTAAACCGATTTTTAAGATGATGGGCGAGCGTACGGGTAAAATCGAGCAGGGTCTTAAAGACGCGGATGATAGCCGTTTGAAATTGAATGCCGTTGAAAAAGAAACACAGGTTATAATGAAAGATGCACGGAAAAACGCAGATGCCATTGTCGCCGAGGCGGATCATAAGGCAGAGGTTAGCCAGACTGAAGCCGTGGAAAAAGCCAAAGTTAAAGTGAAGGCGGTAATCGACCAAGAAAAAATTAAATTAGAAAAAGAAAAAGAACAGACAATGGCTGAAATCCAGCAGGAAGCCGGTGCCTTGGCCGTTTCCTTAGCCGAGAAGATTCTGGCGGAAAAGATGAATCCCGCCGCTGATGATAATTTTATTAATAAGTTAACGAAGTAGCCTATGAAAGTCAGCGCCAAACAATACGCCCAGAGTATTTTTGAGCTCGTTGCCGGCCAGTCGGAAACGGAAGCGGCTAAAACAGTCGCTGATTTTGCTGTTTATTTGAAACGTCAAGGCGAAATTAATAAAGCCGACGCGATTATTGTCGAATTGGAAAAAATATACGCTGAAGCCGGCGGCGAATTGACGGCCGAATTGGCCAGTGCTCGGCCTTTAAGCGCGGTTTCTAAAGATCGCTTATCCGCTTTTTTGCTGAAGCGCGCCGGGGCGGCTAACGTAAAATTGGAAGAGAAGATTGAACCGGATTTGCTTGGCGGCTTTGTGTTGCGTTTTAACGGGCTGGTCATCGACGGCAGTTTGAAAAATAATTTATTAAAATTTAAAAAACAGCTTAGTAATTAATTAAACCATATGTCTAGTACCAAAGATTTTATCGTTGAACAGATCAAGCGCCAGATTGCCGGTTTCAAGGCAGAATTGGAAGAAAGCAGCGTTGGTCATGTCTTAAAGATTTCCGACGGTATCGCTCTCGTTTCCGGCTTAGCCGATGCGATGATGAGCGAAATTTTGCTTTTTAAATCCGCCAAAGGCGAGGTATCCGGTTTGGCTTTGAATCTTGAAGAAAATTTGGTTGGCGCCATTATTTTGGGAGATTATTCCGAAATTAAGGAAGGCGATGAAGTTGTCTGCACTAAACGTATTTTAAGCGTGCCGGTCGGCGAAGCCATGATCGGACGGGTTGTTAATCCTCTCGGCGAACCGTTGGACGGCAAGGGTGCGATTGAAACCAAAGAATATTATCCGGTAGAAAAGATTGCTCCCGGTGTTATTGCCCGCGCTTCCGTTAATCAGCCGGTTCAAACCGGTATCAAAGCTATTGATGCCATGGTTCCGATTGGCCGCGGCCAGCGTGAACTTATTATCGGTGATCGCCAAATTGGTAAGACTGCTATTGCTATCGACGCTATCATCAATCAGAAAGGGCAGAACATGAAGTGTATTTATGTCGCTATCGGTCAGAAGGAATCGAAGATTGCCGAAATTGTCCGCAAGCTGGAAGTTGCGGGGGCTATGGAATATACCACAGTTGTTTTGGCCGGTGCTTCTAATGCCGCTTCTTTGCTATATATCGCACCTTATGCCGGTTGCGCTATCGCTGAATATTTCTTGGACAAAGGCGAAGATGTTTTAATCGTCTACGACGATCTTTCTAAACACGCTATTTCTTATCGCGAAATATCTTTATTACTCCGTCGTCCTCCGGGCCGCGAAGCTTTCCCTGGCGATGTCTTTTATTTACATTCCCGTTTATTGGAACGCGCTTGTAAATTGAGTAAGGAAAATGGCGGTGGTTCTATTACCGCTTTACCGATTATCGAAACCCAGGCCGGCGATATCTCTGCCTATATTCCGACTAACGTTATTTCTATCACTGATGGCCAGATTTTCTTGGAACCGGATATGTTCTATAAAGGCAATCGTCCGGCAATTAATGCCGGTTTGTCCGTTTCCCGCGTCGGCTCTTCCGCTCAGATTAAAGCGATGAAAAAGGTAGCCGGCAAAATGCGCTTGGAAGCCGCTCAATTCCGTGAATTGGCTGCCTTCACTCAATTCGGTTCCGATTTGGATGAAGAAACCAGTCGCAAGCTGGAAAGAGGCAAACGTTTGTTTGAAATTTTCAAACAAGATCAGTATCAACCTTTGTCTGTCGATAAACAAGTAATGATTTATTATGCTTTGATCAATGGCTATATCGATAATGTTCCGGTAGAAAAAGTGCGCGAGTTTGAAGCCGGTTTATATAAGTATATGGATGCCGGCAGCGATGTTTCCAAACTTATTATTGAAAAGAAAGAAATTGATGCCGAAATCGACGAGAAGATTAAACGGACTTTGGATAACTATAAAGAAACTCTCGATTATTTAATCAGTTAAGAGCCTAACGTTTTTTACCTATGGCCAAGACCAAAGAAATATCACGGCGCATCAAGTCCATCAGCAGTACGATGAAAATTACTCGGGCGATGGAGATGGTGGCGGCCGCTAAAATGAGAAAAGCGGTGGATGCCGTTTTGCGTACTCGGACTTACGCCAATTTAAGCTGGGAGACGGTTTTGCATCTTTCGACGATGGCGAACGCCAAAGGCGAGCCGATGCATAAATTGCTTACGCAGCGTTCGGAAATTAAAAAAGCGGCTGTTATTCTGATTAGTTCGAACCGCGGTCTTTGCGGCGGCTATAATTCCAATCTGCTGAATAAAGTGAAAGATTCCATTAAACGCCATCCGGATGTACCGGTGGAATTTATTATAGTCGGCAAGAAAGGCGCGGCTTTGTATTCTCAAAATTATACGGTAGTGGCCGAATTTCCGAAGAGCGATGTTTTAAATGATGTCAATGAAGTTGTACCTATCGTTAATTTGGCGATTAAAGATTTTTTAAATGGGCGTTACGACAAGGTCTTTATCGCTTATACCGATTTTGTAAATGCCGCCAAACAAGTACCGCGAGTGAAGCAGCTTTTGCCGGTGGATATCAATGTTGAGGAAAATTATCTCGGTATTGTGGGCGACGATAAAGTTAAAGTCACCAAAGAATTATTGGAGAAAAAGGAAGAGAAGCATCTTGCTCCCCAAGCCGGCTTCGAATATATATTTGAACCGAGCGCCGATGAAGTGCTTGATAAGATCATTCCTCGCTTGCTTGAAGTTCAAGTGTTCCAGGCTTTTCTGGAAGCCAACGCTTCCGAACACAGCGCGAGTATGAGTGCGATGCACCAAGCGACGGAAGCGGCCACCGATATCGTCAAGGAGCTGACCTTATTCTATAATAAAGCGAGACAGGCCAGCATCACTTCGGAAATTGCGGAAATTAGCGCCGGGGCCAATGCTTTACTCGATTAATCTGTTAATAAACTTTTAAATAATATGACTGACAAAAAAAATAATTTTGGAAGCGTCAAGCAGATTATCGGCGTAGTGGTCGATGTTTACTTCGAAAATAAGCTTCCGGAAATCTATAACGCTTTGGAAATCGAGCTAAACGGGAAAAAGCTTGTTCTGGAAGTGGAACAGCATACCGGCTCAAGTGTGGTGCGTACGATTGCCATGGGGTCAACCGATGGTTTGAAGCGCGGCGATAAAGTTGTCGATACCGGAGCGCCTATCAGTATGCCGGTCGGACCGGAAACGCTCGGACGTATCTTTAATGTTTTAGGGGAAACGGTCGATGGCGGCGAAGCTCCGAAAACCGAAAAGAAATATGGCATTCATCGTCCGGCTCCGAAATTTACGGAACAGTCGAGCAGTGTTGAAATTCTTGAAACCGGCATTAAAGTTATCGATCTGATTTGTCCGATCGTCAAAGGCGGCAAGGTTGGTTTATTCGGCGGCGCCGGTGTCGGTAAGACTGTCGTTATTCTTGAACTCATCCACAATATTGCCAGTGAACATGGCGGTTATTCCGTTTTTGCCGGTGTCGGTGAACGTACCCGTGAAGGTAATGATTTATATCATGAAATGAAAGATAGCGGCGTTTTAGATAAAGTGTCCATGGTTTTCGGCCAAATGAATGAACCGCCAGGTGCCCGCGCTCGCGTCGCTTTATCCGGTTTGTCTATCGCTGAATATTTCCGTGATGAAATGAATCAGGATGTTTTATTCTTCGTCGATAATATTTTCCGTTTTACTCAGGCCGGTTCCGAAGTATCCGCTTTATTGGGCCGTATGCCGTCAGCCGTAGGTTATCAGCCGACTTTATCGACCGAAATGGGAGAATTACAGGAACGTATTACTTCAACCAAGAACGGATCAATCACATCTATTCAAGCGGTTTATGTACCGGCTGACGATTTAACCGATCCGGCTCCGGCCACTACCTTCGGTCATCTCGATTCGACCGTGGTTCTTTCCCGTTCTTTATCCGAACTGGGTATTTATCCGGCCGTCGACCCGCTTGATTCCTCTTCGATTATTTTGGATCCGAAAGTGGTTACCCCCGAGCATTATGAAGTGGCTCGCGGTGTCCAGAAAATTTTACAGCGTTATAAAGATCTGCAAGATATCATCGCTATTTTAGGCATGGAAGAATTAGCCGCCGAAGATAAGCTGCTTGTTTCCCGCGCTCGTAAAGTCCAGAAATTTCTATCTCAGCCGTTTGCCGTGGCGGAAGCTTTTACTGGCCGTCAAGGTAAGTATGTTAAGTTGGCCGATACCGTTAAAGGTTTTAAAGAAATTCTTGACGGCAAATGCGATGATCGTTCCGAAGATGATTTCTATATGAAAGGCAGTATTGAAGAAGTGATGGCCGCGGGTGCCAACGCTTAATAATTTCCGTTAACGCCAAATATTATGGCCGATAAGAAAAGTATAAAATTTGAAATAGCGACGCCTGAACGGGTTTTATTCAAACAGGAAGTTCTTCAGGTTACCGTTCCGACTCAAGCCGGCGAGATTACTGTTTTACCGGATCATGTTCCTTTGGTTTCAATTATCAAACCGGGAATATTGGAAATTAAAACTATCGATCAGGAAACGGAAATTATTGCGGTATCCGGCGGTTTTATCGAAGTGATGCTGGGCAAAATCGTGGTGCTGGCCGATACGGCGGAACGAGCGTCTGAACTTGATGAAGCGCGCGTGGAAGAGGCAAGGCAGCGAGCGGAAGAAGCCAAGGCGGAAGCACTTAATCATTCCGGCTATGACTTATCGGCGGTCGCGGCAAAATTGGAAGTTGAAATGGCGCGCGAAAGAGCTTTGCATAAATGGCGCCGTTTAAATAATATCAATCCAGGAAAATAAGTATTGATCGAAAAAAGCCTTATTTATTTTCTCGTTAAAAAAACCTATCGCTAGCGATAGGTTTTTTATATTGGGCGGACGTTTATTATATGACAAGCCAAATGATTAAAATTAATCCGAGGATTATGCGATACCAGCCGAAAGACTGAAAATCATTTTTTTGGATATAACGGAGAAAAAATTTGATACCGATAATGGCGGTGATAAAAGCGGTAATCAGTCCGGCAATCCAGATTCCTAATTCGTTGCCTTGAAGAATTGGCGGAGTCTTATATAAATCGAGCAGGGTAGCGCCGAGCATGGTCGGCAGAGCGATTAAGAATGAGAATTCCACAATATTTTTACGCGATACCCCGAGTGATAAACCGCCCATAATTGTTGCGGCCGAGCGGGAAACGCCGGGGATGGCGGCAATAGCTTGAAAAACGCCAATCAGCGCCGCCTGCTTATAAGTTATGCTATTTAACGGGGCTTCGGTTTGCGGTTGACGTTTGGCAAAATAACGTTCAAGCAGAATAAGGACAATACCGCCGATTAACAAAGTGCCGGCGATAAGCGGTATACTCTCCAACAGATAAGTCTTGACCAATTTGTAAGCGGCTAAACCGATAATTGCGGTCGGAATACAGGCAGCCGCGATTTTTAAAATTAATTTTGGGTTCTTGATAATGGTTTTGGCATATAAGACCGCTACAGAAAGAATTGCCCCCAATTGAATAGATATCAGGAAACTGCTTAAAAAGTTGCTGTCGGGGATTTTAAGGGCCTTGGCGGTGATTATAAGATGGGCCGTAGAGGAAATTGGTAAAAATTCGGTAATACCTTCGATAATACCGAGAATAATTGATTGAATATATGTCATATTGTTTAAATTATATATTATGACAAAATATTAAACAAGGAACTATTTAACAGCTCCGGTTGAGCCTTGACACTGATTGTGTTTTGCTATAAAATAGCCTTGTACTTAGCAGTCGATGAACTTGAGTGCTAATAATTATTTAATAAAAATATTTTAATATAAGCAAAAATTTTCATTAAAGTTTTTAATCAAAAAACTTTTTGATTAATTTTGCCCCTTTTGCTCTATGAAACTCAGACCTCTCTCTAATCATGTTATTGTTAAGGCCGCTATATTGGAAGAAATGACAAAATCGGGCATCGTTTTACCCGGTACTGTCGATAAGGAGCGTCCGGAAAAAGGTGAAGTGATTGCAGTCGGTCCCGGCAAGCAGCTCGATAACGGTCAAATAGCGCCGATGAGCGTCAAAATTGGCGATCAGGTTGTGTTTAAAAAGTATTCACCCGATGAAATCAAAATTGACGGCGATGATTATTTGATTCTGGATGAAAATGATATTGTGGCGGTGTTGGAGTAATTATTTATTTATATTTTTTTGATTTTAATATTTTAAACATATGTCAAAACAGATTATTTTTGATGAAAAGGCCCGTTTAGCTTTGAAGCGCGGCGCCGATCAATTGGCTAATGCCGTTAAAGTCACGCTCGGTCCCAAAGGACGCAATGTGGTGATTGATAAGGGCTATGGCGCGCCTCTGGTGACCAAAGATGGTGTTACCGTCGCCAAGGAAATTGAACTGGAAGATAAGTTTGAAAATATCGGGGCCAGCATCGTTAAGGAAGTTGCTTCCAAGACGAATGATACGGCCGGAGACGGTACGACTACCGCGACCGTTTTGGCCCAAGCGATTATTAATAATGGTTTGAAGCTGGTGGCGGCCGGAGTTAATCCGATTGAAATTCGCAAGGGGATTGAAATTCGTGTGGCTGCTATTGTTGCCGAATTAAAGAAGATGAGCAAGAGTATTAGTACTAAAGAAGAAATCGCTCAAGTCGGTTCCATCTCCGCCAATGACGAGGAAATTGGTTCGATAATCGCCGAAGCCATGGAAAGTGTGGGTAAGGAAGGCGTAATTACCGTCGAAGAAGGACAGTCTTTCGGTGTTGAAAAAGAAGTGGTTGAAGGCATGCAGTTCGATAAGGGCTATGTATCTCCTTACATGATTACCAATACGGAAACAATGAAAGCGGAAATGGATGATCCATATATTCTTTTAATTGATAAAAAGATTTCGTCTTTGCAAGAAATATTACCATTATTGGAAAAAGTGGTGCAGTCGGGCAAAAAGGATTTGGTTATTATCGCTGATGAAATCGACGGCGAAGCTTTAGCGACATTTGTGGTTAACAAATTACGCGGTACCTTTAATGTTTTGGGTATCAAATCTCCCGGTTTCGGTGATCGGCGCAAGGCGATGTTGGAAGATATCGCGGTCTTGACCGGAGCGCGTGTTATTTCCGAAGAAGTCGGATTGAAGCTGGATAAAGCGGAGCTGGCTGATTTGGGCCATGCTCGCCGCGTGGTGGCTTCCAAAGATAATACCACTATCATTGACGGTGCCGGCGATAAGAAAAATATCGAAAATCGTTTGGCTCAAATTCGTAAAGAAAAAGATTTAAGCGATTCCGATTTTGATAAAGAAAAATTACAGGAACGTATTGCCAAATTAGCCGGCGGTGTCGCTGTCATTAAAGTGGGAGCGGCAACAGAGACCGAAATGAAAGAAAAAAAGTATCGCATCGAAGATGCTTTAAACGCGACAAAAGCGGCGGTTGAAGAGGGCGTCGTGCCCGGTGGCGGCTTAGCCTTGGTGGTTGCCTGCTATGGCGCTGATTTTGCCGGCTTTGAAAAGGAAATGAAAGATAGCAGCACTTTATCAGCCGGTGAAAAGATAATAAATCAATCAGTTATCGAGCCGATTAAACAGATTGCCAATAATGCCGGCGTTGACGGATCACTTATCTTGCAGCGCATTATTGAGGAAAATAAAAATTCTCAAGAGATTCGCGGCTATAATGCTTCGACCGGCGAGTTTGTCGATATGATTAAAGCCGGTATCGTCGATCCGACGAAAGTGGTGCGCTCGGCTCTCGAGAACGCCGCTTCGGCCGCGATGATGTTTCTGACTACCGAAGCTGTCATCACCGATAAGCCTGAAGAAAAAGGCTGTAATTGTGAAGGCGGCCATTCTCACGGCGGTATGGATATGGGTATGATGTAAAAAAATATTTTCAATAAAAAAAATGAGGCCCGGAAGCGGGTCTCATTTTTTGTAGAATATTAATTCGGTAATTGTCCGCCGCTGTAATTCTTGCTATAATATTCATATATTTATTAAGTAATAAAAGCATATGCCGTTAAAAAAGAAAATTACTAAGGCCAGCAAAAAACCGGTGGTGGTCGCTGTTTCCGGTTATTTTAATCCGCTTCATGTCGGACATTTGGAGATGATTCAAAAGGCGAAGACTTTAGGCGATAAATTGGTGGCCATTATCAATAATGATTATCAAGTGAAATTAAAAGGCAGTGTTCCTTTTATGAGTTTAGCCGATCGGGTGAAAATCGTGTCCGCTTTGCGGGATGTGGACGAAGTCTTTGTGGCTATCGATCGCGATAAAACGGTAAAAAAATCTTTGCTTAAATTGCGTCCGGATATATTTGCCAATGGTGGTGATCGTAAAAGCGTCAATGACGTGCCCGAGTTTGAAATTTGCCAGAAATGTAATATTAAAATGGTGGATGGATTAGGCAAGAAAATCAGGGCCAGTTCGATCCTTATCGCCGAAGCCGCCGCCAAAAAAGAAAAATTGGCGCTTAAGAAATAATTTATGAAAAAGGTTGTCCGCAATTTGATATTGCTGGTTATTTGCCTGCTGATTGCCGGGGCGGTTTTATATTTTGTTTCCGATTATGGTTTTTTGAACAAGCGGGAAAATAATGTTATTGAACCGCGGGAGGAAAAAACCGTGCGTATTATTGAAGGTTGGACCAGCCGCGGTATCGGCCAATATCTTGAATATCAAGGCATTTGGATGAGCGAAGAATTGCTGGAAGTCGCCGGTTTTCCGCAGGTTGATTATAATTTAGAAACTGAAATGCCGACGCCGAAGGATTTTTCGGCGGAATATTCTTTTTTGGATGATAAGCCGAAAAACCGCGGTCTGGAAGGATATTTATACCCCGATACTTATCGTATTTATGCCACCAGTTCGACGCCGGTCGATTTGATTGAAAAGATGCTGGCGAATTTTGATAAGCATTTGACGCCGCAAATGAGGGAAGATATAAAAAAGCAAGGCAAGACGATTTATGAAATTGTAACCATGGCTTCGATTTTGGAAAAAGAAGCGCCGATTAATTATGCCACCGGCGATAATCAGGATGCGCGCATTATTTCCGGGATATTTTGGGGCAGAATCGAGGCCGGCCAAGCTTTGCAGTCCTGCGCGTCTTTAGCTTATATCCTGGGCGTGGACAAGCAGCAATATAGCGCCGAAGATACGCAGATTGATTCTCCTTATAATACTTATATGAACCGCGGTTTACCGCCCGGTCCGATTAGTAATCCCGGAATCTTGGCGATTGAAGCGGCAATTTATCCGACTGAATCCGATTATAATTATTTTCTTACACCCGCAGGCAGTAAAGATATTATTTATTCAAAAACATACGACGAACATTTGCAGAATAAGTATAAATATTTGCCGTAATTATTATGTTTGAACAGATCGGACAAAATGAAAAACAGAAATCAAAAGAAACCGCACCGGCTGGGGGCGCCAATAATTTTGTGTCGCCTGCCGGTATTTATACCGATGAGCCGATGGATTCCCGAAAGAAAAAACTGCTGATTACCGGTACGATTGTAATTTTAATTGTCGTTGCCGCCATTTTTATGCTTTTGTGGTCGGTGTTAAAATCACGAGGCGATAAAGAAAATAATGTTGATTTATCGTCGGTCGCGGATGATCCGGCCCGGCTGGAAGGAGTCGGTTTGGAAGAAGCCGGCAGTACCGAAGGCAGCGAGTCCGGAATGAATGATAAGACCGACGTCGAATATTTATCCTTTGCCGATTTTTATAAACAGCCGGCGGTTACCGGCCGGGAATATGCTTTCGCCAATTACGAATTGCCGTTGAATGTGAAGGTGGATGTTACAAATTATCATGAAGTGTCACGTAAATTAAATTTGGAAAAAAAGATTGAGGCTTTAAACAGCAACGGTTTTGCGGTCGTCGATAATCCCTGGGAAAAAGAAGCGCCTGATTTTTATGCTTTGGCCTCGGCCTTGGATGAAAAGGGAATTCCTTTGTATATCAGCACTGACTTTATTTCTTATTATTATCAAAATGCTTTGAAAACATCCTTTAAAAATATTGAGGAAGGAATTTTCTATGAAAGCCTGTGGCAGTTGAATAAAACGTTATTCGATATTGCCCGTTCCCGCTATGAAGCGCATTTGGCTCAAGTCGGAACGCAGAATGATCGGGTTTTGGAAGGGGAACGTTTAGAGGCGGCTTTCTTTGCTGTTTCTTTAGAGTTGCTTGAACCGCAGGCTGATCAGATGGATTATGAAAATAAATTTAATACCGGGAAATTTAATATTCAGGAACAGAAAACTTTTTCGGCCAGTGTCCCTTCTTATTTAACCGACGATGTTTTAAGAGAATTGGAATTGATACGTTCGGCCAAAGAAAGTAAAAAATCTCCGGTTTTACTGTATGATCGGGATTATAAAGAATTTATTGTTCCGGTTGAATATAAAAATAATGCCCGATTGCATAATTTTTATTTGGCGGCGGCTTGGTTGAATTCTATTTTTCCTCTTAATTACCGTGATGATACATGTGCCGAATGCGTGCTTGACCATGATGATTGGCGGATCAATTTTACGGCCGCCTCTTTGATCGCAAAAGATTTTGCCGATAATCAAGAGTTGAAGGATGAGTGGGCGCGTGTCTATAAAACGATGTCTTTCTTTGAAGGTCTGCGCGATGCTTGGGATTATGTCGATTACCGTGATAGCGCCAAAAAAATATTTGGCGATGAATATGATGTTTCCACTTTGTTTGCCGAAACGAATACCGAGGCTGAAGCGAATATGGAAAAATTGCGCCAGGAATTATTAACCAAAACTACACTGCCGATGCAGGGAGGCGCCAGTTTAAAGACGATGTCCGGGTATAAGACGGCCGGTTTTCAATTTTTAGCGGATTTTTATTGGCCGAATGAATATATTTTTGGCAGTTTAAGTTATCCGCAAGTCGGTGTTTATCAAGGAGCCGGAATTCCGGGCAAGGCCAATGTGACTGCTTGCCAATACGACGGACGTTACCAGCGTTGCCAAGGATCGGGCCAGGATATTCTCGGTTTGGTTTATCCCGCTTGGCGCGGAGAAAATTTTTTGGAAAATGCGAATTATTCGAATTACACCGGCGCCTTGGCTGCTTTACGCCCGCAAGTTCGTGAAGCGATGAGCGGCCAGCTGAATAATTACTGGTCATCTTTATTTATTTGGGATAGTTATTTAAATACTCCGGCCGGGCAGTTGCCTTCATTTTGTAATACGGCTGCTTGGCAAAGCCAGATGGCGGATAGTGCCCTCGGTGCTTGGACGGATATGCAACTACCGGCGGATAAATTTATTTTACAGTCTCAAAAAGATCAAAGCGGTTTGGCGGTTGTCGGCAATGTTTCCGATTTTGCCTGGGTAGAACCGAATCTGGATTTTTATGATAAATTAATCGCCCATAACCGGATGGTTTTAGGAATGTTCTCGGCGCTAGGTTTAAATGAACGTTCTAATTTGGCGACGAATCGTCTGCATGATGCCGGAGTCCAGTTGGAAGGATTGCGGGCAATCGCCGAAAAACAGGCAAAAGGGGAAGCATTGAATTCGGACGATACGCAGTACATTCGTGATTTTGCTAAATTACAAACAATGGAAACAGTTGGGGAAAAGACTTTGTCTTGGCGGGATGGTTTTTTAAAGACATCTTTGAAAGAAAAAATTGAAGTGCCTAAAATTATCATTGTTGCGCATAAAAGTGGTGATCGTGTTGTATGTTCGGCCGGACCGATATTTAATTATCGGGAAAGCAAATAGTTTTTAAAAAAATATTTTTGAGTATAAAAAAG
>Ga0172378_10001998_pt1 | contig 19042 bp, 16 predicted proteins | sample GrowelOW332metaG_FD_119755 | JGI IMG/M metagenome (GOLD analysis project Ga0172378, IMG submission 119755) | Groundwater microbial communities from an aquifer near a municipal landfill in Southern Ontario, Canada - Pumphouse #3_1 metaG | ecosystem: Environmental > Aquatic > Deep subsurface >... | reverse complement strand
GTCTGCCCTTATGGGGCTATTACCTATGTAGATAAGGAATTCAAGATGCCCAACAGGACTATCGCTATTCGGCGGGTAGCCCAGGTCAATCCTGCGGTCTGTCAAGGTTGTGGTGCTTGTACCGTGGCTTGTCCTTCCGGGGCTATGGACTTGAAGGGGTTCTCTAATAAGGAAATCCTGGCGGAGGTTGATGCGATATGTCGATGAACGGGGCTAATGAATTTAGGCCAAATATTGTCGCTTTTTGCTGTAATTGGTGTTCGTATGCAGGAGCGGACTTGGCTGGCACCAATCGTCTGGAATATCCAGCGGAAGTGAAGATTGTGCGAGTACCCTGTTCTTGCCGTGTAAACCCGCTTTTTGTTCTAAGGGCTTTCCAGCGAGGAGCGGACGGGGTGATTATCTGTGGTTGCCATCCAGGGGATTGCCACTACACAAGTGGTAATTATTTTGCTCGCCGAAGAATGACCTTGCTGTTTTCCATGCTTGATTATCTTGGTGTGGAGAAAGCCAGGACCCGTGTGGAGTGGGTGTCTGCGGCCGAAGGGGCGAAATTTGCTTCTGTTATGAAAGATTTCGTGCAGACTGTTGCGAAACTGGGAGAGAACAGACGTCTGGAGGACATAAGATGCAAGAGACAATGATTGAAAGAGCAAAAGCCCTCATGGAGTCAAAAAGTGTGGTTCGTGTTGTGGGATGGCGGATTGGTGAGTTTGGTTATGATGTCACCCCATCGGTCTTTACCACTGTTGACGACCTAAATGGTAATTTTGTCTACAATGATTTTTGCGGGTCGAATCTTTCAAAGTATCTGGTAAGGCTTTCCTGCGAGGAAGGCAAGGTCCTGGTGTTCTTGAAACCTTGCGATACCTATAGCTTTACTCAGTTGCTCAAGGAACATCGGATTCATAGAGATAATGTATATGCCATAGGGATTCCCTGCAATGGGAAGATTGATATTGAGAAAGTCAGGCAAGCCGGAGGAGAAGGAATCACAGCCATAAGGAGTGAGGGCTCGACGGTGATTGCCAGGACATTATACGGAGAGAAGAAATTTGACAGGAAGGAAGTACTCTCCGAACGATGTCTTAATTGCAAGAGCAAGAAACATGTCACCTACGACGAATTATTGGGAGAAGAGGGAGAAGTCCTTGATTCTCACCGGTTCGATATGGTTGAGAAACTTGAGGCTATGAGTAGCAATGAACGGTTTGAATTCTGGCGAAATGAGCTTTCAAGATGTATCCGCTGCAACGCTTGCAGGAATGTTTGTCCGGCCTGTACCTGTGAGAAATGTATTTTCGATAATGATAACTCGGGAGTATCAAACAAGGCCGCAGCTGATTCCTTTGAGGAGAACATGTTCCATATCATCAGGGCTTTTCATGTGGCGGGCCGTTGTACTGACTGTGGTGAGTGTTCCAGGGTTTGTCCTGAGCATATTCCTTTGCATTTGCTTAACAGGAAATTTATTAAGGACATCAATGAATTGTATGGAGAGTACCAAGCCGGCTCGGATATGGAAACCGTATCGCCGTTGACTTCCTATACCATCGAGGATGATGATCCTTCAATTGTGAACAGGCGGGGAGGGGGACACGATGCTTAGTCTCTTGAAATCAAAATTGAATGAGTTCTTTGAGCTGGTTGCAAAGGAAACTCTTGTATATTTACCAGTTGACAACTCCAGTGGGCAGGCTTCTTATCAAAAATGGAAGGAAGGCGTGGTATACAGTAGCGCCTTGAACACAGTGAGAAGCGCCAAGGACTTCTTCTTTCCCCAGATGGAAAATCTGATGGACTTCAAGATGCAAGGGAAGAGTGTGGAAGTCGTTGATACCCGAGTGGAAAAAGAGGATTTTGTTATTTTTGGAGTAAGGGCTTGTGACGTCGCCAGTTTCTCCATTCTGGACAAAGTTTTCCTTGCGGATCCTGTTGATACATATTATCAAAATCGAAGGGATCATGCAGTCATTATTTCGATGGCTTGTAGCAAACCGGAATCAACTTGTTTTTGTCCTTTGTATGGAATTGATGCCACCAAGCCTGAGGGAGATCTCTCTGCATGGGAAACTGAGGACAGGATTTTCTTCAAAGCGAATACTCAAAAAGGGGAAGTGCTGCTGAATAATGCTTCAAGGTTGCTAGAGGAATCGGAAGGACAAATAGTGGAAGTACAGCGGGAAACGACCAAGAAAATCCTTGAGGAGCTTCCGTTTGCTCATCTGGATTTGTCAAAGTTCAAAGGGGAAAACTTGATGGAGCTGTTCAATTCCCCAAAATGGGCTGAACTTTCCCAATCCTGTCTTGGTTGTGGCACTTGTACTTTTGTCTGCCCTACTTGTCAGTGTTTTGATATCAAGGATTTTGATACCGGACATGGAGTGAAAAGATTCCGTTGTTGGGATAGTTGCATGTATTCAGAATTCACCAAGATGGCAGCCGCCAATCCAAGGCTTACCCAACTTGAACGTTTCAGACAGCGTTTTATGCACAAACTGGTTTATTTTCCTGATAACAACGAGGGGACTTATGGATGTGTTGGTTGTGGTCGTTGTTTGATAAAATGTCCGGTTTCCATGAATATTGTCAAAGTGATCAAGCAACTAGGGGAGGAATAGGAATGCAGAAGGAATCATTGATCCCTAGCGTGGGAGTTGTGACGGATATCAGGCAGGAAACTCCTGATGTAAAGACATTTCGTGTAGTCGGTCTTGATGGCAAGAAACTCTTCGAGCATAAATGTGGCCAGTGTGCCATGCTTTCTGTTCCCGGGGTGGGCGAAGCGATGATATCCATCACCTCCTCTCCTACCAACGAGAAGTTCATGGAGTTCAGCGTAAAGAAATGCGGGTGTCTTACTTCATGGTTACATTCGATGGAAGTTGGACAGCAGATATTGGTCCGGGGACCTTATGGGAATTCTTTTCCTGTGGATACCACCCTTAAAGGCCAGGGCTTGTTGTTCATTGCCGGAGGTATTGGTTTGGCTCCCTTGCGGTCGGTGATAAATTATGTAAGGGACAACCGGGAAAATTACGGGGATGTACAGATAGTTTATGGTTCCCGCTCCAAGGAAGATTTGGTTGACTATAAAGAGATCCTTGACGAGTGGGCGGCTGATTCCACCATTAAGGTGAATCTGACCATCGACAAGGCACAGGACAACTGGAGTGGCCATGTGGGTTTTGTTCCCAACTATGTGAAGGAACTGCAACCGGCCTTGAGCAAGACAGTACTTATTTGCGGGCCGCCGATCATGATTAAGTTCACCCTTATGGGGCTTAAGGATCTAGGTTTCAAGGAGACACAGGTCTATACCACTATGGAAATGCGAATGAAGTGCGGCATAGGTAAATGTGGGCGATGCAATATTGGGAATAAATATGTATGCAAGGACGGACCAGTGTTTCGTTTTGATGAGCTTGGCGAATTACCAAGCGAATATTAAAAGAAGGAGCCTTCGATATGAATGAAGAAATGGTTCGAATTTATTTGATGGGAAAGCTGTACGAAGTTCCGTCAAATCTGACTATCATGACCGCTATGGAATATTCCGGGTATCAACTGATTCGTGGCTGTGGTTGCCGTAATGGATTCTGTGGAGCTTGTGCTATCATCTACCGTATCAAAGGCCAACAGGAATTGAAGACGTGTCTTGCCTGTCAGACAAAAGTTGAGGATGGTATGTATATTGCGACTCTTCCTTTTTTCCCATTGGTAAAGCAGATATATGACATTAACAAGATTACTCCTGCCCAACAGGTTATGATGCAACTTTATCCTGAGATTTATAGCTGTGTAGGATGCAATGCTTGTACGAAAGCCTGCCCCCAAGGGTTGAATGTGATGCAGTACATAGCTTATGCCCAACGAGGTGAGTTCCAGAAGTGTGCAGAGGCTTCTTTTGATTGCGTGATGTGTGGCATTTGCTCATCCCGTTGTCCGGCTGGTATCTCCCATCCTCAGGTGGCGTTGCTTGCTCGTCGTTTGAATGGTAAGTATCTGGCTCCTGAATCTCAGCATGTGAAGGATCGTGTTCAGGAGATTAAGAATGGTTCGTTCGAGGAATTAATGCAAAAGATGATGGGTAAGTCTATCGATGAAATGAAGAATCTCTATGACCATAGAGATATCGAAGAATAAGGAGCGAAAGATGTATACGCAGACAATGCTTCAATCCATGAGGAAAGTGGAAGTTGCGAGAAAAGAGAACGCATCCTTTGAGCCCCGCCGTATGACTGCCAATGAGAAAGACACGTTGCTTGCAACGTATCATCCCGATTATATCAAGAGCCAGTTCTCTGAGTTGTCTCTTGGGCCTAACAAGGGTGATAAGGTTCCCTTGGAACTCGCTGTACTGCTTCAAGGCAAGAGCAGGATCAATCCCAAGGAGATTGACCTTTCTCAAATCGATTATGATGTTGATGTCCTTGTTATTGGTGGCGGAGGTGCTGGAGCTTCGGCTGCGATTGAGGCTAACGAAGCGGGGGCGAATGTACTGGTGGTCACCAAACTGAGAATGGGTGATGCCAATACCATGATGGCTGAAGGAGGAATCCAAGCGGCGGACAAACCCAATGATTCTCCTGCCATTCACTATCTTGATGCTTTTGGAGGTGGCCATTTTGCTGCCAAACCCTCGCTATTATACAAGTTAGTCATGGAAGCTCCTGAGGCTATCCAGTGGCTTAACGGTCTTGGGGTTGAGTTTGATAAGGACAAAAGCGGGATGATGATCACCACTCATGGGGGCGGAACAAGTCGGAAAAGGATGCATGCGGCCAAGGATTATTCCGGAGCCGAAATCATGAGAACCTTGCGTGATGAGGTCCAGAACCGGGGGATTCCTATTGTTGATTTCACTGCTGCCATTGAGCTCATTCTCGATGAACAGGGGAATGCCGCAGGTGCTGTGTTGTTGAATATGGAAACCAAGCAGATTCTTATTGCCCGGGCAAAGACTGTGATTATCGCCACAGGGGGTGCTGGGCGTTTGCATTATCAAGGTTTTCCGACTTCCAACCATTATGGAGCAACTGCTGATGGTCTGATTCTCGCATATCGTGTAGGGGCGAAATTGCTCTATGCTGACACTTTGCAATATCATCCGACAGGGGCTGCTTATCCTGAACAGATATTTGGGGCTTTGGTAACTGAAAAGGTCCGCTCTTTAGGTGCAAAATTGGTTAATGCAGATGGTAGGGTTTTCATGCATCCTCTTGAGACAAGGGATGTTTCGGCTGCTTCAATCATTCGAGAATGCAAAGCTAACAACGAAGGGGTCGAGACTCCTTCCGGTGGTCAAGGAGTTTGGCTTGATACTCCGATGATTGAATTGAAAAATGGAGAGGGAACCATTGAGAAACGAATTCCTGCCATGCTTCGTATGTTTGCCAAATACGATATTGATATCCGTAAAGAACCTATCTTGGTATATCCAACACTGCATTATCAAAACGGAGGCATCGATATCGATACGGATTGTATGAGTGTGGTAAAGAACCTGTATGCAGCAGGTGAAGCTGTGGGGGGCATTCATGGACGTAACCGTCTTATGGGTAACTCCCTTTTGGATGTCATTGTTTTTGGACGGGATGCAGGGCGTAATGCTGCGATTCATAGTAAAGAGGTCAAGGTGGGGAAACTCACACTCGACCACGTGGATAAGTTCGAGGAAGAAAGAAAAAGGGTTGGTATTACCGATGACACTCTTTCTCCGAAATTATTACCAACAACGTATACACACAGGAAGTAAGAAGATGGATGTTGCAAGTATTTTCGAGACAATCATGATTCTCTGTTTTGGTCTTTCTTGGCCGCTTTCGATTGTTCGTTCGTATCGTTCCCGGTCTACCAAGGGAAAGAGTCTGATGTTTATGTGTTTTATCGTTGTGGGATATCTATGCGGGCTTATCTCGAAGATAATCTCCCATACGTACAACCTGGCATTTTATTTCTATTTCCCCAATATCATCCTGGTCTGTGCCGATATAGCATTGTACTTCAGAAATAAAACTATTGAAAAAAACGAAAGGGTCAAATAGGAGTGTCCAATATGAAAATTGAATTATGCTTCGGCAGTTCCTGCCATGTGAAAGGTGCGAATACGGTGTTTGAGTTGCTTAAGGCGGCATTAAAAGAAAATCATCTTGAAGATAAGGTGGAAGTCGCAGGAACCCTCTGTCTTGGACAATGCAAGGAACCGGGTGCGAACCTGAGACTTGATGGTGAAATTGTCACTGGTATCACCGCCTCCAACTTCAAGCAGTTTTTTGATACCAGGATCAAACAGGCCTTAATGGGAAAATAAGAAATAAAGTGAGTTTCAGGGAGCCAATTTTGAAAAGGCCCCCTGAATTATTCCTATTTCTTTGGTTTTACAGGAATCCATATCTCGCTTATGTAATCCTTGCTAGTGGTATCTCCCGTGGTATACATCTCGATGCTTATTCCTGTTGCGATCTCATATTCCCCATTGGTGGGCAACCATTCGGAGAAAATCCTGGTGTTCACGCTCTGCAGAGCTTCAGGAAGCGGCCCTTTACAAGTGAAAATTGCCCAGGTGAACGAAGGGATTTCCATAATCTTGAAACCTTCTGGAACAGGACCACTTTCATATGGATCTGCAATTAGGTATTGAAATGTTCCCCCTTCCTTTTTTATATCAAGGCATATCCCGAAGATGCCTTTGCTTGAGGGGTTTTCAACCTTGCAGTACTTTTTACAGAATTCATCCCAGAACTTGGGTATCATCTGGTAAGAATTATCATATGAGAATTCCCTTCCCCTGCCAACAATCTTGAAAGCTTCTTTCTTCTCAATTCTACAATCCATCTTGGATCCTCCCTGGATGATGACTTTGATGATGAGGCGTTGGAAATCATGGAGTTGATACTCCTTTTGCTTTGCTAATTGAGGACTGACCCCATGAAATCTCCTAAAAGCTTTTGAAAAGCTTTCAGGAGTTTCATATCCATAGGTGTACGCCACATCAATGATTTTTGCATTTCCCCTTGTCAGTTCAGCACCAGCAAGCGACAATCGGCGATTGCGCAGATATTCTCCAACAGCATAGCCAGTAAGTATCTTGAATGCCTTCTGGTAATAGAAGGGAGACATGTTCACTTCTCTAGCAATGTCATCGATAGTGATATCCTCCAACAAATGATTTTCCATGAAATCAATTGAGTTGTTGAGCGCTTTTATCCATTCCAAGTTCTCGCCTCATTCATTATTTATGATTATAGATATCCTCCTAGAGGAGTTCCTGTCTTTTCTTGTTCAGTTTTGTCCACTATACCAAATAAGGGAAAGTGTTGTGAATCTTTTTCTCTCGGTATGGGGAAAAGTAAAAGGAGGCATATTGTTTTTGAGAAGCAGAATGAACCGGTGGTGGTAAATTACTGGACGCATCAGGATGATGCCCGTACAGCCCTTGAAGAACGCCTAATCACAGATTTCATGCGCAAGAATCCAGATATCGTTGTGTGCAGGACAGTACATTCGTCCTAAGAGCACCTGGAACTGGGGTCCCGTGCATTCGCAGCAGGCAGGAGCCCCGATTTGTGCAATCTTCCCCTTGAGAACGGATGTCCCCTGATAGCAAAAGGATTTGTGGCTCCTGTCGATTGAGTTGCGGCTGGATATGGGTCTTTGAAGGAACTGACTGATGATTATATTGAGGGAGGATGCCTAAATTAGGGTACTGTCCTTCATGCAACAATGGGGGTCGAACGGGTTTAACCTTGGTTCCCCCACATATCGCAATGCCCGTTCCTGAGCTTCAGCAGGGCAATCGTATGTGTTATGTAGATATCAGATAGAATCGGAGTCCAAGCCGTTATCATCACACTTCGGGAACAGAGCAAAAATTATGCCATGGAAAAGAGCTGTTTCTCAAGTTGAGATAGGTACATTCCTTTTGAAACAGCTTTTTATCATATTTATTCGATATTTTCGTTCAGGAGCCTAACCCTATCAGGACTGAAGTCAATAGAGACATCGTCTCCTTCGCAGAATACTTTTTTTGAATGCGGATCATCGATCTGGACAAGAACCTCCCCGAAATCAGTAGTGATGAAAGATTCCAAACTGTTGCCTAGATACACATTCATCTTTACCTTGCCTTCTATATTCCCTTTTTGGGGCTCGATCACTCTTAGGGATTCCGGACGTGCCATCAAGACAGCATTCTCTCCTACATTCACCTTTTCCCCTGAATTGGAGACCACGACTTTCTTTGCTCCAAGTTGCACCGAATATTGTTTTCCATCATGTCCAAGCACAGATACGGGAAAGAAGGTGACCTTGCCGACAAAGCCGGCAACAAACCTGTCCTTTGGACTCTCATAAACCTCGCTGGGGGTTCCAATCTGTCTGATTTTGCCCGCTTTCATCACTACCACACGATCTGAGAGACTCATTGCTTCGACACGATCATGGGTGACATAGATGGCTGTGATTCCCAGGTGTTTCTGGATTTTTCGTATCTCCACCCTCATTTGCTCTCGGAGAAGCGCATCGAGATTGGAAAGGGGCTCATCAAGAAGAAGCACCGAAGGGGTGACAATAAGGGAACGTGCCAAGGCGACACGTTGCTGTTGTCCTCCTGAGAGTTTTGATGGAGCTCTATCTCCATAATCCTTAAGTCCTACCATTTCCAGGGTTTCCTCGACTCTTGTCTTAATCTGCTCGGAAGGGACCTTGCGAAGTTTCAGGCCGTAGGCAACATTATCAAACACAGTCATATGAGGAAACAGGCCATAACTTTGGAACATTGTGGCAGTATCCCTCTTGTTTGGTGGGAGCATGGTCACATCTTCATCGCCGATGAGAATCTTGCCTTTGGTTGGAAGTTCAAATCCCGCTATCATTCTCAATGTCGTGGTCTTGCCACAACCCGAGGGACCCAGCAACGTGACAAGCTCTCCTGCCTTGATGACAAGGCTTGAATCATCAACGGCAACGACATCACTCTTGCCTTTAACATCCTTAAATCGTTTCGTTACATGTTCCAAAGTTACTGATACGCTTTTCTTTTCCATAGTTTTCTGCCTTATCGAACGGATATTGTTTTTTGGGTGAGCTTGTCATCCTTGACCAGGAATTGCATCAGAGTCCATACCGACAGGACGATGACGATGAGGATAGTGGAGAGCACGCTCGCCAACCCAAACCTTAGATTCTCTGAGAAATTGAAGATCAGAACGGTCAGATGATTCCATCGCGCACTAATCAAGAAGATAATGGCCGACACTGCAGTCATTGATCTGACAAACGTATAGGACATGCTCGAGAGGAATGCAGGACGTACCAGCGGTAGAACGATTGTCCTGAATATGGTAGTGGTATCAGCTCCTAGATCCGCCGCACTTTCTTCTATCGCGGGATCAATCTGATGTAAAGAAGTAATGCCATTCTCCACTCCGACCGGTAATTCCCGGATAATGTAATTGATGACAATGATAGCACCAGTGCCCACCAAAAGTATTGGAGGTTTGTTGAATGCAAGGATATAAGAGATACCGATAAGTGTTCCCGGAATGGCATAAGGAGCCATGATAAGACCTTCCAAGAAGCGTTTCCCTGGGAATTTCTTACGGACTATGAGCATTGCGGCCATCATTGCAAGGATGCCTGCGATTGGGGTGGCAATGGCTGCCAATGTCAAAGTGTCACGAATGCTTGTCCATCCACGGCTTATTGCCTCTGGCCAGTTCTGCAAAGTGAAACTATAGTCAATGCCCCAGTTCTTTACGAAGCAGCCAGCGACAATAGTCAAATACAGAGCTGTGATGAAACTAAGGAATATCCATGCAATCACTTCAAGTGCTGTCTTCACCTTCTTGTTCGTCAGCTCTGTCAGGTTGGTTGAAGGCTTGCCGGTTACCGTGACATAACTTTTCTTAGCAACCCAGTTTCTCTGGATCAAGAAGGCTGTGAGGGTAGGAAGCAAAAGCAGGAAAGAAAGGGCGGACCCTGCTCCTAGATTGGAACGACCGGTCACCAGCATGTAGGCCTCGGTGGAGAGTACTCTATAGTCCCCGCTGAGGAGCAAGGGATTGGCAAAATCAGCCAGACTATTGGTGAACACCAAAAGCCAAGCGGACACGATTCCTGGTCCAGAAAGAGGTAATGTCACGTAACGGAAGGTCTGCCAACGAGTGGCGCTAAGATCCAAAGAGGCATCCTCCACGGTGCTGTCAATCTGACGGAGTACTCCGCTGATTGTCATAAAGGCGATGGGAAACATTCCAATTACCTCAACGAGGGTTAATCCTTTAAGTCCGTAGATTGAAGAATTGAAATGAAGTAGTTGCTTGCTGATAAGGCCATTGTTTCCAAAAAGAAGAATAATGGACAAAGAAAGGGAGAAGGGAGGGGAGATGACAGGCATGGTGGCCATTATTGTCATTAGTTTCTTTTTCCTCATGCTTGTTCTTTCCACCAGGAAGGCGAACAAATATCCCACCAACGTACTGATGGTCGCTGTAAGGATCCCTAGCTTTAGCGAACCCCATAAGGCAACAAGGTAGGTAGGCGACAGGCATTCCTTCCATGTAGCTAGACTGAAATGTCCATCCTTGATAAAGCTTAGTCGGATAGCTTCCAGTAAGGGATAGGCGATGAAGATTGCCACTATCCCGAACAAGGCGAGAACAAGGAATCCTGTGGCGGGATCTCTTGTGAACAAGATTATCACCATGACGGACAAAAAGAAAATAAGCACGCCCCCGAATAAGGTCTTGAGAAGATTGTCATATCCCAGAGAAGCTGAAGTTGGAATAACCATCATTACGGCTCCTGATGCCTGATATCCTGTGGCATCCAGGATGGGGACAAAGAACAACTGGGCCTCACTTGTTTCGTTATTGTTTGTATCCGGATCAAGGCTGTAATCCACCTTGTAGGTCCCTGCGAGTTTCATTGGCTCAAGGTAATAGACACTTTCAAAGGCTTTCTTGAAAGCGGAACTGTTTATATTCTCTTGATATACAAAGGAAACAGTCGCCGAACCGCTGGCAGGGAGGAAATCGCCACTTTTCTCATCATAGGAAAAATAGAGCGCCCGTGCTCCAGGAATCACTTCCTTCACAGTGCCAAGCCAGGTCTCGTATTTGAGGACATTAGCGTCTTTGGGGGCTGTTTTTGCAAACAGTTCCACCTCATTATAATTCCGTTCCTCAATGTAGGAATGAAAGTTTGTGGAAAGATTATGATACATCCATAAATCAACCATAAAAAAAACAGCGCAGGCAAGAAGGAATTGGAAAATACGTTTTTTTGTGAACATTGTGCAAATCCAATGAATCCCTGCAGAAAAGACTGCAGGGACTCGGGTTTTTGATTAAGAATTATCTCTTGTTCCCAATCTCGTTGGTCCAACGATCCAGAAGTCGGGTTTTATTGACAGAATTGCCATCCCAAGCCATATCCTCGTCCACGACCTTGATATCCTTAATGGAAAGAGCATCAGGATGCTTGATTGCTCCATCAGCCACAAGAACGACATACCATTCAGTGAAAGTCTTCTGGGCGGCTGGGCTTGAAAGGATCCAGTCATACAGCTTCTTGGCATTGACCGTGTCCTTGCCACCTTTCACCAAAGACATGGAAGCCAATTCATAGCCAGTACCTTCCGTCGGTGCAGTGATAACAATTGGAGCGCCGGCAGCCTTGAGCTTTACCTGGTCATGGGCATAGCCAATGGCTACAGGAATCTCTCCTGTCGCAACGCTCTTGCCAGGTGCGGACCCGCTCTTGGTGTACTGGTCAATGTTCTTATCCAGTTTCTTCATGTAATCCATCATGGCGTCTTCAGTCCCATAGACATCCAATATGGTGGTAAGGGTGTTGTAAGCCGTACCACTTGAATTGGGGTTTGCCATACGGATTTGGCCTTTATATTCCGGTTTGAGAAGGTCGGCCCAAGACTGCGGGATGTCCAAACCAAGCTCCTTGGCCCGATCCAGGTTGGTCACAAAGGTAAGAGGACCGACATACAGGCCAATATAGTAGTTTTCCGGATCCCTGAAAGTTGCAGGGGTCTTGCTTGTGTATCTGCTGACATAGGGAGTGGTCAGCCCCATGCTTTTTGCCGTGATGTGGTCAAGGCCGACTCCTCCGACCCAAATCGATGCTTGCGGGTTGGACGCTTCCGCTTCAAGACGAGCGACACATTCACCTCCTGAAAGGCGGACAAAATTTACTTTGATACCGGTCTCCGCTTCAAATTCCTGAAACAACTTGGCTGCAAGTGGTTCTTCCAAAGTGGTGTATGCATTCACTGAACCACTAGCAACAGGAGCTGTGGCTACAGGAGCAGCAGTAGTAGTGCCTGCTGGTGCCACCTCTTTTGTTCCCTGGGCAAAGAGCAAAGGCATGCAAAGGGCAATTATAAGCACAAGAATAAGTGATTTCTTCATAAAAACTCCTCCTAAAGATGATACTCATACGTTCTCATGCTAAGATGACTTTTAGGGGAAAGCAAGAAAAAAGAAACAAAAAAATCCATACGAAACAGATACTTATATCTTTTTGCCACTTCTAAAACACTTTTGTGATTATTTGTTTTTCCAGGCGTCACTTTCCAATTCCTGTTTGAGCATTTTGCTTTTTTCTTCAGAAAACTGAGCTCCCTTCTGACTTATTATCTCACCGGCAAGAATCGATGCTATGATTCCAGATTCCAGGACACTATGATGGGTGCACAGGCCATATATATATCCAGCTGCATAAATATCTCCCGCTCCTGTGGTATCCACTGGAACTGCAGGTCCTTTCGCAGGGATTGAGTAAATCTTTTTTTGATAACTGATGAAAGAACCTTTCTTCCCGTTTTTCACAATGGCGGTCTCGCAAAGTTTACCCATTGATCGGCAACATTCATACGGATCATAGTTGTCAAAGAGGATACGAGCCTCCTCGCTATTTGCGAATACAATATCACAGCTGTTCCTGATGATGTTAAGGAACTGTTCACGATAACGGCCTACAGCAAAAGGGTCCGCTATATCAAAAGTGATGGTGGTTCCATTTTCCTTGGCTATCTTCAAAGCCTCCAGGATGGATTCCTGTTGGCATTGGGTATCCCACATATATCCTGTGAAATGAAAAAAATCAGCATCCCTGACGGTATCCCTGACTATATCATTCTTATGATAAAGCCTGTTCGCCCCCAAAAAAGTGTTCATGCTACGCTCACTGTCAGGGGTGACCAAGATTACCGTTGAACCTGTCGGTTGCTTGTTTGTTCTTGCCAACTCATTTCCAATCCCCAGTTCGTTAATCCGTTTGCAATACTTGTCCCCGTTCTCGTCCAGCCCTACTTTTCCTGCTAACGTCGCCTTAATACCAAAGGAAGCAAGGGCGATGATGGTATTTGGACAAGAACCTCCGCACGAATAGGAAGTATCTCTTGTCTTGGAGAAGGATAGCAACTCGCTATGACGAGCTTGATCGATGAGAGTCATGGTACCCTTGTGGATTCCTAGATTGATAAGATCCTGTTCCTCTGCACTGACGATGATATCGATGAGGGGATTGCCTATTCCAAAGATACGGGGAGCGTCATTATGTTTCACAAAGGGAATGATAGCTTGTTTTTTCGCCCATATCAACTAAATATCTTTGCACAGCCTTCGTTCACTACTGTGCAAACAAGATGCCAATGCAAAACAAGTTTCCCCTGTGTTGTTATAGTTCTCCCCAATCTTTTTCTTGCTCTTCGCCCTTGAGGAAGGTAGAGTGTAATCGGAGGTTGCCTATGAGCTCATATACAATCATTGGAGGGTCTCCTGCGAGTGGCGAGGTTACCATCAGTGGTAATAAGAATGCGGCTTTGGCCTGCTTGGCGGCTACCTTGCTGACCAATGATTCTGTACGGCTTTGTAATGTCCCTGATATCGAGGATGTCGCAGTGATGATAAAACTGCTTCAGGATGTTGGTTCTGATGTAGTAAAAGAGGATGCACATACCTATGTGATCACCAGCAAGGAACGTAATGGAGAACTGAAGCCTGAGCTTGTGGATGCGGTCCGTGGTTCCATCTTGTTTGCCGGTCCTCTTCTTGCGACAAAAGGTGAAGTGACTCTTCCTCCTCCCGGTGGTGATGTTATCGGACATAGGCGGTTGGACACTCATTTCCTTGGGCTTTCCTCCCTTGGCGCCGACTGTTCCCTTACTCTTGAGGGAGCTCTTCATCTGAAAGCAAAACAAGTACGGCTTCAGGGAGGGGACATCTTTTTGGATGAAGCTTCCGTAACCGCTACTGAGAATGTTATCATGGCTGCCTCCTTGGCAGCAGGGACAACCATTATCAGGAATGCCGCGAGCGAACCTCATGTGGAGGACCTTTGTACGATGCTTTGCCTTATGGGTAGCAAGATTGATGGCATTGGCTCAAATGTGCTTCGTATTGATGGCAAGGGGAGCCTTCATGGCTGTGATTTCACTATTGGTTTTGATTTTATGGAAGCAGGTTCTTTTATTGGTCTTGCAGGGGCAAGTGGAGGACAGGTGCTTCTTAAAAACATACAAGTGAGCAAGCTTCGCATGATACGGTTAGGGTTCCAGCGTATTGGCTTGGATTTTATTGTGGATGGCCCCTCTTCTCTCTTGGTTCCCCGACGACAACTCAGAGTGTTAAAAAAGGAAGTGGGAGGACATACAACCAAGATTGATGATGCCCCTTGGCCAGGATTCCCTGCTGATTTACTCTCCATCATTACTGTCTGCGCCACCCAAATGGAAGGTTCCATTCTAATCCATGAAAAAATGTTTGAATCACGGATGTTCTTTGTGGATTGGCTTATCCGCATGGGTGCGGATATCATTCTTTGCGATCCTCATAGGGCAGTGGTCAACGGACCGACTATACTGCATGGGGCAAATGTCTCCTCCCCTGATGTTCGTGCCGGCATGGCCTTGGTCATTGCAGCAGTCTGTGCTGAAGGGACGACTACCATTGACAACATCTATCAGATTGAGAGAGGTTACGAAAGATTGAATGAGAAGCTACTTTCTCTGGGCTTGCAGATAGAAACTTTTGATTAATTCCATATTTCCCCTGTATTTCTCAGAGTGTTGTGCACAGGTAAATTCCCAAGTTATCCACAGGTTGTCCACAACCATTTTTATCACTGCCGCAACCATGGTATATGTAAGAAGTTTTTTTCTATAGTTTGTTTTTCCCTACATCTTTTTGTTATTTGACAACATGTTATATTGTAACGAATTAAAAACTACTTAACACTTGTTTTTAGAATAAAATTTATATAGTTTTCTTATGGTTTCTTATCAAAAGATAGTAGATGTTATATGTTATATAATTTCGAGTTATCCACAGGTTGTCCACAAGCAAAAAAATAACTTGTTATCAGGTTAATTTATGTTCTACCGTTCTTTACATATGGCTTCATGCAATATGTCGTATGTTTGATTATGAAAAACAAATCATCAGAGAACTTCTTTCTTGATATATGTGGCAGACTTTCTCCTCCTTCTTGCCGATGGTTTAAAAGAAAGGAAGAAACGGTTGTTCCGCATCATACAATGTATCCTCGTAGATATGGATATGAGTTTTTCCATAACTGCGCGCGATACATTGCTTGATAACTGAGAAGAGTTGCCTGACATTGCCTCTCCAGTATAGTTTTTGCAAGAGCTTCATGCCTTCCTCCTCCACGCAACGAGTCTCTCCCACTGTGGAGCAAAAGTAAGCAATCAATTCAGGAATATCCTCCCTGTGTTCTCTTAATGATGGCAGGGTGATAGTCAATCCTGCTATTCGGTAGTATAAATCTTCCCTCATGATCTTTGATGAGACCAGATGGGAAAGCTTGATGTTTGAAGCCGAGATAAGCCTGAATTGAGAATACCTTGGAGTAGCTTCTCCAATTCGGTGATAAGATCCATTTTCCAACAACCTCAACAACATGGATTGCACATCAAGACGCAGGTCCTCGATCTCATCAAGAAAAAAAGAAGAGCCATTGGCAAGTTCCACTAGCCCTATCTCATCTTCCTTTGCATCAGTATAGGCTCCCTTCTTGACTCCGAACAGCTTGCATCCTCCCAGGGCTTCTGTGAGTTCGGAGCAATTGGCCGATACTAGAGGTTTGTCTGTCCCGAACAGGTTCTGATGGAGCATCCTGGCTGCTATCTCCTTGCCCGTTCCCGTTTCACCCAACAGATGTACGGAACAGCTTGTTCTCGCCGCGTTCTCTATCTGAGACCGAACCTCTTGGATACTCTTGCTCTTACCGATAAGAGCGGGTCCTTCCTGTTTCGTTTGATTGATGCAATAGACTCGATTCAGATGGGAGATCATGTCTGCATTGTTCATGTCGTTCCAATTGAAATCCGAGCTCTGGATATTCTTTACAAGAGGCAATTCATCTTCCCCTTTCCTCTTGATAAAAATGACAAAGACCTTGCTTGATGTTTGAGAGAGTTCCTTAAGTAAGGAGGAACGTTGTTCCTTTTCATAGTACTCATCCAGTATGATGCATACTTCGTCGCCCTTCTCTTGTTTCCTTTGTGATTTGAGCAATTCTGGAAGGGAGCTGAATCCTTTCACGGCCTCTTGTGGGAAATGCTTCTTATAGTCTTTGATAAGACGCCAATCCTTCGAAAGAATCAAAATTGACATGAACGCTAATCCTCCAATGTTTTTAGAAAAATAAATTATTGTTTATTCACAATAAATATATTGTAGGATTAAAGCATATCATTGTGGTCTTGGGAAATCTAATAAAAAAACGTGAAGGTTCTCAATGTTTTTTTTACGTTATTCAAGTCGTTCTGTAATAAGTGTTTGAGTTGCCACCAAAGCGTAAATTGCTGCTGTTTCCGCCCGTAGTATATTAGTTTTCAATAATACGGGATGGAAGTTACCCATTAAAAGGAGTTTGCACTCATCATCGCTGAGGCCTCCTTCACTTCCAATAAGGATGAAGACTGGCTTTTCAATGGGATGGTCCTTCAATTGCAGTGACAGGCTTGTCTCGTCAAGTTTGCTCTGATGAAAGAATAAACCGAGTCCTTTGCCTTTGCATTGTTCAATCATTTCGGGAATGGAAAGGATTTTCTCAGTTAAGCGTGTGGGAATAGGGGACCCGCTTTGCTGTATTGCTTCTTTGATAATTGAACCTAGTCTTTCGTTTCTTGCTTTTAATGCTTGCCCGTTCTTTTCTGAGAGATCCACCGTACAGAATTTACTTTGCACGAACGTGATGGAAAACACTCCCATTTCTGTAGCGCAACGGACTATGGACTCGTCTTTTTTGCCTTTGCATAAGCATTGAAAAAGATGGATAGGAGGATATGGTCCATTGAAAGAAGGAAGGGTATCGCTGGTTTTTTGTGCTTTGCCATCCTTGGCGGGCTTGCATTCAAGAGTGTTTTCTGAACAAAGCGTAAGATCCCAGATGTTGCCTTGTCCATCAATGCCATTGAATCTTTCTCCAATGCGGTATCTGAGGACTTTTATCAGATACCTGCTTTCTTTTGCAGGTAAGGCAAGAGTCTTATTGCCTGAGAAATCCTTGGGAAGAAGATATTGTCTCATTTTCCGCTCTGCAGAAATTCAAGGGCCCGCTTAAGAGGAGGGTCAAATTGCGCATCAGCGATAGGAACATCGGCATAATTCATTCTTGCATAATACTCATTACGTACCAATATCTTGAGTATCTGCTGATCAATGCCTGAGTCCTTCTCTGTATCAGCGAAGAGTTGAAGGTTCATAGGAGTGAACTCCTTGTGTTCGTCGACAAACCGAGAAATTGTCTTTTCCTTCATCAATTGTTCATAAGCTGAGATCTGGTCATCCTTCAACTCCAAATCCGCAACAGCGATATCTGGCTCAATGCCGGTTCCATGAATACTTACTCCTGCTGGAGTGTAGTAGTGACCTGTGGTAATCTGCACATACCCTTTGCCAAAAGGAAATATCGTTTGTACGATTCCTTTACCAAAGGTTTTGCTCCCTATCAGTGTCGCTCTTTTGTTATCATGGAGAGCCGCCGCAAAGATTTCTGCTGAAGAAGCCGATCCTTCGTTGGTGAGAATCACAATGGGAACCTCATTGCCGACCTGTTGACTACCCGTGGAAAGATACCGCTGGTTGGTATTAGTTCCTTTTCTTCCTTCCAAGGATACGATGACATCGCCTGTCTTCAGGAAAATATTGGCACATTGCAGGCAAATATCGACATCCCCTCCATGGTTGTTTCTCTCGTCAATGATCAGCGACTTCATTCCCTTATCCATCAATCCCTTTACCGCGCTAAGAAGCTGGGTGCTGGTGGCCTGGGTGTAAGAAGAGATCATTATATATCCGATGCTATTTTCTAGCATGGTGCTTGAGACGGTAGGTGTGTTGATGATTTCTCGCTTTATGGAGATATCGAACGATTGTCCATTACGGTAGATAGTGACATTGACTTCAGTTCCCGCATCACCGCGAAGTTTATCTGATACCTCGGTACTGGTCATATTATCGACTTTCTCACCTTCGATTGCGCTGATCAGGTCCCCGCTATGGAGTCCCGAACGCATGGCAGGAGAAGAGGCGAAGCAAGAGACAATGGTGACCATATAGGAAGAAGGGTCGTTCATATCATTGTTGCTGGGGCTCGGTTTGGTGAGATATACCCCAATACCACCGTACTTTCCTTCCAAGGTTTCCTTGTAATCGTTGGCTTTGGAAGGAGGGGTATAGAAGGAATACTTGTCTCCAAGGGCATCAAGCATGGCCTGGGCCATCTTCTCCATGACCGCATCATTGTCAATGTTCTCATAATACAAGGTGTCAATATAGCGATACAGGGTCTTCAACGATTCCATGTCCGTGGAGATTCTGTCAGGTGAGGCAGCAGTCACATTTGTTTTTGAGGAGGAGTTTGTATATTCAGCGGCTCCTGATGCAAAAGCAGGATTGATTGCTAGCAGTAGTGCAAGAATGACAAAAAAGGTAGGTGCGCTTCGTTTAATCATATAGATAACTATAATAACATAAAGTAAAAAAAAGGAAGTAGG
>Ga0172378_10001997_pt1 | contig 19044 bp, 16 predicted proteins | sample GrowelOW332metaG_FD_119755 | JGI IMG/M metagenome (GOLD analysis project Ga0172378, IMG submission 119755) | Groundwater microbial communities from an aquifer near a municipal landfill in Southern Ontario, Canada - Pumphouse #3_1 metaG | ecosystem: Environmental > Aquatic > Deep subsurface >... | reverse complement strand
TGGATTTCATTCTGCAGCAGATTCTGTCGATTGCTCATCCTGCCGGAAACACTCACCCATTCAAGCTGAAGTGCACCATCCGGCATGAGTACTGCCTGGAGTTCATCGTAAGCCATACAAATTAATTGAGATAAAGGAAGAAGGGAGAAGCATAAACCGAAGTGGTGCTTCTTTACCAGGGAGCGCTGCAGACACAGCGCTCCACATCAATTCACTTTTAAATATGCTGAAATGAAAACTCGAAGTCAAACGTTCTTTGCCGATCTAAGCCAATTTGGCTTTATTATACTGGATAACATGAGCCAGAGGCGATCCGTTTCTCCATTATGCCAGAGGTCGTGCCTGGGAAACAACTTATGAGTGAGAAAATGAAGGTATTGTTCCTGTGTACCGGGAACTCATGCCGCAGCCAGATGGCCGAAGGCTGGACCCGACATCTGAAAGGGGATGTCATTGAGGCGTATTCAGCCGGAATAGAAACGCACGGCCTCAACCCCAATACCGTTACAGCCATGGCTGAGGCCGGAGTCGATATCTCCGGCCCTCTCTTCCGCAATATCAGTTTTGCCTCATCTGTCTGAAAATCCAGCCCCCTCTTCACTTTCTTCTTCTCTCAACATGATGTCAGACTGCACGCATCAATATCACGGAGGGGGCGAGTCGTCGTGTTGACATGAAGAAGAGTTTATGAGTAATTGTTAACCTGTACTCACTGAGATTCACAGTCTGGCTGCAAATTCAAGTTTGCATGATACGAAATTTTTCGTTGGAACAGAGGCCAAAGCATGTTCTTCCAAGATTCAGGCATTGAAGTAGCTCTCTGGATTCCGCCACTGGTGGCATTTGTGGTCTCCTTTTTCACCTCGATGGGCGGGGTTTCGGGTGCTTTTTTACTTTTACCTTTTCAGGTATCAGTTCTCGGAAACACATCCCCATCAGTCAGCGCCACCAACCAGGTATTCAATATCGTGGCAATCCCCAGCGGCGTCTATCGCTACTGGCTCGAAGGACGGATGGTATGGCCTTTAACCTGGGTTGTGATTATCGGAACCCTGCCGGGTGTCTTTATCGGCGCCGTGGTGCGGGTTACATACCTGCCCGATCCAAAGAATTTCAAACTCTTTGCCGCAGGTGTCCTCCTTTATATCGGCCTGAAGATGGTGCTGGATCTTCTCAAGAAGAAGGGAGGTGCAGACACCACCGAAAAGCGCTTTCAGGATTCGGTGAAAAGATACCGGTCAAAGGTCGGGAAAGAAGAGTTGAAGACCACGACAGTTATGCACTTTAATCTCAAACGAATAGGCTACACCTTCTATGATGAATCCTTCGACGTTTCATTTTGGGGGATTTTCTCCCTCAGCTTCATCGTGGGCATTATCGGAGGTATCTACGGCATCGGCGGCGGATCGATCATTGCCCCATTTTTTGTAACGTTTTTCGGCCTGCCGATATATACCGTGGCCGGAGCTGCCCTCATGGGCACCTTTGTTACATCAGTGGCCGGTGTTGCTTTTTATCAGGCTCTCGCACTGTTTTTTCCTGAGTTGCAGGTGGCGCCAGACTGGCTGTTGGGAATACTTTTCGGAGTGGGAGGAACAGCAGGGATGTACCTTGGTGCATCCTGCCAGAAATTTATTCCCGCCAAAGCAATTAAATGGATGCTCGGCGGGATCATTCTTCTGACAGCCTGCAAATATATTCTCTCTTTTTTCAGTTCTTGAGGAGATGATTACCATTTCGCTGATTGTCGCCACCGTAGAGACAAGGCATGCCTTGTCTACACAACAACATTGCGGGAAACCACCACCGTACCAATTCCCCACCAATGGTCTGTAAATCCACCGTTATTACCCAGTGGTGACAGCATGGCGTGTATCATTTCACGGATTATCGTTGATGATTACCATTTCGCTGATTGCCGCCACCGTAGAGACAAGGCATGCCTTGTCTACACAACAACATTGCGGGAAACCACCACCGTACCGATTTTCCACCAGTGGTCTGTAATTCCACCGTTATCACCAATGAGATCAATTTACATCCTGTTTATCCCTTCGTAATCACCAAAAAAAATTCCCACGCAGTCGTGTTCTCTGATCAATAAACAATGTAATTGGTATTAGTGAAAATTCGTGTCCATTCGTGGTTCCTTTTGTAACCAAAAAAGTTCTTCACGGTGAAATTCTTTATCTTTTTCCATAACTTTTTGAAAAGTTACGTTTTTATATAAAATACCTTTTTTCGAATGTTTAGAGCATTTATTCGTTGGCAAAAACATTCTCACTGTTCCGTCTTTCACAAAAACACCGCAAAACAGTCTCATCCCACAACGAATGTTATCGAGTTTTGTTGCCCTGCTTTTTCCTGCCTCCTTTCTCCTGTCTCCTGCCTCCCTTTTTGTCTTTTTCGTAAGCAGGCCACTTGCCGATACGTTCTTTTCTTGAATAAAAATGACCACAAGGGTCTTAACCCCGTTTACAAACCGGGACCTTCCACGACCCCTTAGATATGCTCCGGATCCAAAAAATTCAGAGGCGTCTTAACCCCGTTTACAAACCGGGACCCTCCACGACCAGAGTATTGCTACGAACTGGTGCGAAAGAAAGATGTCTTAACCCCGTTTACAAACCGGGACCCTCCACGACTCGTTATCTAAAGAACTGGGGTTCAGTTCTGTAGAAGGTCTTAACCCCGTTTACAAACCGGGACCCTCCACGACTGTACCTCTTTTTTCCCCATTGAAAACAACAGGTTACAATAGTGTTTCCGGCGGACAGACCAACAGCCACGAAGCCACATCCAAATTCCCCCTCCTTTTTGCCATTTTTCTCAATGATTTCAACGCCCGGCGGCATATTCTTTACTTTTCATCTCTATCACGCTGATATCATTAGATTTTCCTTTTTTCCGGAAATTTTTCATCTTTTTTTTAAACGATTACCGGACCCCTTGAAATTATTACATATTTTCGATTTCAACTGTTGGGATCTCTTTTAAAAAATCTCTTATCCGCCTGCGTTTTTCCTCAAGGGAATGGCCATCCCACTCTTTTTCGCAGGCAGGCCACTCGCCGATACGTTCAATTGGGAAAAGAGGTTTCGTTCAAAATCCCCCAACGTTCCCCATCACTCCCTGTACAGCCCTGATTTGACTTCACCTTGTGACCAGGCTTGAAGGTAATTTCAACGCCTGGCGGCATATTCTTTGCTTTAAAACAACAAGCGGTAATACATTTTTTTTACCGCGAAGAACGCGAAGGAAAGCAGGAGAAAGGCAAAAGACGCGAAAGATTTTTATATAAAATGCTTTTTTTCGCATGTTTAGAGCAGTTATTCGTTGGCAAAAAATCTTTTCGCTGTTCCGTCTTTCACAAAAACACCGTGAAACAATCTCAGCCCATAACGAATGTTATCGAGTTTTGCTGCCCCGCTTTTTCCTGCCTCCTGTCTCCTGTCTCCTGTCTCCTGTCTCCCTTTTTATCTTTTTCGAAAGCAGGCCACTCGCCGATACGTTCCTTTCTTGAATGAAAATGACCACAAGGGTCTTAACCCCGTTTACAAACCGGGACCCTTCACGACTCGCAGACTGTAGGTCAAAGTATGGCCGATTTTTCCGTCTTAACCCCGTTTACAAACCGGGACCCTTCACGACTGTACCTCTTTTTTCCCCATTGAAAACAACAGGTTACAACAGTGTTTTCGGCGACCAGACCAACAACCACGAAGCCACACTGAAATTACCCCTCCTTTTTGCCATTTTTCTCAATGATTTCAACGCCCGGCGGCATATTCTTTGATTTTCATCTCTATCCCACTGATATCATTAGCTTTTCCTTATTTCCGGAAATTTTTCATCTTTTTTTTAAACGATTACCGGACCCCTTGAAATTATTACATATTTTCGATTTTCCATAAAACCGGCAATGAAAAAGAAAGGTCTTCAGGGAACCTTGAAACAGCTTGTCTTTCATTCATATTCAAGGTGCAGGAAGAAACTTACCACAGGCATAACCTTGTATCCCGAGGATAAATTTTTGACTGTAACCAAGAAGATAGTCGATTATTCAATATTCCCTTCAGATGAGAATATACCGGGGATCAAGACTCACCTTTCCCGGCCCGTCAATGCAGATTGTATTGATATCTTTATTACAGAGTGAATAATATCGTATCGAATCCTGATCAGCCTCAATTATCCTGGCCAGCCGTTGCTGCAATTCCATGAGTTCGTCGTCATCGAGATGGCATTCAAAGATAGACCGCTGTACCCGAAGGCCGAAGTTCTCCATTTCCCGGGCAACCTTGCGCAATCGTTTGTCGTCGCTTATGTCAAAACAAATGAGATACATCAGGGTCCCTTGAAACAGATTGAATTTCGTTCATATTCAAGCACAGGAGAAAATTTAACTCTAACGAAGAAGATGGCCGATTATTCGATGTTCCCATAACTATACGATAAAATAATCGCCGTCACCGGTCAATTCTCCCTTTCCTTGCCTGGTGATCTTGTCAGCGCACCAGCTGCATAAAGAATACCAGCGTATGGAATCCTGCCCCTCAATCAGACCTGTGATCTCCACTCTCAACTGATCAAATTCCTCGCCGTCAAGATGGCACTCGAAAACCGAATGCTGCACCCGGAAACCATAATTCCCCAGGATGCCGGCGACCTTGCCCCGAATCTTGTCGTTGGAGATATCATAGGTAACAACCCGCAACATACTCATTTCAACAGCAGGGGCTGATATCTTTCCTGCCTGCCCTGGATAACACGAGCGATTTGTAATACCTGATATTCCATGCAGCGCCGATAGTCCATTTTCGTGCTGCTCACCGGGTGCTGACGGGTTGAGTTCAGCTTTTTTTCCAGTTCTCTGATAAAGAGATTTTTCGCGCTCTCCCCCAGCAAACACCCACTGCCATATTTCTTCCCGACGGAAAAATCAGCCGGTTTAATCCTGCGAGAAATAACCAGTTTCCAGACCACCGCATCTACGACCATGGCCCTGAACTCCTCTATTAAATCAGAAGGCTACCTTGAATAATCAGTCCTTCGCCCATCTTCTTCGTTACAGTAAAAAATTTATCCTCGGAATATCAATCATATACCTGCGGTAAATTTCTTCCTGTGCCTCGAATATGAACGAAATACAAGATTATTCAAGGTACCCAGAAATCAATGCCGGATGACCAGGGCGGATAGAATGGAGAAAACCAACATGAGGGTTCAGGCCCCTGGCTCTGGCCAATGAATAGATGTTGTAGTACAGCAGTGTATATCCGTAGGAGAGCAATGCATTTACCGGATCCGCTGGTGGGTGCTTTTTTCTGCCGGAAAACCGCCAGTCGCCATCAAGGACAGACGCTATACCCTGAAAATAGCTCCTTGCCGCGAATCCTTCATAACCTCGAAGCTCATCCAGTGTTTGCGCAGATTTCATTTTTTGCAATATGGAGGTCATGCCTGTGACACTTTTTGACAACTCACTGCTCGACTGCCGCCTGCTTTGCCGGCGCAGGAGCACAAGACTGTTGTTGATCTTGCCATGAATGAGTTCTTTTGCCAGACCAAGGCAGAAATCGACATCACTCGCCCTGTTAAACTGATCCCGATGAAGCAAAACCGGGTCTGTGTCAAAGGCGTCGATAATGCCGTAAAACTTTCCCTTGCCCGACAGCAGGAAAATGGGGATTTTCTCAGCAATACAGAACTGCATGGCCTGGGTGGTTATCTGGATGTTGCCGAAAATCATGATCTGGTCCACCTTGATGGACAGGACTTTCTGCAGAACTTTACCTGAGCGACGAATGACAAAACGCTCCGACTCCTTACCCAGCACGGTACCCGGTTTGAAAAGGTAGAGGGTACGCAGCAGAGGATCATGATCGACTCCGGCAGCCGCGCCTGCTTCAGGTTCGGATTCATCGCCGGTGAGCAATTCCGGCGGCTCAATATCGGGGAAATCATCAGGGGCAATACCCGCCTGGCTAAACGCATCGGCCATGGCGGTTACTGCTGTTTGCTCTGGGATTTTTTCCTGTTGCGCAGGACCATTTAAGTCCCGACTGCTGCAGGGAGGAACAAAGGCGAGCGTATCAAACTTCACAGGCGTGAGTTCAACATCCGGATAGACAGCTTTTAAAGCAAGGGACCTGACAAAATCTACTCCGAGAAAACGAAATCCCTGATCAAAAGTGGTGATACCGGTTTTCTCACTGCTTATACGCAGTTTCAGACTTTCCAAGACCTGCTCAGTAAATTTCAGGCCCTTTTCCGCCTGTTTCCTGCTTTTACAGAGGACAATGAAATCATCGGAAAACCTGATAAGCCGATAATTTTCTCCCAGCATGGCCTCATCAAGTTTATCCAGGTAAAGATTGGCCAGCAGAGGTGAAACAGGTGAACCCTGAGGTACGCCTCTTTTGAGATACTCTGTCCTTTTACCGTCCCTGACTGCAGCCTTCAGCCATTGTTTTATCAGTGACAGGATAGCCTCGTCATGGACCAGTTTTGCTACCTCCAGCAACAAACGGTTATGATCAATTTCATCAAAATAAGATTTTATATCCGCGTCAACAACCCAGACAAGGCCCTGATCACGCAGTCGCTCGACCTGTTCCACCGCCATCTGCACTGATCTCCCCTGGCGATAGGCAAAACTGCATTCTTCAAATTCAGCTTCAAAAAGCGGGGTAATGACAAGAGATACCGCCGTATGCAGCACGCGATCCCGTACTGTCGGAATGGAAAGAGGCCGCAATCCACCGTTTTTTTTAGGGACATAAACACGGAGCAGCGGCCAGGGACGGTATGTTTCATAAACAACCTCATCTTTAATCAGGGCCAGTTTGGAAAAGAGGTTTCGTTCAAAATCCCCCAACGTTACCCCATCAGTCCCTGCACAGCCCTGATTTGACTTCACCTTGTACCAGGCCTGGAGGAGGTTGGCGTCGGAGAGGACCTGGGTCAAACTCACGCTGGCATTCATATTCCCTCCTGGTTGTTATGAAAAAGGCTTAAGCCCGTTTACAAAGCGGGGCCTTCCACGACAACAATCACCATTCCCAACATCATACATAAAAATGTCTTAACCCCGTTTAAACCGGGACCTTCCACGACTGTACCTCTTTTTTCTTCATTGAAAACAACAGGTTACAACAGTGTTTCCGGCGACCAGGCCAACAGCCACGAAGTCACACCGAAATCCACCCTCCTTTTTGCCATTTTTCTCAATGATTTCAACGCCCGGCGACATATTCTTTGTTTTAAAACAAAAAGCGGTAAGACATTTTTTTACCGCGAAGAACGCGAAGGAAGGCAGGAGAAAGGCAAAAGACGCGAAAGATTTTTTATATAAAATGCCTTTTTTCACATGTTTAGAGCAGTTTTTCGTTGGCAAAAAATCTTTTCGCTGTTCCGTCTTTCACAAGAGTACCGCGAAACAGTCTCATCCCACAACGGATGTTATCGAGTTTTGTTGCTCTGCTTTTTCCTGCCTCCTTTCTCCTGTCTCCTGTCTCCCTTTTTGTCTTTTTCGTAAGCAGGCCACTCGCCGATACGTTCCTTTCTTGAATGAAAATGAACACAAGGGTCTCAACCCCGTTTACAAACCGGGACCTTCCACGACAAAGCCAATTGGTTTCATTGACAATGTTGAAGTTGGTATAGTCTTAACCCCGTTTACAAACCGGGACCCTTCACGACTGGTTTCCAAACCACCGGCTCCATTGATATTGAAAAAGTCTTAACCCCGTTTACAAACCGGGACCCTTCACGACGCGTTGATTCAAAGAATTAATATGTTAAATCAATCCGTCTTAACCCCGTTTACAAACCGGGACCCTTCACGACCCATTACAATCGGATTGACTACAATGTTAAATGTATTATGTCTTAACCCCGTTTACAAACCGGGACCCTTCACGACCGATTAATTCTGCGGGCGGTGACGTGAGTACATCTTCGTCTTAACCCCGTTTACAAACCGGGACCCTTCACGACTGAAAAAACTCTTTTACAAAAATGTGAAGAATATCTTTCGTCTTAACCCCGTTTACAAACCGGGACCCTTCACGACAATATGTAAACAGTTATCTTGGTCTTTATGACAAAAGTCTTAACCCCGTTTACAAACCGGGACCCTTCACGACTGGACCTCTTTTTTCTTCATTGAAAACAACAGGTTACAACAGTGTTTCCGGCGGCCAGGCCAACAGCCACGAAGTCACACCGAAATCCCCCCTTCTTTTTGCCATTTTTCTCAATGATTTCAACGCCCGGCGGCATATTCTTTGCTTTTCACCTCTATCACGCTGATATCATTAGGTTTTCCTTGTTTCCGGCAGTTTGTCCTCTTTTTTTTAAACGATTACCGGACCCCTTGAAATTATTACATATTTTTGATTCCACTCTTTTTTTCTAAAAGGGATCATGATTAAATATCTCTATATCCACCACCGGAGATCGATACAACAAGCGTTTCGCTTTGCCATGCAATGCATGGGCAATGGCCAGGTACATCCATATCGGGGCAGCCCCGGTGAGAATCACTTCTTTACCCTCGCCTGCCATTTTGACGGCCTCTTGTTTATACGTCTCAAGATGGTCTATTTTTGCCTGGTTGTCATACAGTTTAGATAAATCGATTTCTCTCGTCATCCGGTAACCCCCTGGATGGAAACAGTTCCATAGTCGACATCGTAACCAACAACATTCATACTGGTTGTACTGACATATTGTGCTTTAATGGGCCTGTTAAAAGTAATTGTGGCAGCTACAACACTTGTTACTTTATTACCGCCTGTAAAATCAATCATCATGTCTTTTTCCTTGACATTATCCTTTTTCATAAGGTCAATACATGCTTTCATTCCTGCAGATAATTCGTCAAATTCCTCGAAATTAAAACCATCCAGATGATTATCCACGCTATATTTGTCACGACAGACAATACCTTCTTTTGTCCCGAGAATATAAATTTCCACATTTTCTAATTCTTTGTAGTGATTAAGTATTGTCACAAATGAACTCATTTGTTTGATAGATTCATGGGAGCATACGATAGTAACACTTTCCAGTCCGGGTGAATGATGTTCGAGACCTATCAAAGGCATTTGCCAGGACCAGTTTTTTCCGGTCTCTTTCTTGTGATTTTCTATGCGCTTTAAATCTTCTGTCAACATGTCCCAGGATAGTGAAAGACCAGCGGGAATAAAAATCTTCTTTTTTTCATCCTCAGGGGACATGTAAATATTTGATAAAAAGAGTATCAGATTTTTTCTTTTTTCTGGATTTTTTTCAGTAAAAAGAAATTTCGTCTGCGGATAGAAAATATACCTTCGCATCCAATACAGGCCCATCAATGTAATAAAAAAAAGCACTATATAGACGCAATATAATATACAGGCATTGCGACCGAGGGGGGGGGGTAAAATCATTGATTCTATCAATGCACGCGTGCCATCAGAAGCCATGGGAGCCAATAGTGCTGACAGAGCCAAAATCAACCAACAGGACTTTTCAAACAAAAAATTTTTCCATGTTTTTAGTTTGTTACCGTTTTTTTCTGACTCTGTCTGCATAGCATTTTACCCTTCAGTATCAATTAAAGTTTGGTTAATTCGGCAGATATTTCTTCTGTTTTTTATTTTGCTTCACCAGGAGTGATATCTTTTCATCCAATTCAGCCAACAGGAGTTCCTTTTCCTCATCATCCAGCGGCAAACCATTGATATAGTCTCGCAAATCGGCAGGAGGAGGCCATTGCCAGCCAGGCGTAACCAGGTCTACCAGGTCATAGACATCCCCACCCATAGATTGCTGAAGATCATTCCAGTCGTAGGCGATTCTTTGCAAGTATCCTGGTAATCCATCCAGGGTAGCTAATTTTTTGTTAAATATCGCATAGCCAAACAAGTCCTGAATGGCCTTAGACGATTTATCTGGATGTTTCAATTTTTCCAGTCTGTCGTGGAATTCTCTATTAGTCAGATCTGCCTTCTGTTTTACAATTAGCTCAGGCTCATACTGCACATAGTTACACAAATTTTTAACCCTTCCTTGAATGGTATCTAATTCTAATAATGCCAATTTCAACCCCTCCAGAAAGGTAACATCCCTGGTCAATGTTCTTGCCATATCCTGCACAAAATCTACATCATCCGCGCTTAGAGCACTTCTAATGATGTCTAGATAATCTGTAGGTGAAGCAGTCGAAAACATTGATATACCAGGCATTTGAGAGTAACACGGCAGGACCTCTCCCGCATCTCTGGCATCTTTAAATTCATTGTTGCCCCTCATCTCAAGGACCATATATCGCAACTCGGAACTTGTGGCCACTCTGTTGTCCTGCTCTTTGGCCATGGTCAGCAGTTCAGTCACCTGGGGCTGAGCCTTCCACCTGAAATCCGGCTCCTGCACTCCGGCTTCAATATAGGTCACAAACGTATCCAGGTATTCCTGCAATTCCCGTTTCTCGAATACCACATCTTCGGACTCTTCATAGCGATGCGATACAATACTTTCAAGCTGCAGCCTCATCTTGCCGCATCCCAGCGGCTTTGCCATACCCAGACTATGGAACAACTCTTGTTGGTTACCATGAAAAGTCAGCGCAGAGAGAAGAGCCCCAATTTCCGGCTTTCTCAGATTATGAAAACGGACAACGCATTTGAACTCCGCTCCTTTTTGCAAAGGTCTGAAACGCGTGCTGACACCTTCGGTCCCGTCCGTTTCTACAATTGAATCATCATTATGCACAGGATAGCGCTTCCAGCCACGCAGTCTTGAAGTGCTCTCATTGTACGAATGACCGTCCTGCAGGTAGGTCGGCGTATAGGACGCTTTGGGTGAGGAAAGCACCCTGGTCTCCAGGTTTCCGGGTATCGCCGTAGTCTGCCTGGCAAGAGCATGGGAAAATTGTACCCGTCCTTTCAGTGGGCTGCCGGATATCGTTCCAAATATCTGGTCTGCCAAATCAGGCAAATCTGTTCGGTGGTTTTCCGGCAGCAGGTCAAGTATTCGGTTATCATACGGATAGCGATACATCATGGTCAGCCCTATGGATGTTATCCGGTCGCCATTTTTCTGGTAAAAGACCGGAATCCCCCGCTGCCGATGCCAATTTTTATCAAGCATAAAGGTCAAGGTATCATTGAACTGACCGTTTTCTATTGAATGGATAAAAAAGAAATCGTCTTGAATTTCAGGTGCAACGATAAGAGGGTCAACGTCTTCTCTATCGTAAAAAATAAACTCCATATGTTTTGTCCCTGAGCCCTGCCCGGTGAAAACCAGTCTACCGCTTTTCCTCCCTTTTCCGAGGGCTATTGCTTTCTTGTAGGCCAGTCTCACCCTACGATGCTGGTGCACCTCCTTGATGCCTCCATGATTATCCAGTTTAAAGTCAAAGGAGATCTTCAAATTTTGCCCGGAGTCAGCCCATTGTTTATACTTGTCCTCAGCAGCCGGAAAGTTATTATCAGCATCAGCTCTTTGCCAATCTATTATGTCACCGCCTAATGTGGTTAATCCATCATCTCCACCACGAACACCGCACTGCTCGACCCTGGCAAATTCACAGGGCTTTATGGACCAGACCCCTTCATATTCACACAGCCATCCGGCTTTAACGTTTGGTGCGTAAGGTTCCCCTGGTTTCATTATCCTCTTACGATAAAGCGGCCCTAAAACAGGGTCTTTGTTGCCCACATCTCTATAGGAATACGCCCTGTTCTGTACCCTGGAGGCGACACCAAGTTTTCCGAGGCTCATAATTTCAAGCACGTTGCGGACCATGCCTTTAATCGATGTAGCAGGAATAAAAAAATTACCAAGGTGATTGGAAAACGCCTGGTAATCTGGATCATCATTGCGTGACTGGTCATGAGGCCAGCTGCCTCCATTTCGCACGTAAACGGGAGATTCGGCGGTCAGTTTTATGGTGATTTTTCCACTTTCCCCATCGGAAAAAGGAATATCCTGCGAGATGGCATCGCCACCCTGCGGTGTAAAAACTATGTCATTTAACGGTACAAAATTATAGGGCGCTCGAATCATGTTGTACCTCCCTGCAACTGTCCAAACCCATCAAAAGCCAGCCAGGCCGGGCGGAGAGTTTCCATACCGCAACAATACGGGTCCTGTTCATCTATCCAGGCCTCAATAAATTTTATTGTTCTGCCGTCACCAAATCCGTGGGCAATGTACTCGTGGGAAATAGTCATAACCCCTTCACTAAGAGCTTTTTGTAAATCAACTTCGGTGATGACATACAGTCCATCAAGAAAACGGATGGAAATGGATATGGATCCATCTTTGGCTTTCAAGTTACCCTCAATGATGAACGGCTGGTCGGTAATCCTGGTGAAATCGTATGGACCGTCAACAACAACCGGCTGATCACTGTCGTCAAACCAGAGATATCCCCAGTACTCAATTTGTGGTATGTCAATGAGTCGCATGATTGTCTCCTTCAATTTTCTCCCATTTACCCGTAAAAACGCCATGCCCCCGCATAACACCGCCACCAAGGGGAAGCATACCCATTGTGATGTCAGTCAATGTCTGCTCAAAAGCCTTTTGCACGTTTTCAGATTCTGTTAAGCCAAATGCGTCACTCTCGAGGTAAATACACATTTCAATCGGTTGCTCCGAGGCAAACAGTTTTTCACTGAACAGTGCACCGTTTATTGCTCCACCGGTAAAGCGGTCGATACTCACATGATTGAGAATTTTGTCGTTCTCCGGAGCTCTGGTGAGGTATATATCGCTGAATATCGCCTTTCCCCGTGTGCCTGTCTGCTGGTTGCCCCCGGCAGAACCAAAAAGCGTTTTCACTGCCTCATTGGCTTCACCCGTGTGTTGTGTTCTTTCCTCCTCAGATTTTTGCAATGGATCAACGAAAACGTGTTGCAACCTGTTGTAATGAAAAGCCATACGGTGTGAAATTGCCCCTTTTACGGAACTTGCCGGTATGAGGACCAGTTCGTCGGTAAAACGTGGAAGTCCTTCTGCCCAGATCACCTTTTCTTCCGTAACAGGACGCATATCCACTTCGGCATCACCGTAACCTGAGCCAAACAGGAAGAAATCTTCTGCCTGCAACTGCAATCGATAGGTAACTGCAGAGGTTGGCGGTTCAGCCTGACTTAAATGTGCAGTTTTTTCCTCAGGAGGTGGAAATCTCAGAGAACCGGTTCGCTGCAAATAGTTTTCCAGCTCGTCGGCTGCAGTCAGATCATAACTGTTTTTTCGGCACCCTTTTATAGAGAGGGCGCCAAAACCTTTGCGTGTACCACCACCAATGCGAAACAAGGGAGAAGCAAGGGTTGCCAATATCCGTTCCCAACCATCAATAGAACTGCCGTTATCCTGCAACTCCAACTCAAAAGTGAACCTGGTCCCCTTGTACACGACTTGCTCATCAAATTTGCCGTGCTCCTGAGTTGCTGCCACACCCCGATCGGTCATTCTGCAATGTTGACGGACAGGGAGATTGAAAAAATGTTTATAAAAGCAATGACCCTCATCGATATTCGCAAGCCCTTCAATACCTTCACCATTGTGGCCGATCATTACCGCATCTGAAACAACGATCCTGGAACCTTTTCCGGAATCTTCCCTGTCTGTCTCATAGCCGAATATGTCGTCTATTACTTCACCGGACAAACCACTGTCTGCCAGCATGTGGCGAAGGACACCGCAGAGCGAGGTCCCCGGAATATACGGCAGCCCGTTGGCATCGACCATCACAGGTGAATCGGTTATGAGATTTTTGTTCCCTGAGCCAACTTTGAGAGGAGTTTCCACCTCAATGAGAAATCCGGCGATATATCTTTTATGCAATGTCGTCATAATATCGATTCCCTCCCACTGCTGGCCGATGATGCGGCCCTGGCCATCTCCGCTGCGAGTTTGATTGTCAATTTGACCTTCAAGTCATGATGGACAGTATCGCCCTTAAGCAGTTTCCGGAGATGCTCCTTTCTGCCCTTTTTCCTCCACTTTTCCGCAGCTACACCGTGCTGGAGATATCCTTCTTCACCAAAAAGCTTTTCCCACAAATCAACATTGTTGGAGGACCGCTCGGCAATACTTCGTACCATGCCCCACTGACTGGCAAATGTGCCTGTAAATCTTGAAGCATTATCTCTGACAAAATCATTAACAACTTGCAGTATTTGCTGATTCTCCTGCTGAAACTGGTGATGCTGCCGAAGGTGCGCTATAACTTTTTTAGTATCAGATGACGACTTGATGCCGTCTGCCCCCGCTGATATTGGCGGTGTAAATATTGTGTCATCATGTGCAGAAAATTTTGTGGCTGATGTGGCACCCTCAACCGAAACCTTCAGGAAATTGGGATTTATGAGAAGTTCACCAAACCCTTCCGCTTTATGGTAGCCAACACCTGCTTTTAAGACCGACACGTCAACGTCATTGCATTCCACGACGATGACCGACCCCTTATCTATGCAAATTCTATCGCTATCGGCAGCCCTCCTCTTTGTATTCCAGGGTGCATAGCGGCATGTAAGAATTTGTGATTTTTCCCAGTTGACGGAGCCGCTTGACAGACCAAGCAATTGGGGGCTGATTTGCAGCTGTGGCATACCGTAGCTGTCAAGAAATGCCAGTCTGCTTTCTGCATAGAGCAAAATCGGACCTGACTTTCTTTCCTCAGGAGGACTTGCAATGTCTTCTTCACCTGTCTTGGTGATTACTACTCTTCCATATTGTGCAGACTTCGACAGCCCGATACTATGTTCCCCTGTGAGATGAGTATCGATAAACGAGGGAATCTCATTATTGTCTCCCGTCTGTGTACAGAGCACAGAAAATTGCCAGCAGGTATCTTTGCGCATAGCCGTGTAACCAAACATTTTTTCCGACTCAGCCCTTCTGTTTTTTGAATTGCAGGCAGATTTCATGGCGTAGTACTGAGCGTCTGAAAAATCAACAATTTTGAAATCATTTTCATCCTTGATAAAATAACCTTGTCGCGCCTGCTTGAGTTGGCCTTTTTCTTTTTGAATATTTGCTAATATCTCTCCGCTCATGGCATGATGGAGATATATTTCGTTCAGGATTGTTTCACCTTTAACAAAAAACCAATCGGCGGGGACTTTCAGACTCCGCTTATTATTGAGAACGATATGGGCATCTCCAAAGCGCGCAGTTCCATTATGGAAAAGTTCCATAGCCAGACCCTGCTGTTTTGCTGCACTATATTGTCTGGCAACGATACCGAGGAATTTGGAACCTGGTACATAGTCGAGTGTCAAAATCAGACCTTCACTCGCACCTGCAGCATTGAGCACAACATCAGCAAGAAACCTGCACTGATAGGTCATTTTTTTCATATTTCTTCACCTCCTTCTGCCACTGGAACAAATTGGCAACGTCCCATTCCCCGGTTGCGGCAGACACCCAGCCGCTTGACCCATTGCATGCATTTAATAATTTTTTCTTTTTCCCCACCGTCATCAGGGAAACCTTTAATCTCCGCATGTAAAGTCAATGGAATTACTGCCTCTTTAACCCGGAGCGTTGCTTTTTTGGCAAGGCCCTTATCAGTAATGGAAGTCGATGCCAGAGTTCGATACAAATGTGGTACCAGGAAGGGCTCTTCACGTAATACTCTCTGCAGATCATCCCCCGGTATACCGTCGGAGAAAAAACAACATGACGATCTAAACCCGGGTTGAGCAGCACCTTCTCTTGTACCAAATACTGTTGTAATAAACTCCTCCCACTGAACATTGTCCTGTATATGAATCTCTTTTAAATTTTCGGCAGCGTCCCGCAGCAGTCCTTTTAATGTTTTACCGGGAATAAAGGGCAATCCATCTCTATTGCGTATCACGATCTGGTCTATGCCAAAGCCACCACTTAATCCGGTCCCGCAATGCCAGTAGGAAAAAAAGGTAATTGTGTATCGCATTATCACTCTCCTTTTTCCAGAGACAGCAAAGATAACCAGTCTCCAATCGGGGTACTGTTATTCTCTATCGCTTTTGAGAGACCAAGTTTTTCATAGTACCACGGCACTATTTCTTTCATCCGAATAAGATATTGCCTGGCTTGTGCACGAGACCTGGACAATACTGACAGCCACTGGCGTAGAGATGAATCCGGAGCATCGTCGCGCTTGAGAAGGTCGAGGTTGGACAGCAGGAGATCGACAGAAGGCATCTCCGGGATGTTTTGGACTGCGTATGGCCCATATTCGAGAGACACTCCTGAGACTGTTGCTTCTCGAAGATACATTGTATCCGGGCTGTCCAAAAAAGTTGAACGCACCTTGTAAAATGCAAGGCTGGAGGGTGGATTTTTCGTGTTTTCTACACGCTTTGAAGCCAATTTGGCCTTCCCACATAAATTTTCAGCAAGACTGACTGCATAATGAAATGGATATTTGGGTTTGATAAAAGCTATACCAGCCGAAGCGGTCAGCCCGTCTGCAACGGCATCAATTTTATACTTTTCAGCCAGCCTTCCCAACTCCGTTTTAGTCTGTTTTTCAAATTCAATGAGATACTTTTGGGTAAATTCGACAGCAAGATCGGCACGGCAGATAACGGTTACATCGTCGCCTCCGATAATGACCGGACGAATGGGGAACTTTCCATTATTGATATAATCGTCTTTTAGAATGACCAGGCCAAATGTCCGCTGTGCTGCTGCCACAGTAGCAGCATCCAGATCCCTGGAGAAATCTTTCAAAAAGGTATAGATATTCTCATCTTTATTTTCCAGCTGCCTGATGGACTCCTGGATACATTGGCCAACACTGTTGCCATCCGCGTGAATAACTGCCAGCCAGCCCGACTTCTGCCGATCAACCATATCTTCCATTTCCAAAGGGATATCCCTGGCAGAACCAACTCTTTCTGGAACCAGTTTGGTCACAAGAGTCTCCATGGAACGGGCTCTTCTTTTCGCCATTAACGCTTTATCCACCATACCATCCTGCCCACCTGGAACTGCAGGCCGGGCCGTTCTTCTGCAACGCTGGGTGGCAATGAAGCCTATATCGAAAGGCCGCTGTGGACGATTACGCTGGATGTGCAGATTTCGCTCCAACTCATTAAAGGCCTCGCCGCTGGAAACGTCCCCAATCCGTACAACAGCCTGGCTGATTGTCAAACCCGGAACAAATTGACTTGCATGGAGAGGAAATTTCCGCACCACTTTTTGGGCATCTCCCTCGCTAAAGCGATAGCGAATGTTACCGGCTGCAGCAGAAATTAATTCACCACTATCCACTCCAATGTCTTTCAAGAAATTTGAAAAAAATGTAGTGCAAAGCCTTTCAACCAGATCACTTCCTCCGACGATTTCTTTTAAGGTATTTGTTTCGAAGATATAGGACTGAATACCCTGGCAGGATGCACCGTACAAATACTCTAGAGCCATTCGCATCTCCTGTTTATGTAATTAATATCAACAAGTTATAAGATTATTGCTGTTCCATAATATATTTACCAAAACCAAAGCTGGTTTTACCACCCACATGGCACCATTCCCCCAGAACGAGATAGGGCCAGAACGGCTCAAAATTTCCGTTATATGTGATATACCCCTGCAGTCCACTAAATTTCATCCACTGTTTCTGACGGGTGGAATATCTGTTCAATTCCTGCAGAGTGCAGTGGTCTTGATGAAGAGGGATATCCTGTGCAAGGGCGAGCAGTTCCTGCTTATGCTTCGGTTCAATAACCGGTCCGTATCCATAAAATACGCCAAGGCTGTTCAGTCGACCGATAATCCTGGCAAACAAGGTGCTGAATGTTGGGGGAGTTAAAAGGATTCTGTCTGCGTTTTTGAGTCGCAACGGGGTTATAAAATGAAACCGCATCTGGTCGCAGCCTGTGTATTCTCTGGAAGTGCCAATAGCCTCACCGGTGAGCAACGCATTCTGCCCGCCACCGTCTGACTGTTGCGGGGGTACTGCTGAGGCAATGCTTAAGACGGAAAATTTTCCCCGTCTTTTTCCCAGGCCCATTTCTCCACCGAGGTATTTAAGTGCGTCCAGACAGATGGGGAAGTAGCTGGCCGTATCTCCAATCAGATTTAACTCAAATGAAAATTCATGGCCGGGGCTGTATTGACTGGTTGTTTCCAGTGGCGGTAAAAAAAAGTATGGATTGGGACCTGACTGGATTTGGCAGAAACGCTGGTAATAGTATGGTGAGATTTTCTTTAAGGCAAAGCCAAAACCGCCGTGAAGGACAGCACCTTTAAATTTCGGCAGAGGTATTTCTTCAGATGCTCTGCAGCAAATTCGATACTTGGCAAGGCTCAGGTTGCTGATATGCGCGTTGGAGTTTGACAATGAATTTTTACCTGGCTTCATAGAAAAGATCAGAAAAACAGCAATGCATTATCATTAATATAAAATAATGATACTACTAATATTTATTAAATCAGCCAGTGTTTTTTATTCTTCCTGTCAGAATGTAATTCATTGACGCAATGGTTTGTCTAAAGCGGGATGAGTACAAGAAGTGAGTTGCCGGTATAATTCCGTCACCACACCTGGCCGAAGGTTACCATGCACAGGTCCCAGCTCAAGCCCTTTCTTCAAAATATAAGCTTTTGATTTTATGTTTAATTTACCAGACAGCAATCTATAACGGGATTGACAGAGACGGGTAAAAGGGAGGAAAACTCTACACGTATCTACCACAGTATGGCAAACATCACGGGAAAGGCGGGAAACGCAAACGAGCCAGGGTGGCTTTTATTCCTGGCCGCGTAGATATTGCAGAACATCTTGCGAGAGTGAATGAGAGGAAGTGAATTGGAATGGGCGGAGGACACATTGGCGCTGGACAATGGCAGACTCAGAAGAGTCTGTCCAAAAAAATTGATATACCGACACTTTCTCAAGAGGAAAAAGACAACGGAGTCCTGTGCTGGATTAGTACAATAAGTGCAACACCGTGATATGAAAAAGAGTGAGCTGCCGGTATGGTTATGTCACCACAACTTAACCGGAGGTTACCATGCACACATGTACAAGTCCTTGCTACCAGC
>Ga0172378_10001994_pt1 | contig 19060 bp, 17 predicted proteins | sample GrowelOW332metaG_FD_119755 | JGI IMG/M metagenome (GOLD analysis project Ga0172378, IMG submission 119755) | Groundwater microbial communities from an aquifer near a municipal landfill in Southern Ontario, Canada - Pumphouse #3_1 metaG | ecosystem: Environmental > Aquatic > Deep subsurface >... | reverse complement strand
TAGAGGGAAAAAGAGCCGAAAAACATTCTGTGGGAGAGTGGGGCAACAGCCTGCGCTGTTGCCCGTTTTTTGTCGAGCTGTCTAATACCGGGAAGAATTGCAGGAGAGTAGTGGACTTACTGCACAACAATTCCTTCAAGAGAGGAAGAGCTTGACTCAAGGCTGAAACCGTCGCTGTCCTTTGTGCTGGAGTTGGCTTCGGTCAGGGCAGTCATGCCGATGGAAAGAAGACTGGTGAAAAAGAGGACGTAGATAATGTATTTCATTTTTACTCTGCGGTGTAATTGTGGTCCGGCGGGCTTATTCCTGCCGATGATGCGGCCCATTCTAAGGGGATATTCTGAAAGATCAAGGATTACCAGAGACTTCAGTGCGTCTGTTGTAACTTCTCAAAAAAATATGGGAAAAGACAAAGACAAAAAGGGAGAAAGGAGACAGGAGAAAGGAGGCAGGAGGCAGGAAAAAGCAGGGCAACAAAACCCGATGACACCCGTTGTGGCATGAGACTGTTTCAAGGTTTTCTTGTGAAAGACGGAACGACAAAAGATTTTTTTGCCAACGAAAAAATACTCTAACCATTCGAAAAAAGGCATTTTATATATAGAAATTTTCGCGTGTTTCGCTGGCTGCCCGGTCTTTTGCTTTCCGCCTTTTCCTTTCTCCTGCCTCCCCTTTTCCGTCCTTCCTGCTTTAAATTTTAAAAATCTTTATGCTCAAATGCTTTCGCTTTCCTTTGCATTCTTCGCGGTGAAAAAAACCGTCTTACCGCCTTTTGCTTTTCCCGCCCTTCCCATCGGCTCTGCAGTGAACGGAAAAAGCCCCGCCGGAAGAACCGGCGGGGCTTTTTTATGTCTCTTTTAAAGGCACCTCTCTTTACATCTTGCCGGTTACCCAGGTGGGGATGACCCCGAAATCAATCCCGAAGATTGGCACTACAATGAGGTAGGTGAGGAGAACAGTGAGAAAAATGCCGATGAAATTCAAGCCGAAACCGCTGCGTACCATCTGTGGGATGGTAACATAACCCGAACCGAAAACGATGGCGTTTGGCGGGGTTGCTACTGGTAACATGAAGGCGCAGGAGGAGGCGACGGCGGCCGGAACAATCAGCAGGAGCGGATTTTGTCCAAGACCGATGGCTACCGCCGAGAGAATCGGCATGATCATCGCTGCGGTCGCCGTGTTGGAGGTGAGCTCTGTAAGGAAGATAATCAGTGCGGTAACGGCAAAAACGATCACCAGTATTGGTGCAGCCTCAAGCAGGCTGACCTGCGAACCTATCCACACTGCCAGCCCGGTTTCATCGAAGCCGGCTGCCATGGAGAGGCCGCCACCGAAGAGAATCAGTACGCCCCAGGGCATTTTCTGCGCCCAGTGCCAGTTCATGACAAAAATATTCTTCTTCAGGTCGATCGGAATGAGAAAGAGGATAAGGGCACCGGTCATGCCAACGGCGGCGTCAGTCACCATTTTGGGATCGAAAAGGCCGAGGGCCCCCAGTTTTGCCCGGAAGATCCAGGCAAGAGCTGTGAGACCGAAGACGATGGCGGTGGCGGTTTCACCGGCACCCATTGTTCCCAGCTCTTTGAGCTCCTGATTGATGAGGTCGCGTCCGCCGGGGACCTTTTTCAATTTCATCGGGTTGATGACTTTCGTCAGCCAGAACCAGCAGATGGGCAGAAAGATGACCACCAGCGGAATCCCGACCTTCATCCACCCGGCGAAGCTGATCTCATAGCCATAGGTTTTTTGCAAATATCCGGCGAGGACGGTGTTTGGCGGGGTGCCGATGAGAGTTGCGATGCCGCCAATGGAAGCGGCGTAAGCGATGCCGAGCATCAGGTTGAGGCCGAAGGCGAAATTCTCCGGTGAAAAGTCTATCTCTTTATCCAGTCCGGCTCGTTTCCCCTCCGCGACGACATGGGCGATGATGGCAAGACCAATGGGCATCATCATAACGGTGGTAGCTGTGTTGGAGACAAAGGCAGAGAGTACGGCTGTGGCGATCATGAAACCAAAAATCAGTCTTCCGGGTGAGAATCCCACTACTTTTACGATGTTCATGGCGATGCGGCGATGGAGGTTCCAGCGCTGCATTGCGAGGGCGATAATAAAGCCGCCCATGAAGAGGAAAATGAGGTGGGAGGCATAGGGCGCTGTGGCTTTTTTTGTGTCCATGATTCCGAGCAGCGGAAAGGTTGCGATGGGAATCAATGAGGTGGCAGGAATAGGGATTGCCTCCCCCATCCACCAGACGGCCATCAGCAGTGTTACTGCGGCCATCCGCTGAGCCATTATGGGCATGCCTTCTGGAGTGGGGATGAGAATCATGAGCAGAAACAGCGCCGGACCAAGAATCAGGCTCACCTTTTGCCGCAGGGTATATCTCTGCGGGCCTTCTTCATTCAAGCCACCGGGGCTGCTTTGTAACCGGCCAGTGTGTTCTGCAGGGGCAGAAGAGATCTCTTCTGAGAACTGTGCATTCTTTTCCTGTTCTTCACCGGTCTCGCTTTTCTGATTCTTGATGTAGTGCCGCACCATGCTTTTTGGTCGGAACAGAGCCAGCGCTTTGGTCTCCTCGTGCCAGTCCCAGAGGCGGTTCCATAACATTGTTACGTTTGTCATCAGGTCTCCTTACAGGTTGTTTGATGGAGTTTTCTTCTGAATGGCAGAGATGCCAAATATGTACATCGCGCCGAAATGACAGGAAGAAAACCATGGCATTGAGCATATCAATGAACAAAGATATTGAACTAAATTACATGAATTATTGATATGGGTCAAACGAGAAATTGGAATATAATGGTTTCGTAAAAAACCGAAAAAGCATGGTGGTTCCTCTTGTTCAATGGTATTTTTTTGTTATATTTGGCTGAAATTAAGGTATGAAGAATGGTCCAATCGTTGTTCTGCGTGTCCTTTAAAAGTGAGAAAAAAACAAAAGACCGTTAACACCAGAAAAAAAGAGGAAGAAAAATGAAGATCATCAAATACACAGAAATCGAGCCGGTTGTAATGAATAACGAATCCGCAAAGGCCGTGAAGGGGCGGGTGCTTATCGGCAAGGATGACGGTGCAAACCATTTTTGCATGCGGGTGTTTTCTCTTGGAGCTGGTGGTTTTACGCCACGTCACAGTCATGAATGGGAACATGAGATTTTCGTTCACGCCGGCAGCGGCAAGGTCTTTCTTGGCGGAGAATTTCAGGAGGTCACAGCCGGTACCGCGATCTTTGTTCCCGGGGGGGAAGAACATCAGCTGATGAATCCCTGTAACGAAGAATTTGTCTTTATCTGTCTCATCCCCGAAGGTGTCCCGGAACTTTGATTCCAAAAATATAGAATGCGTTTCCTATCAAGGGTCCCTTGAATAATCAGTCGTTCGCCCATCTTCTTCGTTACAGTCAAAAATTTATCTTCTGGTAAATTTTCTTCTGAGCCTTGAATATGAACGAAATACAAGAGTATTCACGGTACCCTCAATTTCAGGAGGTTGAAAATGTCTGAGGAGTTAACATCGCTTTATATGGAAAAGGCAACCCTGGTGGGGTGTGAAGTCGTTGCACTGCAGGATCTCAAAGAAGCTGCAGAATATATCAAAGGAAAGGCTGAAGGGCCTTTGCTTGTGCCCGAATCAACGCTTTGCACCAGGTACGGAATGAAGTCTCTATTGCAGGATGCCGGAGTGACTCTCCATGAAGGCAGTTTTCGCGAGGCTGGTCACCTGCCGGCGGGGGGGGTAACCTTCAGTAATTTTGCCATTGGCGAAAGTGGCACGATTGTGCTCGATTCTACCCCGGAAGAGATGCGGCTGGCGACAACCATTCCTGAAAAATATTTTGTTATTGTTGATCCTGCTACCATCGTCGCCGACGGACTTGGCGCTGTGGAGGCGATGACCGCCCTGCACAGCGGCCACGAGCCGCGCTATGTTGCCTATATCAGTGGACCGAGCCGTACTGCTGATATCGAACGGGTGCTGACTATCGGCGCCCACGGTCCGCGTGAGGTGCATGTGTTGTTGATAGAAGGAATTTCGAGCGATTTCATGGAAAATTGAGGAGGAACGCAATGAATGATATGAGTTTTAAGGAAAATGTTGAGAAGGCACTTGCCAACACCCGACTGAGTGAGACGCTTCATACCTTTGGGGACGGTTACCTCATCGCCAGGGAGAAGGCGTTTGCCGGACTCGATTTTCAGGCCCTGCGCGAAGAGCTTGGAGCAATCAAGGATGACGTGCGGGTGAACCGTAAGGCACTGCTTGCCGAATTCATCAAAAATGCCGAGGCTGCCGGTTCTACGGTATTTATTGCGAAGGATACGAAAGAGGCCAATGACTACGTTGCCAATCTTGCCCGGAAGAAGGGCGCGAAGACGATTGCCAAATCGAAATCGATGGTCTCTGAAGAGGCACACTTCAACAAGGCAATGGCTGCGGCGGGAATTGAGTCTGTGGAGACGGACCTCGGAGAGTGGATTCTTCAGCTCGCCGGGCAGCGTCCGAGTCACCTTGTCATGCCTGCCATCCACCTGGTGAAGGAGGAGGTTTCCGCTCTCTTTTCTAAAGATGCCGGCAAGACACTGGCACCGGAAATCAAACCGCTGGTAGACTATTCCCGCAAACGGCTGCGTGATGAATATTTCCGTGCCGACATCGGTCTCACCGGGGCAAACTTCCTCGTTGCCAACACCGGCGGTATCGGACTGGTGACCAATGAGGGGAATGCCCGGCTCTGTTCTACCCTGCCGAAGGTCCATGTGGTCTTTGCCGGTATTCACAAGCTGGTGCGCAACATGGAAGATGCCATCAAGATCACCCGCCTGCTGCCACGGAATGCCACTGCTCAGCTGCTTACTTCATATATTACGTGGATTCGTGGAGCTGTTCCCTGCGATGGCGGGACCAAGGAGCAGCATATTGTTCTCATTGACGGCGGCCGCAGCACTCTTTATGAGTCGGAGGCCTGTCATGACGCCCTGCGCTGCATTCAGTGCGGTGCCTGTGCCAATGTCTGCCCGGTCTACCAGACTGTCGGTGGCCATGTCTTTGGATCCGTCTATATCTCCGCCATCGGTGTCATCCTCACCGCATTTTACGAAGGACTGGAGAAGGCAGAACCCCTTGTTCGCGCCTGTATCGGCTGCCGTTCCTGCTCCGCGGTCTGTCCGGTGAATATCGACCTTGAGGCGATTATCCTCAAACTGCGTCACGAGGTGACTGAGAAATACGGCATGGGCACGGTCAAAAATGTTGCCTTCAGAGCCGTAATGAAGAACCGCAACCTCTTCCACACCATGATCAAGGCGGCTTCCAGACTGCAGGGGCCGGTAACACAGAAGGGGAGTGTGCCCTCTGAACGCCGGGTTATCCGTCACCTGCCGATGCACTTCATGGAGAAGGATCTCACCGGCTGGCGGGATTTGCCGGCCATTGCTCCCAGATCCTTCCGTGATCTCTTTAAGACCCTTGAACAAAAGGTGGAAAATCCCACCTGCACAGTTGGCTTCTTTGTTGGCTGCGGCGGAGACTTCGTTTATCCCGAGGTCGGGGTAAAGATGGTGAAAGTTCTCAACCGTCTCGGGGTGAAAGTTATCTTCCCGCAGGGGCAGAACTGCTGCGGTATTCCGGCCCTTTATTCCGGTGATACTGAGACCGGGAAAGATCTGGCGCGGCAGAGCGTGAAGGCTTTTTATAACCTGGATGTGGATTACATTCTCTCCATTTGCCCCACCTGTACCATGGGAGTGAGGCGTGACTTCGCTGAACGGCTGGAGGATGAAGCGGAGTGGGCGGAGAAGGCGAAGGTTGTTGGTGCGAAGGTTATCGACGCTTCCGCTTTCATGGAAAATGTACTGCACGCTTCCGAAAAATTGAAGGCGTTGAATCTGCATGGTGGCGAGGCTGTAACCTACCACGATTCCTGTCATCTCAAGCGGGGCAGTGGCGTTTTCGCGGAGCCACGGGCGCTGCTCGAAAGTACCGGCTATACGATAAAAGAGATGACGAACTCCGACCGCTGCTGCGGATTCGGTGGTACCTACTCCTTCCTCTCTCATCCGCAGATCTCGAAACAGATTACTGCAGACAAGGTGGAAAACATCCACAACACCGGTGTGAAAACGGTGGCAGTGGACTGTCCCGGCTGCATGATGATGATCGGCGGAGCGCTGGGCAAGCAGGATGAAACGGTACGCTGTGTTCACACCATGGAACTGCTTGCTGACGCTTTCGGAGTATAAGATGGCAGACTGTATAGAGAGGGTCATCGCTGAGGATGGGCGATTTTTCGGAGTGGCCTGCAATACTACGGAACTGGTGAATGAGGGGTGCCGGCGTCATGACGTCGGCCCCCTCGCTGCGGCAGCGCTGGGCCGGGCTCTGACCGGTGCGGCGCTGCTTGCCGCCCTGATGAAGGACGGACAGAGTCTGCTGCTCAGGTTTGAGGGTAACGGGCCGCTGAAAAATATCCTTGCTGAGGCTGGCTATGACGGATGGGTGCGCGGCTATGTCGCTGAGCCCCATGCCGAGCTCCCGCTGATTGATGGAGAACTTGATGTGGCGGGTGGTGCAGGGCATGCCGGTGTGTTGACGGTGACGAAAACCATTTCCGTCGGGCAAACCTATTCCGGGACCATTCCGTTGCAGAGCAGTACGATTGGGGAGGATATTGCGTGGTATCTCGCTCAATCCGAGCAGACGCCCTCTACGGTTGGGGTGACGGTCTCCCTGTTGCCGGACGGGACTGTGGCGGCCGCGGGGGGCTTTCTCATTCAGTCGCTGCCACCGGCGGAGGAAGCACATCTCTTGTGCCTTGAAGAAGGAATTTCCGCATTGCCGCCGCTCTCGACCCTGCTGGCTGGCGGTGTGCCCCCCGGGGAGATTCTTTCACGTATTTTCAATGCGGTTCCCCATCGGACAATTGACCACAAAGAGCTGCAGTATCAATGCAACTGTTCCCGCAGGAAGATGGAGGGGGCCCTTCTGTCTCTTGGGCGGGATGATTTGTGCAAACTTGCCACGGAGCGTGATGAATGTGAAGTGCGCTGTGAGTTCTGCCGTCAGAAGTATATCTTTACGGCGAAAGAACTTTTTCATCTCGCGAATTCGATTAATTAAAGGGTCCCTTGAGGACTCTTGTATTCCGTTCATCTTCGAAGGACAGGCGGAACTTTGATCACGGAGTCTAACGCTTACCTCGAAGATAAATTTTTGACTGTACAAAGAAGATGGACGAGTATTCGATGTTCCCTGAAGCGCCTTGAAAGCTGAGTTGCAAACTCCCGGAGAGAAACCTTTAACATTAAGGTTTCTCTCCTTTTTTGTAATTTTTTCCTCTTCTTCCTGTTTGCCCTTTCCCCAACGCTCTGATATAATAAAACTTCCCTATATCTCAGGGCGGGGGCCCATTCGGGAGAACCCCTTCCCGCTCGAATCATAATTATCCAGGACACAGGAGTTTGACCATGGACGAGACAGCGACGATTACCATTGACGGTAAAAGTTACAATTTTGAAACGTTTGTTGGAACTGAAGGGGAACGGTGCATTGATATTCAGCATCTTCGCGACATCACCGGCTGCATAACCCTTGATCCTGGCTTTGGCAGTACCGGTTCCTGCCTCTCCAATATTACCTTCGTGGACGGGGCCCGCGGTATTTTACGCTACCGGGGCTACCCCATTGAGGAACTCGCTGAGCGCGCCAGTTTTGTTGAGGTTGCCTATCTCATCCTTTATGGAGAGCTTCCCAACCGTATCCAGTTGCTCAACTTCCGCAACCAGATCCGGATGCATGCGCCGATTCACACCAATCTTGAGCACCATTTCTCCGGCCTCCCGCATACAGCGCCGCCGATGGCGATCCTCTCGGCGATGCTGAACCTTGTTTCCTGCTTTCATCCTGAAGTGCTGGAGGTGCCGACAACCGGAGAAGAGTTTGGCCAGACCGCAAGTCTGCTGCTCTCCAAGGTGCGCACCGTTGCCGCCTTTGCCTACCGTACGGCGACCGGCAAGCCGATCAACCAGCCGAATCCCAACCTCACCTACTGTGGCAATTTCCTGCACATGATGTTCTCCGATCCCTATGTGGAGTACAAGGTGTCGCCGATTATCGACAAGGCGCTCAACCTCTTCCTCATCCTTCATGCCGATCATGAGCAGAACTGCTCAACTACCACGGTGCGGGTGGTGGGCAGCTCCCGTGCCAATCTCTTCAGTTCGGTGGCCGCCGGAGTGAGCGCATTGATGGGACCGCTGCACGGCGGGGCCAATGTGGCGGTGATCGAGATGCTGCAGGATATCAAACGCTCTGGCAAGCCGCTTCAGCACTACCTTGACCGCGCCAAAGATAAAAAAGATGAGTTTCGACTGATGGGCTTCGGGCACCGGGTTTATAAAAACTTCGACCCGCGGGCACGTATCCTGAAAAAACATGTGGATGAGGTCCTTGGTGCCCTCAATCTCAAGGATGAGCTGCTCGATATCGCCAAGGAGCTGGAGGAGTATACCCTGAAGGATCAATATTTCATTGAGCGTAACCTCTACCCCAATGTCGATTTCTATTCAGGCCTGCTTCTGCGTGTCATAGGTATTCCACTCAATATGTACACGGTGCTGTTTGCCATCGGCCGCATGCCGGGCTGGATTTCTCACTGGAAGGAGATGCATGATCATATGCAGCGGATTTCCCGTCCGCGACAAATATATACTGGACCGATTCTACGTCATTTTCAGCAGATTTCAGACCGGCTCTGATTTCCGGGTGCGGAGTTGCGGGGTGGGTGGTATTGTTGTGAAACAATCATACACGAACAATCTTTAAAATATTGGAGGTGTGTTATGGGAATTCTACAACACTTCATCCCACAGCATTCAGACCATTTCCAGCAGATGGTCGCCCGCACTGAGCGTTACGGAAAAATAAAAGAACCGGATGGATATGGTTCCCGGACCGGAGATTGCGGGGATACGGTGGAGATGTTTATTGCCGTAAGAGACGGTTCTCTGCAGCAGGTAAACTTTTGTATTGACGGCTGTAACAACACTATGGCCACTGCCAATACGGTTTCCCTTTTAATGGAGGGTCGCAGTCTTGATGACGGCTGGGCGCTTACCCCTGAGAAAGTGGCCGATTATCTTGTTACTCTGTCGCCGGATCATTTTCACTGCGCTGAACTGGCGGTTGGCGCCTTCTACAACGCTCTGAACGACTATAATAAGCGGCAGAAAGAGTAAGAGATTCTTTCTGTTGGCAGGCCTCTTATTCAAGGTGCCCTCAAGAAGAGAACTGTAAACTCTGCACCCTGCTTTTTCTCAGGCAGGGTGTTTCCCGCTTTCAATTCCCTCCTCTGTGTTCTCCCTTCCGCTGATATTCTATTACCGTAAAGTCTTCCCGACCGGGAAACTCCTTTCGGCTTACTTCGACAAAATTTTCTTCAAAGGGCGGAAAGAAGACATCTCCCTCTACTTCACGGTTGAGCAGCGTCAGCCGGAGAGAATCTGTCACGGCGAGCGCTTCTGTAAAAACCTGTGCCCCCCCGATGATGAAGGCTCGCTCACAGTTATCCCTTTCAAGGAGGGTAATGGCCTCTGCCAGCGATGCTGCAGGTTCTGCTCCTGCGGCGGAAAATCCGCTGTTTCGGGTGAGGACGATGTGTCGTCTTCCGGGGAGAATGCCGGGCAGGGAGTCAAAAGTCTTTCGTCCCATGATCATCGGGCAACCCATGGTAACCTTCTTGAACAGTTTCAGCTCTTCGGGAATATGCCAGGGCAGGGTGTTGTTGCGGCCGATGGTGCGGTTTGTGGCCATGGCGGCGATGATAATTTTTTCCATGATGCCTCGTCAGGAAGTTTATGAAAAACTGATACTATTTCTTTTTGCAATGTTTCATAATATGTAGAGTTTCGGTATAATGCCAGCGGTCTCAGTGTTCTTTTTGTGAAAGGGGACATTTTTTCTGGTGAGCAGGTTTTTTCTTGATAATTTGATACTATTAAATTCATAACTTTTGAAGTTCCTCAGGACCTTTCCCTCTGCCGTTTAAACAGTTTTACGGGATAAAATTTGTGAGTTGGGGCAGTCCTGACAGAGAAACCCAAATATTCAGTAAAGGTTCCCCTCTATTGGGAGGTTGGCATGAAAATTACCTGTCCCCATTGTCATGTGAGCGGGGTGGTTGAGGACTCCTTCGTCGGTCGGCGGGTGAAATGCCCAAAATGTAACGGCAGATTCAAGGTTTCCCCTCCCGAGCTGGACAAACCGGATTTCACCGGAGGGGTGGAGACCGTCCCCGTGAGCTGCCCGCACTGCGGGACAGAGGGGAATGTGGACTCCAGTTTCCTCGGGCGCAGGGTCAGCTGCCCGCAGTGCCAGTGGGTCTTTACCGCTGAGTCTGCTGGAACCCCTGCCACTGATCCTCCGGAGAATTCTGGATTTGCTGATACCCCGGCGGATCATCTCAAAGAGATTAACCTGAGAACTCCCCTGGAAGAGATCCCCGCAGCGGAAGGCCCCCTGACCGGGGCAAAACCTTTTCCGCCTGCTGAACTTCCTGACGAGACCATCTTCACGAGATCTGTTTCGACGGCCGGGAATGATCTTGAGGAAGAGAATGTCTTTAGTGAAGTTCTGCCGGGTCAGGGTAAAGGTGATGAATTTACTGATTCAGCAGCTGATCGTGCCGCGATGGAAGGCCGCACCTTTGCAGAGGAACCGGAAGAGGTCGAAGTGGATGACCGCTGGACCGTTGCATGGGCACTCGGCCGCGCCTGGCGGCGGACACGGGGAGTCAAATGGGTGTTTTTTCTGGAGGGAGTGGCCCTTGCGCTGTGGATGCTTCTTTTTAACGCGATAAATATGGCTTTGCTTACTGCCTCAGGTCTTGATGTCGAGGTGCTCGACAGTGCCGCTGACCCTGTTTCTTTTTTGGCCGATTTTAAGATCAGTTCGATGTCTGGTCCTGGACTGGGGCTTGTCTCTTTTATTTTCGCGCTGGTGGCCATTGCACTGGTTGGAGGCATGGTTTACACCGGGGTGCGACGGGCGGCGGGAGACCCCGTTTCTTTCTCCATGCTTGGGCACGGCTTCAGGAATATCCTGCAGCTTTTTCTCGCCGTACTGGTGATGACCACCCTGTCAGGTATTGGTTACGCCCTCTTCGTACTGCCTGGACTCTACCTCAGCGTGGCATGGTCAATGACCATCCCCCTTCTTGTTGATCAGCGCCTCGGTATATGGGAGTCTATGGAGATTTCTCGCAAAATGGTTACCCGTCACTGGTTCAAGATCTTTATCCTGATGATCATCATGCCGGTGCTGGTTACAGTCTCTGCGATCCCCTTTGGAATTGGACTTATCTGGACGATCCCGCTGTCTTTTGTCTTGACCGGGGTGATTTACCAGGCACTGTATGGAGACAGGGTGCTGCGCTGAGAGCGTTGGGGACCTTTTACATCTCTCAGAGAGGCGGCTCTGGCCGCCCTCTGTTTTTCCGCGTTGAGAAAAAATATGAAAATGGAATGCCCGCACTGCGGGGCGAAAGGCACAGCGGATGATTCGCTGCAGGGGAAAACCGTGCGCTGTGGAAAATGCGGCAGGTGTTTTGTTGCGAAGGTGAAGTCTGAAGCCGTAACCTTGACCACGGCGGAAAAGATATCGGTCTCTTGTCCCTCCTGCGGGAAACATGGCCAGATGGACAGTTCCCTGCGCGGGCGCAGTGTGACCTGCCCCGGCTGCGGCAGATCTTTTATTGCCGGGGAGGAGGGGGGGGGCGCCGCCGGCGCCGGGGCAGCAGCTGCACCACCTCCACTCCAGAGTGTACGGACTGGAGGTGATGCCGGGTTTACCGATGAGACGTGGATGAGAGACCCGCACCCGCTGGCTGTAGATTTTGATGCGGAGAGCTTGATTCGTCCCAAGCCGGACCTTGGCGTGTGGGAGGTTATCTCTGAGACGGTGCGTGTCAGTTTTGCCAGAAGGTATTTCTGGGTTGCCATCATCTGCGCACTGCTGCTCGGCCTCTTCAGCGGGGTGGCGCAGGTTATCAGCGGGATGGTCTGCGGAGCACTCGGGCTGCTGCTGCACGCGGTGTCGCTCCCCGATTTCCCTGTTACCTTTGCAGAATATCTTGTCCTCAGTGGTTTTGGCGGCGTGCTTTTTGCCGGACTTGTCTGGCTTGCCATACTTCACCTGCGTGGAGAGAGGCCGCAGATAAAAATGTGTCTGCACGGTTTTGCAGGCTACTGCCGCTGGGAGCTGTTCAAGGCGCAGATAGTTGGCACCTGTCTTACCTTTCTGGGATTCATGCTGTTTATAATTCCGGGATTATATCTGTTGCTCGGCTACTTTTTTGCCCTGCCGCTGGTGGTTGATCACGGTGTTGGTTACTGGGAATCCCTTGAGACCTCACGTAAAGCGGTGCATCGTTCCTTCGGGCCCTTCAGTGCGATCATCAGTCTCTTTTATCTGCCGACGCTGCTTCCTCTGCTGATCTCCCTCGGTCCTCTGACGCGGGCTCTTGGTGCTCTGGCTGCGATGGAGAAAAAAAACCCGCAGATCTTCAGCGGTCCTGATGGAATTGATCCGCAACTGGTCTGGTCACTGCTGAAGCCGGAGATGGGAACGCTGAGCTTTGCTCTGCTGATTTTTATTCTCTTTTCCATGCTCTATGCGGTTCTTGCCCCGGCCTTCAAAGCGGTCCTCTATAAAAGACTCTTCTTCTCCCGGGAAGAACGGGAAAAGAATGGGCTGTAAGCTGTTTTTGAGTTATTTGCAGGGTGCGGATGAGAGAAAAGGAAAGAACCCTGAATTTCAACGGAGATTGATTCATGATTGACTATCCCGGCCTCTACTGGCTGATAATCGGTGTGACCCTCGGAGTGCTGGAACTGGCCGTGCCCGGACTGGTGCTCTTCTTCTTTGCCGTGGGAGCCCTGATTACCGCCCTGATTACCGCCTTCTTTCCGCAGCTGGCCATCGTCTGGCAGCTGCTGACTTTTATTCTCACTTCGCTGGCCTTTCTCGCTTTGTTGCGGGGTGTGTTGATGCGGCGTTTCTTAGCCCCCTCAGAAGTTGATATCGACTCCATGGACGATGGTGATGTGGTGTATGCGAAACCGGGGGATCATGCCACTGTCACCCTTGCTATCAATCCGCCGGCGATCGGACAGATAAAATATGGAGGCACCTTCTGGAGCGCCACGGCGTCCGTACCTGTTGAGGCCGGGAACGTGGTCTCCATCGTCAGGCAGAAAAATCTCGTTATGGAAGTGGAGACTCTGCAGAAGTCCTGAACCCCGCGGGTCTCTGCGCGGGTGGAATGTACTGTAAAACAGCAACATACAGGGGACCTTGAAAAACCTTGTATTTCGTTCATATTCGAGGCGCAGCAGGAAATTTACCGCAGGGATCTTAGGATCGTAGAAATTATTTCCGTGTTTTTGGGAAAGAATTTCTAAGGTTCTTATACCGGCTTGCCGTTCATCACCGATGTTATTGATATCGGAGTATAACGTTTACCTCTGAGGATAAATTTTTTACGGTCCCGAAGAAGATGGACGAAAGACTGGTTATTCAATGTCCCTATAGAAACTACAGGAGAATAAAGATATGACCACAGGAACAATTGCACTGCTGATTATCATCGCAGCCATCATTATTCTGTTGCTGAAGACCGCTGTTATCGTTCCGCAACGCTCGGAGTTTGTCGTAGAGCGACTCGGAAAATACCGTACGACCCTTGGTGCCGGTTTCCATATTCTCCTCCCTTTTCTTGATCGTGTTGCGTATAAACGAAGTCTGAAGGAGGAACCCCTCGACATTTCGGCGCAGACCTGTATAACTGCCGACAACGTTACCCTTGAGGTGGACGGTGTACTGTACCTGCAGGTGATAAACGCCAAACTTTCGGCCTACGGGATTGACAACTACCATTTCGCCACCGCCCAGCTGGCACAGACCTCTCTGCGTTCCGCCATCGGTAAGATTTCTCTCGATAACACCTTTGAGGCGCGGGAAAGTCTCAACGGCCAGGTTGTTGCGGCCCTTGATGAAGCCGCCTCCAACTGGGGTGTGAAGGTGCTGCGGTATGAGATCCGTGATATCCAGCCGCCGCGGACGGTGCTTGAGGCGATGGAGAAACAGATGAAGGCCGAGCGGGAGAAGCGGGCGGAGATCGCGCGTTCCGAAGGGGAGAAACAGGCGACCCTCAACCGCGCTGAAGGTGACCGTGGCGAGGCGATCTTCCTCTCTGAAGGGGAGAAGATGAAGCGTATCAATGAGGCGGAAGGGAAGGCTCAGGAGATTCTCATGGTGGCGAAAGCCACTGCCGAGGGCGTACGCCTTGTGGCCGAGGTTCTGGCTTCCCCCGGCGGTATTGAGGCTGCCAACCTTGAGGTCGCTCAGAATTATATCAACCAGTTCGGTAAACTGGCGCAGACCGCCAACACCATGATCATCCCTGCCAACGTCGCTGATGTCAGCTCGATGATCGCCACCGCCATGGCCACTATCAAAAAAACGCAGGAACATGCAACGTCTGCAGAAAAGACGAACGTGCGGTTTGAGTGAACCGGGGTAAAACATCGGCGGGAGTCTCTCTTTTCACCGCCCACCTTCTCACGATCTTCACCTCTCTGCTCATTGCCTCCACCTTTGTGGTGGGGGCAAAAATAACCCGGGGGCTGGATCCGGCGGTGCTGACCCTTGTCCGCTTTATCGTGGCGGTGACACTTTTCTGCCCGTGGATTTTGCTCCGCTTTGGCTGGCGTACCACCTTTACCGTGCCACTGCGCACCCTGCTGCGCTGCAGTATTGTCAGCCTCTGCCTCACCGGTTTTTTTATCGGCATGTTCTATGCCCTTCGCTATACCACTGCTCTCAACACCAGCGTTATCTATACCCTTGTCCCGGCTCTTTCTTCACTCTTTTCTCTGTTGCTGGTGCGGGAGACGATCAGCCTGTGGCGTGGCACTGCCCTGCTGCTTGGTCTGGCAGGGGCGCTGTGGGTGCTGTGTGACGGTCAGTTGTCGATACTGTTTATCATGCACTGGGGATACGGGGATAAAATCTTTGCACTTGCCTGCCTCGCCATGTCGCTTTACACTCCGCTGATCAAGCTCTTTTTCAAGGCCGATGACACCATGGAGGTGATCACCTGGTGGATTCTCGTCAGTGGCATGGTGTGGATGGCTCTGGCGGCAGGACATAAACTTCTGCACACGGACCTTGTGTCAATTGATGTGCAGGTGTGGCTCGGCATCCTCTATCTCGCTATCTTTACCACCATCGTCTCCTTCTACCTCGTGCAGGTCTGTGTCCCGGTACTGGGTCCGACTCGGGTGATGGCGTACTCTTACACCTATCCGGCGCTGGTGCTGCTCTATGACCTGATGCTCGGACATGCCATGCCGCAGTCTGTGGTGTTACCGGGGGTGGGAATTGTCTGTCTGTCGATGCTTCTGCTGATGCGGGAGGAGTGAGTCTCAGGAGTCATGCCAGGGAGAATTTTTTCCAAAACGCTGCTGCCACCACTCCTCATCACTGCGCAGGCGGGAGAGTTCTTCTTCAGAAAAAGAGTAGGGATACTCCTCGCACCAGGCGAGAATAATCTTCTGTGCGGCGACGATTCTGCGGGTCATCTCCTCGCAGGCCTCTTTGTCGCCGCCGGTGTCGGGATGCCAGCGGCGGAGGAGGGCGCGGTAGTTGCTTTTGATCTGCCTCAGGGTGGCACGCTCCGGGAGTTCGAGAAGTTCTTTTGCTTCGCGGATGTCAGTGGCGTTCATATCAGGGTACCTTGAATAACCAGTCTTTCGCCCATCTTCTTCGTTGCAGTCAAAAATTTATCCTCGGGATATCAGTCATATGCCTGCGGTAAATTTCCTTCTGGGCCTCGAATATGAACGAAATACAAGGTTATTCAAGTTACCCACCATTTGTAGAGAAAAAGAAAAAACGTCTATTCTATGAAATTATCATGATACCACAATGCCATACTATTCCCACACCTTACATCGTTGGACCGGTGCACTGCTACAGCACCGAGCTGGACGGAGAACTGACACTTTTCGACTGTGGCCCGCCGACGGCGGAATGCCGTCGCTTTCTGGCGAAAAATGTTGACCTCTCCCGGCTGAAGAATCTCATCCTTACCCACGGTCATCTTGAACACTGGGGACAGGCTCTGTGGCTGGCGGAGCAGGGGGTGACGGTCTATATGCCGCAGGCCGATCACCTGAAGATTGTTCGCTGGGAGGAGAGACGACGGGGGATTGCCGCGCTGATGGGTGAAGTGGGTTTCCCTCAGAGCTGGCTGCGGCAATTCGACAAGGCTTATCTGGAGGAGTCAATCTATTCCGAGTTTCCCCCCGGCTACCGTATCGTGGAGGATGAACTGCCGGAACATTTCGGTTTGCAGGTCCATGCCTGCCCCGGCCATTCGGTGAGCGATCTGGTTTATGAGGGGGATGGATGGATTGTCAGTGGAGACACGTTGCTTGAAGGAATTTTTCAATCTCCGGTGCTTGATCTGGAACCGGGAAAGAACAGTCGCTTTCTCAACTACAGGGCCTGCTGCAGGAGCATTGTTGAACTGGCGTCCCTGCAGGGCAACACGGTTCTCCCCGGCCATCGCAGTGGCCATGGGGTAAAAGAGATGCTGCTGGGCTACGTGAACACGGCTCTCTCCCGGGCAAAGCGCTTCCGGCCCTGGCAGGGAGAAAATATGATGAAGGTGCTTGATGTCATGCTTGAGGGCCGCATCAAAGGACCGTTTCATGTCTACCTGAAGGTTTCAGAGTTGCTCTTTCTCACCGATTTTCTCTCCGAGCCGGAGCTGTTGCGCAGTGCTCTCAAAGAGGCTGGACTGTACAACGACGTCGCCCGGCACTTTGAGGAGGTTTTTGGCTAACTTCTCAGAAAAGCGGGAAGGACGAAAACGGGGAGGCAGGAGACAGGGAAGGGCAAAAAGCGGTAATGCAATTTTTTTACCGCGAAGAACGCGAAGGAACGCGAAGGAAGGCAAAAAGCATTTAAGAACAAAGATTTTTTGTAATTAAAGCGAGAAGGATGGAAAAGGGAGACGGGAGAAAGGGAAAGGCAAAAACGACAAAGCCAAAAACTGGATGGCCAACGAAACACGCTAAATACACGGAAGTTTCGTAACTATTCAGCTCCATAGACTCCATAAAATCAGGTAGTTGCGGAGTCAAAGCAGCCTTTTTAAAGCTTTTTTCGCATGTTTAGAGCATTTTTTCGTTGGGAAAAAAATCTTTTGTCATTTCGTCTTTTACACGGTGACCTTGAAACAATTGCATCCCACAACGGACGTCAGCGGGTTTTGTTGCCCTGCTTTTTCCTGTCTTCCTTTTTGTCTTTACTCTTTGCGAACCTTCACGTCCTTCGCGGTGAAAGTTTTTGTCCCTGCCCTTTACGTTTTCGGGGCAGAGACAAAAAAGAGCAGTAAATCCCTAATACCTCTCGGCCAGTCCCATTGCCCTCGCCAGCCGCTGCAGGAAAAATTCAATAATCTCGGGATAATATCCCAGCCCTTTATAATAGTCACTGCCAGCAAGGGTGGTTGTGAGACACGTCACATCGTCGAACCCGATAGCCGTCAACTGAGACTTCCAGCTTGTCTCCCCTTCTCCCATCAGATCATCCTCGGCGTGTTGCCCTGCAAAGTAGAGCAGGGGGATGATGCGCAACTCATTGAATTTGCCTGCCGCGTTATCGCGCACCAGCTCGTTGCGCAGTCCTGTAAAGTCAGGGGTCCCTTCCAGAGAGGCGGTACAGACATTACTGTAGCGGCGGTGGATGAGTCGCTCCAGACCGAGGTAGACAATATTCGCCGGATCTGCCGCGAGCGGGGTGCCGTGCAGGGCAAGGAGGTTGAGTCCCACTGAGGGCGGCAGAAACTCCTGTTCGAGAACCTTCAGAACCTCCTCAATGTAATTCCAGCGGTGCATCAGTGTCTCGCCGAGAAAGGAGCGCAGACCGGGGAAAAATTCGCAGGTTTCAACTATCTGCTGATATTCAGTGCCGGGAAAGATCTGCAGGGGCTGAATCACCACCCGGCGGAAGTTCTCTGCCTCGGCGTGGGCAAGGGCTTCGTGCAGACTGGGGTTCCCGCTTTTGCGGCGGATGACGGCAGAGGTGAAGGCGTGGAAGATGCGATGTTCCGGCCAGCGCTGTTCAAGCGCGGTGGTGAAAAGATCCAGCACTGCCTCGCTGCGACTGCTGGTGCCGAAGCTGACGATGATGATTGCCGGTTTCTCTTTGAGTTCAGGTGTGTGCACTTTGCGGCCGATATATCCGTGTCTGTTCATGGGGTTCCTTTTTTTTCAGGCGGTTGAATAATAAATTTGTATGTTCTCAATACGTTATGGAGAAAGGAGGTAGGAGGCAGGAAAAAGCAGGGCAACAAAACCCGATGATGTCCGTTGTGGGATAAGACGACAAAAGATTTTTTTTGGTGTCTTTCCGCCTTTTGCTTTTCCCTTTCTCCCGTCTCCCTTCTCCTGTCTTCCTTTCCCTTCGTTCCCGCTTTAATTCAAAAAATCTTTGTTCTCAAATGTTTTTCGCCTTTCTTCGTGTTCTTCGCGGTAAAAAAATTGTCTTACCGCCTTTTACTTTTCCATGAATTTTTGAGAAGTTACATAAATTTCAAGAGAACAATAATCTGCGGTGAATTCTGTGCACATTTCTTTTTTAAAGCGTAAAAAAAATTATACTTTCCCGGAGGAAAAAACTTTCCAAATGCTTGCCTGGAGTCACAAACTATTGTATTCTCTGGACTTTGTGAGGAAAGTTCTTTTTACGCTATTATGGAAAAGCTATAATTCAACCGTGTGAACAAATGAAAAAGTGCATTTTATGTGTCACTGCAGCCCTTCTCGTTTGTCCTGCTGGTGCCATGGCGTCAGGCTGGCGGATTCCCGAGCAGTCCGTAGATTCCACTGCGAAGGCGGGGGCCAATATTGCCTCCTCCAATCATGCCGACACCGCTTATTTTAACCCGGCACGCATGGGCTTTCTCGAAGACCGCTGGCAGGTTGAGGCGGAC
>Ga0172378_10001993_pt1 | contig 19062 bp, 14 predicted proteins | sample GrowelOW332metaG_FD_119755 | JGI IMG/M metagenome (GOLD analysis project Ga0172378, IMG submission 119755) | Groundwater microbial communities from an aquifer near a municipal landfill in Southern Ontario, Canada - Pumphouse #3_1 metaG | ecosystem: Environmental > Aquatic > Deep subsurface >... | reverse complement strand
TGAAGATAGAAAGTACTTCTTCCGATATTGGCTTCATCGATGATGTTCTGAACGGTTATCTGAGAATACTCCTTCTTTAAAAGCAGACTGTTGAAAGCTTTATAGATGGCTTGCTTGGTCTTAATTTGTCTTCGGTCCATATGGCCTCCTGAACAAACAAACGCCTTTTGTTTCATAATGAATGAAAAGAGGGTTGGTGTTCTTCTCCTTAAACTAAGGGTCAATATAATAGTTAATGAACATCTTGTTCACTAACTATTATATTCTAATCCTTTTAATAAGTGAGGTCTTTATGAAGAAAAGCCTTCCTATCTTTTTAGCGATACTGGCAGCGGCCTTATATGCTTTGAGCATTCCGGTTTCAAAGCTTCTTTTAAAAGAGGTTCCGTCAACCCTTTTAGCCGGTTTTTTGTATTTAGGGGCCGGAATAGGAATGAGTCTTGTTTATGGAGTCAAAAAGATTGCGAAAAAAGGAAAAAGGGAAAACAGCCTTGCCAAGAGTGATTTCAAATATGTCTTAGGAATGATCGTCCTAGATATTGCCGCCCCTATCTTTCTATTGCTGGCTCTCAGTAAAGCGGATGCCTTGAATGTCTCCCTGATGAGCAATTTTGAGATAGTAGCCACTTCTTTGATTGCTCTTTTATTATTCAAAGAAGTGATAGGGAAAAAGCTCTGGGTAGGAATAGTCTTGATTACCGTGGCCAGCATTGTTCTTTCTATGGACTTCAGTCAAGGATTCACTTTCTCTTTTTTCTCTTTGTTTGCCCTTCTAGCCAGTACCTGCTGGGGATTAGAAAACAACTGCACTAGGGCCATATCTTCTAAAAGTCCCTATCAGATTGTCATCCTTAAAGGTCTTTTCTCCGGTTTAGGCTCCTTAGTCATTGGCTTAATCATTGGTCAAAGATGCTCAAATTGGGCTTATATCGGTTACGCTTTGCTATTAGGATTTGTTTCATATGGCTTGAGTGTCTTCTTCTATGTGATTGCTCAGAGATATTTAGGTGCATCCAAAACCAGCTCATTCTATGCCGTTGGCCCCTTTATCGGCTGTGGATTGTCTTTTCTGATTTTAGGTGAACGGCCTTACTTTACTTTTTATATTGCCTTAGGGCTAATGGTCAGCGGATTAGTGTTTGTCCTTTTAGATAGAAATCAATCCTTTTCTTCAAGTCTTAAAAAAGCTAACCCGAAAATTGAAAATAAGGGTATTAGCAAACCTTCTTAATATTAGAGGTGCAACTTCTTTAGGTTTCTTTTCCAAAAATTATTAAAATTAACAGCTTACAAGAAAAAATAGGACCACGATTATGCTAAAATATCACACAGAGGCATAACTTATGATTCTCTTCTTTTCTGGAACGGGCAATAGCAAATATGTGGCTGGTTTTTTAGCTGATCATTTGGATGATGAAGTCGTCTCACTGAATAATATTCTGAAGTATCACCGCAGTTTTGATTTCACGAGTGTCAAGCCTTTTGTTTTTGTAGCTCCTATTTATTGTTATCGTTATCCGCTTATCATTGAGAACCTGATTCAAAGAGCGAATCTTTTAGGTTCAAGTGAAGTCTATTGTCTAGCCACTATGGGTCTGAATTCTGGCAATGCCGATAAATACTTAGCTAAAATCGTTAAGGAAAAAGGCATGACTTTCAAAGGATTCCAAGGAATCCTGATGCCGGATAATTACATTCTTTCGGATAAAATGCTAGAAAGTAAGGAAATCACTTATGTTTTGAAGAAGGCAACACCGGTTTTGAAGAATTTAGTTGTTTCCATTGCTAAGCATCAGGAAATCCAGAAGGAGGATAAAACCGCTTTCAGTTTCATTAAGTCTTCGTTGCTAAACAAGGAATTTTTAAAGCATTTGCCTAAAAGCAAAGAATTTACGGTCTCTTCTTCCTGCATTGGCTGTACTTTATGTGAGCAATTATGTCCGACCAATAACATCACAATGGTCAATAATCGGCCAGTTTTCAGCACAAATTGCCTCTATTGCTTCAGCTGTCTGCAGCATTGTCCTAAGAAAGCCATCGACATCAAAGGAAAAACCGAGAACAAGGGCCGCTATGTCTGCCCTAATTACCAAGAAAAGCCCTTATAATCGCTCTTTCCTTGCTATAATGTTTATTTTTATCTAAAATAGGTAAGTTTTCCTTGGAGGTGAAGAATCATGAATATCGGTATTGTGTCCTTAGGTTGTGCTAAAAACCAAGTCGACTTGGAAGAAATCCTGGCTTATTTGAAAGCCAATGGTTTTGAAACGGTCTCCGACCCGGCTTTAGCCGATATCATCTTAGTCAACACCTGTGGCTTCATTGAATCAGCTAAGAAAGAATCAATCGATGCCATTCTGGAAATGGTTTCCTACAAGAAGCCAGTAGTCGTAACTGGTTGTTTAGCTACCCGTTATTTACAGGAACTAAAGAAAGAAATTCCAGAAGTTGCTTTGTGGATTCCGCTTGAGGATTATCCTTCTTTTGGCGAAAAGTTCCAAACACTCATTAAGGACCGAAAGCTTAAAGGTCAGATTGATCCAACTAAGCGCTTATTCATTTCGCCAAAGAGAGAAGCCTATTTAAGAATTTCGGATGGCTGCAACAACTTCTGCACCTTCTGTGCCATTCCTTATATCCGAGGCCGTTTCAAATCCGTTCCTTTAGATACTTTGAAAACCGAATTAGGTGACTTAGAGAATACTGGTGTCAAAGCTTTGACTGTCATTTCTCAGGACACTTCGATGTATGGCAGAGACATCCATTCTTCTTTGACTGACTTAGTCAAGGAAATAGTCAAGCATCCTGGCTTTGATTTTGTGAAGCTGATGTATCTCTATCCTGATGAAGTCACTCCGGAACTGATTGACTTATATAGCCATAACAACAATATCACCCCTTATTTTGATTTGCCTGTCCAGCATTTCAGTGATCACGTCTTGAAAAGAATGGGAAGAAGAGGAACTAAACAAGACATCATCGATTTAATCTCCGCCTTTAGAAAGAAAGTACCTGACAGTATCATAAGAACCACAGTCATGGTGGGATTCCCCGGTGAGACTGATGAAGACTTCGAAGAACTTCTGAAGATGATTCAGGTCGTTAAGTTTGATCATCTTGGCTGTTTCATGTATTGCCCGGAAGAAGGAACGGCTTCCTATAAATTCACGGACCAGGTTCCCTCAGCCATTAAAAAGAAACGCTACAACGCCGTCATGAAGGAACAGAAGAAGATTTCCTACGAGCTCAACAAAGAACGTATCGGCAAAGAATACAAATGCCTGATCACGGGCTATAATCCCACTGACTTTACTTATGACTGCATCTGCAACATCTATGCCCCTGACGATATTGACGGTAAGTTACGTCTCTATTCCAAGAATCCGCTCAATCCCGGTGATTTAGTTAAAGCCAAGATTGTTAATGCCTTAGTCTATGATTTAGAGGGCGAAGTAAGCGAAATAATCCGAAAAGCCTAAAAGAAAGAAGCTTCTCATGTTATTTGGAAAACACCTCAACCGCTTTTATTTAAAGTATTGGTATTTATTTTTAGCAGTCATCCTCTTTGACGCCCTAGTCGATGTGGCCCAGCTTTTAATTCCGCAGATTTTAGGCAAGATGATCACCGGAATCGACAACGATATCAAATCCGGCAATACCACCATGCCTTATCTCAGCAACAATTTCTCGAAGATTCTTATCGCCATTGCCGTCATTGCCGTCGTCATTGTCGCCGGAAGAATGGGCTGGAGATTCTTCTCCGCTCAGATAGGCGCCAATATTGAAAGAGATCTTCGCAAAGAAATGTACGCTCACATTCAGACCCTGTCTTTGACCTATTACAAAGACAAGAAGGTCGGCGGCCTTTTAAGTTTCTTCACCAATGACTTGCAGACTATCAAGCAGGTCTACACAGATGGCTTGATTTTCATGACGGATGTCATGGTTTTGGGAATCTTGGCCTTTACCCTGATGCTACAGATTAGCTGGCAGATCACCCTCTGCTGTGCGGCACCGATGCTTCTTTTCATCGTCTTTGGCAGTTTAGTCGGCAACGGGGAAAGCAAGCGCTATATAAAATCCAGTGATTCCTTCGAGGATCTTTCGGATTATACCGAAGAGAATCTCCAGGGATTCTCCGTCATCAAATCCTTTTTGAAGGAACAAAGCCGGATCAAAGGCTTCCAAGTACGAAGTGAGGATAACCGCGGAAAGACGGTTAAATACCTCCGTTTCTCAACTTGGATTGATACCGGAATCAACCTCTTTTTGACGGCTTTCGTCACCATCATGGTGATCCTTGCCTCTTATTCCTTAGTCACGGCTGACCCCACTTGGGGAAATAATATCACCAGTGTCGGTGTCTTAATCACCTTTACCGGTTACTATGATTCCCTGATTTGGCCAATGATTGCCGGTGGTATGCTGATTGATTTGATTTCCAGAGGACGGGGGTCCTATAAGCGAATTGCCGAAATCTTAGATGCTAAAGCCGATGTCATTGATTCCTCAATCGTTTTGAATCACGATCACATCAAAGGTGATTTCTCTTTCCGGAACCTCTATTTCACCTATCCTGACGGTGCCACTCCCGCCTTGAAGAATGTCTCCATCGACATCAAAGCCGGAATGACAGTTGGAATCATCGGAAGAACGGGCTGCGGAAAATCCACTTTTGTCTCTCTTTTGCCAAAACTCTATAACTTACCTAAGGGTATGCTCTTCATTGATGGCGATGACATCAATTCGTGGAAGAAAAGTGATTTAAGGGAGCATATCGGTCTTGTCTCACAGGATGCCTTCCTTTTCAGCGGCAAGATCAAAGACTCCATTGCCTTCAGTGAAAAGAATCCGGGTCAGGTCGATCTGAATCAAGTCAAATTGGCGGCAGGCTTTGCCTCCATTGATGATGATATTGAAGCCTTCCCGGACAAGTATGATACCGAAGTCGGGGAGAAGGGTGCCACCTTGTCTGGTGGTCAGAGGCAAAGAATTTCGATAGCTCGAGCCATCTACAAGAAGCCGGATGTCCTAATACTGGATGATTCCCTGTCCGCTGTCGATGCTGATACGGAGAAGAAGATCTTAGCTAACATCCATTCCTATCGGAGCAATCTCACGACTTTCATCATTGCCCATCGAATCTCAGCTATTGAAAACAGTGATTTAATCTTAGTTTTGGATGATGGCAAGCTGATTGCCTCTGGCAACCATGATTCGCTTTTGATAACTTGCCCTTTGTATCAGACCTTAGTCAAGCTCCAAGAGCTTGAAAAGGAGGTCCAATAATATGACTGAATTTGAAGAAGAACTGGAAACCAAGCAATATTCTTTGAAGGATACCAAGCTTTTGAAAGGCTTTCTACCTTATATCAAGCCCTACTTAAAGCATTTCATCTTCATTCTTTTGCTGGATATAGTGGTAGATACTCTTTTTACGGTGGAGCCAGTTGTCGTTAGCAGACTATTAAACAACCTCCAGCAGTTCTCGGATGGCTTAATGACGCAAAGCGAGGTATTGAATTCCGTCATTCTCTTAATGAGCATTGATGCCTCCATGATGATTGTAGCCTCCTTAGGAGCCTACCTAGTCAATATGGGACTGAAGAAAATCGGTTCTTATATCATCCGGGATTTCCGAAATGATATGTTCAAGCATGTCTATTCCCTTTCTTTAAGCCAATTAAGAGACTTGCCTATTGGTTCTTATGTCACCCGTATCACTAATGATACCCAGAATCTTTCATCCTTCTTCTCCGATGTCTTGCCACAGCTTTTACGAGCCATCCTGACGTTGCTGATCATCCTCGTCACGACTTTCGTAATGGAAGGACTGTATGGCTTCATCTTCTTAAGTTTCTTGCCAGTCGTCTTCCTGCTCTCCTATTTCTTCAGAAAGAAAGCCAAGAAGTATTACCGAATGGAAAAGAAATCCATTTCCAAAATGAATTCCTTCCTGAGTGAATCATTCCAAGGCGTTAAAGTCACCAAGACCTATAACCGGGAAGAAAAGAAGAATCAGGAATTCGAGGTCTGCAATGATAGGATTTATCATTCCTTCCTGAAGAGTCAGGATCTTTTTGCCATCTTCTACCCGATGATGTATCTGCTCCAGATGGTCTGCATTATCATCATTCTGGCTTTCGCCGTTCCAAAAGTAGCCTTAGGCGTTATGTTAGTCGGTGACCTGAATATGCTGTATTCCTATTCCACCCAGTTCTTCTCTCCGATTCAGACTATCACCCAGTTATTGAATAACCTTCAGTCTATTATCTCTTCTGGTGAAAGAACGCAGGCTATCATGGACATGAAACCGGAAATCACCTCCGGGGAAGATTCCGTGAATGTTCCCGCCTTTAAAGGAAAGATTGAATTCAGAAACGTCTCCTTTGCCTATGAAAAAGACAACTACGTCCTTAAAGATGTCTCTTTCATCATCAAGCCAGGAGAAACGGCCGCCTTTGTCGGAGCCACCGGCGCTGGCAAATCAACGATCATTTCCTTGATTTCGAGAACCTATGAAGTCAATGCCGGTCAGGTCCTGATTGATGATATTGATATCCGGGATTATTCGCTCACCTGTCTTAGACGGAATGTCGGTGTCATGCTTCAGGATGTCTTCCTTTTCAGCGGTACCATTGAAGAGAATATCTCCCTTGGTGATGAGAAGCTCACTTCGAAGGAAATCGAAGATGGTGCTAAAGAAGTCGGAGCCGATACTTTCATTACCCGCCTTCCTAAGAGCTATCAGGAAAAAGTCACTGAACGAGGCGAGAATTTCTCCGCTGGTCAGAGGCAGCTGATTTCCTTTGCCAGAACCTTAGTCTATAAGCCATCCTTAGTCCTTTTAGATGAAGCTACGGCTAACATTGATACCGAGACTGAAAACATCATCCAGAAATCCCTAGAAAGAATGCGGTCCATTGGAACCATGGTCATTGTCGCTCACCGTTTAAGCACCATCAAGAATGCCAATGTCATTTTCGTAGTCTCCCATGGCAGTATCATTGAAAGCGGAACCCATCAGGAATTGCTAAAACAGCACGGAACCTACTATAATCTTTATCGGTTACAGAATATGGAAAACGACGCTAAACTAATCAAGGAGTAACTTATGGAACCAATCAAAGTACGTCTATATGATACATATGAAGGCAAAGTCAGGGATTTCATCCCTTTAAATCCCCCCGAAGTGGATATCTACTATTGCGGTCCGACAGTCTATAACTACGTCCATCTAGGTAACTTCCGTCCCACAGTAACCTTTGATTTACTGACCCGCTTTTTGAATGCCATTGGCTATCAAGTGAAATGCGTTTCCAATTATACGGATATTGACGACAAGATCATCAAAGCCGCCCTTGACAAACATGAGACTGAGAAGGAATTAAGCGAATTCTATATCAAAGCTTACGAAGACTGCTTAGGCAAACTGAATATCCTCCCTTTATATGATCACCCTAAAGCCAGTGAATACATCAATAAGATGGCTTCCTTCATCAAGGACTTGGAAGACAATCATACGGCTTATCAGGCTGGAGATGATGTCTATTTCCGAGTCAATTCCGACCCCACTTACGGTCAGTTAAGCAAACAGAACATTGCTGACTTAGTCTCCGGTGCTAGAATCGATGTCAACACCAAGAAGGAATCGCCTCTTGATTTCGCCTTATGGAAGATGACTGACGATGAAGGCATCAAATTCGATACTCCGATTGGAAAAGGAAGACCGGGCTGGCACACGGAATGTGTCGTAATGGTCAATTCCGTCTTCAAGAAGCCTTTGATTGATATCCATGGCGGCGGATTCGATTTGAAGTTCCCACACCATGAAAATGAAATCGCCCAGAGTGAGGCTCATAACCATACCCGGCTTGCCAATTACTGGATGCATGTCGGCTTCCTTTTGACTAATGGTGTCAAAATGTCCAAGTCTTTAGGTAATTCCATCTTAGCCAAGGATGTCTTGCAAAGACATTCCGGCAATGCCGTCCGTCTTTTCTTCTTATCAACCAACTACCGAGCCCCCATCAACTATACGGAAGAGGCTCTTGATTCCTTTGACAAAGTGGCCAACCGTTATCTTTCCAGCGTCCGTAAAGCTACTTACCAGCTGCAGTTGAAGAATATCAAAGAAGGTCAGATCATTACTTCCGACAAAGAGGAATTCCTTCTAGCCTTAGCCGATGACTTGAATGTGGCAAATGCCATGACGGTCTTAGATAGAGAGCTAAAGGAAATCAACACCCTCTCGATGAAGAAAGATGCTGACTTAGAAAGAGAAGCTGATTTAGTGAAGACTTTCACTTATATCAGTGACATCTTAGGTTTAAAATTTGTATTTGATCCTCTCACTGATGAAGATCGAGTCAATCTCCAGGCTTACGAAGAAGCCCGGGTCAACAAAGATTATGCTAAGTCGGATGAACTGAGAAAGGTTCTTTCCGCTAAAGGCATCCTCTAGTTATTCAATCAGTCAACAAAAAAAGGCAGCCAGCTAGGCTGCCCTTTTTCATATCTTCTGTTTAGAAGATTTCTTTGAAGTTAACAGTCTCACTACGATCCGGCCCTAAAGAAAGGATCGAGATAGGAGCATTGAGATAAGTCGAGACAAAGCCTAGGTAATCCTTGGCTTCCTTAGGAAGATCTTCGAAGCAATGAATCTTCTTAGTGTCAAAGTGAGGAATGGTCTTGAAATCCTTATAAACCGGAGTGCAGCGAGCATATTCAGGTTCACTGGAAGGCACATAATGGATTTCTTTTCCATCAAGGTTATAGGCAACACAGACCTTCAGATCCTTGACATCCATCAGAACATCAAAGAGCATGCAGGCAATGTCAGTCACACCGGTGATTCTCATGGTGTAGCCGAGCAATACTAAATCCAAATAGCCGACTCTTCTAGGACGATGAGTGACGACACCGTATTCATGGCCTTTTTCACGGATGGCGTTGCCCCAGTCGTTAACCTGCTCAGTCGGCATAGGACCACTGCCGACTCTTGTCATATAGGCCTTCATGATGGCTAAGACTTTATGAATCTTCATCGGAGCAATACCGGCATTCAGAGGAATGGAGATAGAAGTCGGGCTAGAGGAAGTGACAAAAGGATAAGTGCCATGATCAAGATCTAGCAAGGAGCCTTGGGCACCTTCGAAGACGACTTTCTTGCCTGCATCGATCATATCGTTGAGATAGACCGAGGTATCGGTAATAAAGGGAATAAGTCTTTCACTGGCCTTTAAAAGCTTTTCATACAGAGGCTGAATCTCGTAAGGCTTCTTTCCAAAAGCTACCAATTCTTTGTTGTCAACAGCTAGAGCGCCTTCTAGACGCTTATAGAGATAGTCCTTATCAAGTAAGTCACCGGCACGGATTCCGATACGTTTAGCCTTATCAGCATAGCAAGGGCCGATACCTCTTTTAGTGGTACCGATCTTGTTAGAGCCTAAGGCTTCTTCGTAGGCACCATCCAAGTCAATATGGTAAGGCATGATTAAGTGAGCTCGATTGGAAATCAAAAGATGGTAAGTCTTTAATCCTGAGTTGATATTCTCGTCTAATTCATCAAGTAAGGCAAAAGGATTAACGACAACACCGTTAGCGATGACGTTGGTGACATTGGAATTATAGATGCCGGAAGGTAAGGAACGGAGAGCATGCTTGACGCCGTTGATTTCAACGGAGTGACCGGCATTGTTGCCACCCTGATAACGGCAAACGACATCGGCATGACTGGCTAAATAATCAGTAATCTTGCCTTTTCCTTCATCACCGAACTGACTGCCTTCGACTGCGACCGTATTGAACTGTTTCATTATTGTGCCTCTTTCAAGATATTTTCCGCAATTAGAACACCACTAGCACCGGCTTGAGCTAAGCCTCTTGTAATACCAGCCCCATCTCCACCACAGTAGAGATTCTTAATACCATTCACTTCCAGATTTTTATCCGTATCTGGACGGGCGGAATAGAATTTAGCCTCAACTCCGTAAAGCAGAGTATGTTCAGTAGCAATGCCGGGAGTCACATAATTGAGAGCTTCAATCATATCAATGATTGATTTTAAGGTCTTATACGGCAGGCAGAGACCTAAATCACCAGGGACGGCTTCTTTAAGGGTAGGACGGATGAATCCCTGAGCAATACGTTTAGGTGTACTTCTCCTTCCGCGTTTAAGATCTCCGTATTTCTGAACAATGACCGACCCGCAGGCCAGACGATTGGCAAGACTTGCCACATCCTTGGCAAACTGATTAGGATCAGAGAAAGGTTCGGAGAACTTATGTGATACTAAAAGAGCAAAGTTAGTATTAGGGGAACCTAGTTTTGGATCATTATAGGAGTGACCGTTAGCTAAGATGACGCCGTCATCGTTTTCAATGACCACATGTCCGGAAGGATTGGAGCAGAAAGTCCTGACCATGGTACCTTGGGCAGTATTGAAGACAAACTTGCCTTCATAGAGATATTTATTGATGTCCTGCATGACAATGTTGCTCGTCTCTACTCGGACACCAATATCGACCTGGTTATTCATAAAGCGAACGCCATGGCTATGAAGAATCTTTTCAAGGCAGGTAGAACCTTCTCTTCCTAAACCTAGAACAACATTCTTAGCGGTGTATTCGTCTCCGTTTTCGAGCTTGACTCCAGTCACTTGGCCGTCTTTGACAAGGATGTCGGTAACGGCTTTTTCAAACAGGAATTTGACGCCTATTTCATCCAGATGCTTTTTGATTCTAGTCAGAATCTTGAGATTCTCTTCGGTTCCTAAGTGTCTGACCTTAGCTCTTAGAAGCATCAAGCCTACACCTATTGCCCGTTGTTCGATTTTCCTTACTTCTTCCGTATAAGGATCAGTAAGAACCTTTGTGGCACCGAATTTCAGGTTAACCTGATCACAGTAATCAATCAGGCTCAGTAATTTGTCTTCGTCAATATAATCGCTTAGCCACCCACCAAACTGACTGGTGATGTTGAATTTGCCGTCCGAGAAGGCTCCGGCTCCGCCAAAGCCAGTCGTCATATTGCAGGAAGGTATGCAGCCTTGTCCTTTCGTAGTCTTAGGACAGACTAAAAGCTTATGCGTAAGTACTGGACAGGTACGGCTAGTGATATCTTTGCCTCGATCAATCACTAAAACAGCTAATTCAGGATTAGCTTCTTTTAGTTTATAGGCGCACATATAACCCGTAGGTCCAGAGCCGACAATGATTACATCGTATTCCATTTTTTCTTCCCAAGAAAATATTATAAAGAATGTGAAGCTAAAAGGAAAAGGCTTCTATTTCCTACTTTTCTTTGACTATTCCTTTCTCAAAAGAAATAAGGTACAATATTAAACAATAAAAATTTGATTATTAATGGATTCTCTTTTCTATGCTAAAGTTTTTAAAGTGTCTTAAAACAAAGACCTTTTTTTAGTTTTTATTTTCTTTTTAAGCAATTTCTTTAAATAAGGCACCTATTTTAAGAAACTCAAATTTTTGCTTTCTTTGTCTTATTTGGATTGGCAGCTGTTAGGATTCTCAGAAAGTATACTTTTGGTAAGCTGTTTCATTTGCTCAAGTCAGGATTAAAATCGGCACTCCTAAGTTTCTTTTGGCCCTCTTTTAGTATAGAATATCACCTAGTTACGTTTGAATTGAAAAGGAGAAGCTATGTACGATTATTTAATTGTCGGAGCCGGTCTTTTTGGAGCCACCTTTGCAAACCTTTGTAAAAAGAGAGGTCTGAAGGTCTTAGTCATCGATAAGAAACCAGTCACTGCCGGTGCTTTGCTTACTGAAAGAAGAGATAACATCGATATTCATATTTACGGACCGCATATCTTCCATACTTCGGATAAAGAAGTCTGGGATTATTTTTCTTCTTTCGGTGAAATGAATAACTTTGTTAACGCCCCATTAGCTTTCTATAAGGGAAAGCTTTATCATATGCCCTTCAATATGAATACTTTCAATGCTCTTTGGGGTGTCATTACTCCGGAAGAGGCTAAGGCAAAGATTGCTGAACAGGTCCAAGCCTGCAATATCACTCAGGTAACGAACTTAGAGGAACAGGCTTTAAGCTTAGTCGGCAGCGATGTTTTCAATACTTTAATCAAGGGCTACACGGAGAAGCAGTGGGGAAGAGACTGCAAGGATCTTCCTAGCAGCATCATCAAGCGTCTTCCTCTCCGCTTCACTTATAACAACAACTACTTCAATGACCGTTATCAGGGCATACCGGTTGATGGCTATTCCAGCATCATCGATAAAATGCTAGATGGTATCGAAGTAAAACTGAATACTGATTACTTAAGCAACAAGGATGAACTTAAGGCTCAAGCCAAGCGAATCATCTACACCGGTGAAATCGATCGTTATTACGCCTATTGCTTCGGTCCTTTAGCTTACCGGACTTTGCGTTTCGAGACTGATCGTAAGGAAGTTGATAACTATCAAGGAAACGCGGTCATCAACTACACGGAAAGAGAAGTCCCATATACTCGTGTCATTGAACACAAATGGTTCAATTTCCGGGAATCTCCGGTCACCTATATCACTAGGGAATACCCTAAAGAATTCAAGCCCGGCGATGATCCCTTCTATCCGGTAAATAACCCCGAGAATGCTTCTTTGTATGCTAAGTACCTTGAATTATCCAAGAATGAAAAAGAAGTCTTCTTCTGCGGAAGACTTGGTCAATACAAATACTTCGACATGGATGATACCATCAGTGAAGCGATGAAGCTCTTTAAGGATTTGGAAGGCTAACTAAAAAAGCGGAGGTCTAAGCCTCCGTTTTTTAGTTAATAAGCTTTTCCGTCCCGGACTTCGATTACTTTAGTAAATCCTAATTGATCGGATAACCGGTGGGAGATAGATATGACGGTTCTTTCACTAGTGGCTTTAGCTAAGGCATCAATGACTTGCTTTTCAGTTTTGCTGTCTAAATTAGCGGAGATTTCATCCAATAGCAATAACTGAGGATTCAAGACCATGGCCCGAGCCAGATTCAGTAACTGCAGCTGACCGCGGGAGAAGTCCTCTTCATTGAATTTAGCCTCATAACCGCCTTCGATATGGCTCATGACATAATCATCCAAGAAGGCATCTTGCATGGCTTTCCTGACCTGTGTTAAAGAGATTGTAGGATCTTTTAAGGTAATCTGATCTTCAATAGTGCCAGGAATGAATTTGAAATCCTGCTGGACATAACCGAACAAGGCTCTTTTTTCAGGATCCGGAATCAGGGAAACATTGTACCCGTTCAGATCAATTTCACCGGATGTCGGTTCTAGTATTCCCATCACTAAACGGAAAAGGGTGGTTTTCCCGACACCTGTCCGTCCGACTAAAGTAACCTTATCAAGTTTATTGATTGTAAGATTCATCCCGTTATAGATAAGTTCGGTGCCATCATCATAATGGAATGAAAGATTCTTAAACTGCAGTAAAGGCTTATAGTCCACCGACTTTGAAACCACTTGAGAAGTGAATGCGGGGTTCTTTTTGCAGATTTCGGGTTCATTCATGAATTTTTCGACTCTTTTAATGCCAGAGGTTCCTTCCTGCATGGTCTGAAGTTCCTGCCCGATACTTTCAATTGGGGAAAAGACAGAGGATATTAAGGACATAGCAGCAGCAAAAGTACCAATGGATAAGCCCATAAGACTATCAGTAGAATTAATAGAGTAAGCAACTAACAAGGTGACAGCGGAAATAGTGATGGCTTTCAGCATTTCTATGATAGGGGAATACAAAGAATCCAGCCAAGCGGTTTTATCCATCACCTGGTAATCCTTATTAAGTAAACCGGTGAACTGATTTTGGCGGTATCCTTCCTTGGATAGATTCTTAATTACTAAGGAAGAATCTATCGTCTCCGAGAGATTATTGGTTTCTTGGTTGACTAATTTACGGTTACTTAGCTGATTCTTTAACATCTTCTTTCTAAAAGACTGGGTGACAAAGAAGACAATCGGAATCAATAATAGAAGGATCAAGCCAAGAATCCAGCTAAAGACAAAAACCGAGATCAGGATGCCGATGATCTTAAAGAAATTGACTAATAAGGAAACCAAGCCTTCGGCAAAGAGCATTTCAATACTGTTGACATCATCAGTGACACGGCTAGTCATTGTCCCCGTACCGTTTCTCGTAAAATAACTGCTTTGGATGCGATGGGATTTTTCAATCATGGCATAACGTAACTCATGAATCATTTTCTGGCCGTATAAATCAATCATATAGTTTTCAAAGATGGTGAAAAAGCCGACTAATAAGTAGGAACCAAAATAGGCTCCGGTTGCTAATAGAATCTCCTTCTGATTGATTTGAGCCTGTGAGGCAAGTAAAGGATTGATGACGCCATCAATCAAATACTTTAAAGCATAGGAAGGCAGCAAAGAAGAAACGGAGGCTCCGATAATCATGAAAGCTAACAGAATAACCAGAATAAGATGTTTCTTAGAGAAGTGAAGAATAAAATCTTTGGTTTTAAAGTCGTTCATTTGATTTTACCTCCCCAGAAGTTTCTTGCAATTGATACAGGTTTCGATATACAGGGCACGACTTAATTAATTCATCGTGTGTCCCAATATTGATGGTGGAATCACCATTCAAAGCAATGATTTTATCTAAGGTTTTGAAAGAAGTAAGACGATGGGAAATAAGAAGGACTACGGAATCTTGGAATTCATTTTTGATGTTTTTAATGATTTCTCTTTCGGTTGCTGCGTCGACTGAAGCAAAGGGATCATCAAGAATCACTAAGCCTTTCTTATGGTATATGGTTCTAGCTAAGGCGATTCTTTCCTGCTGGCCGCCAGATAATTTGACTCCTTCGTTTCCCACCATTGTCTGTTCCTTGAGGGGCATATCGTTTAAGTCGGCTGTAAAGGCCACTTCTTTAAGATAAGGCAAAACCGGTTTATCTTCCCCTAAAGCGATATTGTCTTCTAGGCTTTCCGTCAGAAGGCTAGTCTGATGTCCCATATAGGAGACTGTACCTGATATTTCATTTGGCAGATAAGAAGAAACTTCTTTGCCAAACAGTTTTAGAGACCCGTTATAAGGAAGCAGCTGCAGGAAAACCTTTCCTAAGGCACTCTTTCCCGAGGCAATAGGTCCTGTGATTCCAATGACTTCACCTTTCTTGGCTTCAAAAGACAAAGCATGGAAAAGACATTTGTTATCTATTCTAACGCAAAGATTGGAAGCAATTAATTTATTATCATTGTTAATTTCAACCGGGTTGCTATATTCTTTGTAAGGCTTAATCTGTGGCTTAATTCTTTTCCATGATGCCAACCCTGATTCAATGGATCCAAACAATTTAGCTGTATGACTGGCTTTAGTGGACATAAGAACAAAGGTACTTAAATAAGTTGAAAACTGACCAATTGTCCAAGTCGAATTCATGATATTGGGAATAGGGGCAAATAAAGGATCAGAATTGCTGACATGCTGGACTCCTAAATAAACAACCGGAATCAATCCTAGGAGAGCAATAACATAGGCAATAGGTATCATGGTATCAGTTAAGACGGTAGCTTTGAAATTCTTTTTTTCGTATTCATTTAAGGTTTTATCATAGTCCTTCAGATTATCATCATCTCTTCCAAAGGTCCTATAAGTCATGGCGTTTTCAAAAAGATCATAAGTCTTAGAAGTCATCTCCGAATTCAGTTTCCGGCTAGCACTCTTGGCTTTGTAAATCATCGTCCTCATGGAGAAAGCTACCACGATAGCGGCAATTACCGGGATGAAGGCATACAAAGTCATCTGATAATCAAATAAAACAAGATAGATGGCATAGAAGGCAAAAAGAAAAACGGTATCAAAAATTTCCGTTGTCAGTTTTCTCATTCCTTCCACAGCATTCTTGACATCGGAGATATCCCTGGCTAACAGGTTTCCTATATCGGCATTGGCTAATTCCTGGCTGGAAAGATTGAGGATATTGTTATAGATGTTCAGCCTCATGGTATAGGTGGCATTATTGGCAAATCTTCGGACAAAATATCTTTTGAGGATTCGGGCTATCTGGACTATGACAATAGTCAGGATAAAGATTCCGAGCAATGCCCATATCTGACTGGTGGTTTCATTTCCTTCAATGCCATCAATCAGTCTACCTTCAAAATAGGGTGAAGCCAGCATACCGAAGTTGTAGAGAATTCCGGTTATGGCAATCACTACAAAGATTCCCGGCTGATAGGACCAGTAGGAGAAGAGATGGTCAGGGTGTTTCAAATATTGGTTTTGATGTGTTTTCATAATTGTACCTTTGGTTCCTTAATTATAGACCTAAAAGGCATAAGGAAAAGCAAAACGCATTTAAAAAGCCGGCTTTTTAACTAGCCGGCTTAGTTTTTACTTCTTTACCTTATTGTAGGCTTCAGTCCTAGCTTTATCATCTTCTAAGAGAGCGCCCCATTCCTTAATATCCTTAATGGAAGGAACGAAGACATAGGGAGCATTGCGGAAGAGTCCGTAGTAATCGAATCCGAATCCAACAATATATCTCTGTTCATCAGTAGTCAAGCCAGTGAACTCAGCATTTTCATCATACTTCATCTTCAGGTTGTTACGTTTGATCAGGATGCAGACATATAAGTTCTTAGGCTTATACTTCTTCATGACGAACTCTCTTAAGAAATGCATGGTAACACCGGTATCAATGATATCTTCAACCAAGACAACATCCTTGCCTTCAAGATTGTGATCCGGTTCCTTGGAGACTTTAACTTCTCCAGTGGTTTCAGTTCCTTCATAAGAAGAAACCTTAATCGTATCAAGCTGGCAAGGCGTGGTGATATGTCTCACTAATTCATACATGAAAGGCAAAGCACCGTTCATGACGCCGACCATAATCGGAATGCCATTGTCATCAGCTTTGAGCTTAGTATCGATTTCTTTTCCTAAGCGATCACAGATTCGGACGATTTCATCTTCGGAGAGTATCAGTTTTTCCATAGAACTATTACCTCTTTATCTAGAACAATATTTAATACTATAAAACAAATATTTCTATTTGGATAGACAAAACCGCTTTATTCGCTCAATTTATAGGTTTTTAAATCATTTTTCAGTTCTTGGAAGTAAGAAAATGCAACTCTTTGCAACTATAGAAAAAAAAGACTTGATTTTAATTCCCGTTATTGCGATAATATTCAAGCGCTAAAAACGTGTTGGATCTATAGTGTAGCGGTTTATCACGTCTCCCTGTCACGGAGAAGACCGAGGGTTCGAATCCCTCTAGATCCGCCATTTAGTTGCAGGCGTAGTTCAGTGGTAGAACACGACCTTGCCAAGGTTGATATGCGGGTCCGATTCCCGTCGCTTGCTCCATCTAGGTTCAAAAGAAAGCACCCTGATAAAGGGTGCTTTTTTTGTTTCGATTTTTCCTTATTTTGATTAGTACCGGATTTATTTTAATCCGTAAAGGCTAGACTGCCTGAATACTGGAAATCGTTAGTATTGGAAGTCAGGTTTACGGAATAGGATGAAAGATCAAGAAGCGGACTAGTGAAGGTGATATAGCAGACATTGTCAGCTAGATGGAAGGATTCAAAGACTAAATTGCTGCTGGGTTGTTTTTCTTCATCAATTGAGGAGAAGGAGAAATCATCGTTTGAAATATTATCGTCATTAAAAACAGCACCATTTAATAACCCAATACCGATACTGTATTCATATCTGGTGGTTATTTCTTTGCTGGAGAGAGCAGCTACATAGAATAATGAATCGACTATAGTAAGCTCAATGAGTTCACCTAAGCCATTGTCGCTAAAGGAAGAAGGAAGGATTCCAATATAACCAAGGGTGTTTTCTAAACTCATGTTGGGTAAACCAGAGATAGATACTTTGACTTTCGTGGTTGAAACTACGTTTGCTTCTTCGACAGTGCATTTGGTTAAGGAGCCACCTAACAACACTTGCTCAGTCGTAATGGAATCGTTTAAAGAGCGGGTAGAGAAACTGAAACTTAGTTTCCCTTTAGAGACCAAGGCATAAGTACTGCTGGTCAAGGTGGAATTGAATTTATAGCCACCAAAAGTAATACTTTTTTCAGAGGAACAGGAAGAGATAGTTATCATTGATAATACCGTAATCAGAAGTCTTTTTATCAGTTTCATTTGTTCTTCTCCTTTAAAAAAGTGGGTTTAAAAGTAATACCATATTCATTATACCTTCGTTTAGTGTAAAATAAGAATTATGAAAAACTCGATGTTTGCGTATTTGCTTTGGGCTAACCCTAAGAACAGTGCCAACTCTGAAGAGCAGATCTTTTATGACACCAATGCCCGATACTTCAATATGAAGTTATCGGACTTTAATGATAACTCTTCTTTGTTTGGCATCATCAGAAGTGATATTGTTCTTAAAGGCTTAGTCAACAAAGACCGGATGGATAAAGATATTCTCTCTTTCAATAAGGAACAGTTGGATTATCCATTTATTAAAAAGGGTATGCACCATGAGATGCCTTACCTGGATTACAATGGTCAGAAGATTTATATACCTACTTATAGCCCTGCCATTAATGAAAAATATGAAAACAGTCCTGCTGAAATGCTGGATTTCCCTTATAATGCCTTGCTAAGAGATAATCAGGCTTCGTTAGTTGATCCTTTTGAAACTTATGGAAATTCTCTTTTTTCTTCTAGCTTCACTCGGCTTGTCAGACTGAAAGCCCATGATGAGGATTCCAATGCCTTCTATCATCCGGAATTCAAAACCCTTTTTGTCATTGATGACAAAGGCGGATTAGAGCAGGAGATTCCTTTAGTGGATGAGAAACTGAAGATGTTTGATGGGGATAACCTCTTTGAACGTCTTGATCTTTTAATGACTGACTACTATAGCAATAACCGGGATGGATTCTTAGCTCATCTATTAAGTCTAGGTCTAATTTCAAAAGCTTTATTTTCGGAATTGAAAGATATCACAAATCTCGCCGATTCTTTTCAAAAGAAGCGTATTAGTAAATGAGTCCGACTTTTAAAATCATAACTTTAGGCTGTAAAGTAAACTTTTATGAATCGGAAGCCCTAAGAGAATCTTTGAT